>JAAUYG010144653.1_pt1 | contig 10209 bp, 9 predicted proteins | sample 7278091 | NCBI WGS metagenome assembly JAAUYG01 (sample SAMN14350201, study PRJNA611818) | marine sediment metagenome | isolation source: surface marine sediment (0.6m) | place: French Polynesia: Moorea | collected 2018-08
GCATACGGGGTTAGGTATACAGTTAGTGTACTTGTCAGAAGAGATGGGGAAGGGAGTGGGTACATTCGTTTCTGTGCGTGGTGGACGTGGGGGCTCAACTCCAATATTTACGCTAAGGTAGCGTAGGGGGCGAGGTATGCAGTAAGCGTACTCGTCAGTTAAAACACGGATGTGTGCCAGACAAACAGGGTATTTTCAATGTGAATCAGCACAAAATGCTTTGCTCTGCTACCTTCCACTCAGGGAACTCCACTCAACCTTGAGGTCACAGCCACTGTGTGCTTTGCACTTGTGCCTTCCAGGTTAAAGCAAAATAGACTCCTCTTTGTCTTGGTTCTCCATTTTGTCCGAGAAAAAGAACATGGCTTGTTGGGGTCAATCTGACGCCAGATATGATGGAAATTACACGTTTTTCTGAATTCAAAGCCCGGGAGGTTGTTTGACTCAAGAAGGCCATCTCAAACAACAGGGACAAGACTGCCCCCAGACACTCCAGGATGGTAGGGGGTGCCATCTGAGCCCAACAATCGTCACACGTTTTCTGGGGTCAGAGCACGAGGCCATCTGAAGCACTAGACACGTTTAGCAAATGCCCCGCAAATGCAAAAGGCAACGTAAATCGTAAAAGTTTACGTTTGGTTTGCATTTGCATTGGACCATATCTCCAGTGTGTTTTGGGTAAAAATACAAATAGAACTGTTGTTTGTTTCCATGGTATCAAAGGGACACAATGTTTTACCCAACGTCTTTTGTTACCTTTTACGTTTTGCGTCACAAATGCTAAAGGTGTCTACTTACACGGGCCACTGCGGCTGTGTTCCAGTCAGTGGATACATGTATGTGATGCACTATGTCCGTATCTCGCGTCCGATATCAATCCGCTTATCAGATCCACGTGCAACACCCACCCACTGAACACACAAAGCCCTCGCTCCAGTGAGACAACACACAGGACAATCCTGCGACTCAAGAAATCCGTGCAGTTTGTTTCTTTCCTTCTGGTTAAAGAAATTTCAGTCCAGCTCCCCACTAAATCCTGTATCCTGTCCTGGAGCCAAACTAAACTGGATCACAGGATCCTTCATCCCAAAACAATCTGTGAATCAGACATGGTCAAGCATTTAAAACCACACCCAGGGTTCATCACTCAAGGTGGCCCACCAGGTGCACCTCTCAACATTCCCACAAGACTGCGCCACACTGTCAGGCACCACAACGACATGAAATATGTCACAACCTGACGATTCCAGCTGGAGAGAAACAGTAGGTCACGCGACCTGAATCCTGGAACAACGATGTTCAAAGTTCAGCCTTCACAATGGACGGTTTAAGCATCACACCCGACTTAAAACGCAGATCTTCAAGGTGCATACCTGTTGATACTCCCAACTTGACGCTCCCAGCGTCCCCTTACGTCACAGTCAAACGTCAGAATAGTCTTTTTACCGTTGCAGCGTTACGTGAACTAAGGTGTTGGGAGTTGCGATCAATGCTTCATTTGTCTTAACAACATTATTTTTTGTATTATTTGCCACAAAAACAGCAAAGAAAGGGTCCACACCTGTTACAAACCCGTTGTCTCGCATCTGATTAATGACGCTGTGTTTTTCTCCATTTCCAGGGCATCCTGACCTTATGAAGCTGCGTGGGCGATAATTGGGGCACTTCGCTTGAAGCTGTCTCTGCAGCGAGTGGTGTGACAGATACAATTGCCTTTCAAGTCGATATGTTGTGTTTCCAGGGAGTCCGTCTCACCAGCACAAACGGCTGAGGCAATTTTAATGGAAGACAATTGAGAGTTGTAGTCTCCAGAACATGGGAGGACCCGAAAACCGGAAGCCCTGAAAATCTAATCTTGGGGCCTGGCTCTTGTTTTTGGCCCCAAAATAACCTGAACAGAGAGTTCTTCCACTTCAACTTCAACCTCAGAACACAGAAATGTTTTATGTGATGCAAAACGCAAGATGAAAACTTTCCGTTGCGAAACATATCCTGAAGGTCTCAAACAAGTACGCTTCGTCAGCGTTAAGGCTGAGCGCCCGTCCCCATCCATCACGTGACAACATAACACCTGTCATGTCATGTCATGTCAGGGTCAGGGGGGTCCAGGGCCCAGGGTCAGGAGGGGGCCTGGGACAGGGGGTTTCGGGGTCAGGGGGTCCATGGTAAGGCCCCCATGCCAATGACGACGACACGTACAACTTGTGTCCGCAAGGCCGTCCCGCCTCACAGCCGCGCTCGGCCCAAAAACTGTCCCATGAAAATCAAGATCACGAGCAAATTCGCAGCAGGAGACCAAATACCGGAAGGAGTATGAGTTAGCACGTTTACGTTTTGTCGTCAAGAAATATGAGTGGCAACACAGTCCAGTGACAAGTCAATGTTTCCACTCTCCAAATGCGATTAGCTGGACAGATAAGGCGAGCAATGAGATCACTACGACTTAGCGACCACACAGTCTGGAGGACCGTTGCGTTTGTACGCCCCAGTCATTGAGCTTTCCAGATCAAAGGGAAGAGGACGCGGGTCCAGGATTTTGGTGCAGGGCGCCCCGGCCGCCCCAGCAAACATCCACGACAACGACAATGGCAGCACGACTCATTTAAGCCCCTCTGCTAGCTGCAAAAATGACCTCAGAAAAATTACTCACGATTTCCAGGGTCATTTGCACCCTTGACAAACCAGGAGAGGCAGTACAAACAACTACGCAATCTGGGGTAGTTTCTGCCACATACAAAGTAGAGGCGGAGACAACCAACGCGCTGACGCGCGCGCGTCTTTCCGTACCTGCAACCTGCCTGACGAGCGGAGCCAAAAAACCACCGGAAAGCCGTAGCATCCTGTGTTCGTCATGAATCCGTCAATCACGAAACGTCAGAAAACGTGACGTCAACAAGTGACGCAGAATCCCATTGGTTTAAATCCTGGCCGCTTATTGGCCGCACTCAGTGTGTGGTGTTCCTTCGTTGCCGTTCATTGGATAACTCAACACAAACCAGCAACCAATCACAGAACGTCAAGCCAGTGACGCAGAATCCCATTGGTCAAAATCCTGACGCTTCATTGGTTGCTTTCATTGAACACTGCACAACCCTTGTTCGTTAGAGTTGAGGCCAGCGAACTCAAATAGGAACCAACTGCCAATCACAGTCAAGCTGATCCAGTCACGTGACTTCGCTGTTGGTGTGCTATGAAACATGGAGGTTTCACACCAAACACAAGCAGCTGTTCTCCCTGTTTTGGACTTGGATATATTGGCTTCAATTGGGGATCATCACACTGGATTGAGAGAAAAGCTGCAAGTGTCTGGTGTCACAACCCCTTGTCTTGAGCAAAAACAACACCTTTAGCAGTTTTTATCCACAAGACGTGAGCTCCCTCCAACTCGAACTGCACAAATCGCAATCAGAATGAAACTGTGAAGAACTTTCCTGGCTGTTTCAACTTTTAATAAGCGCGACAGGAGCAATAAAACTGAAGTGGACAACCATTGCATTGATGACTCGTGCGTTTCATATTGAATTCGCTCCTATCTCACTGAAGGTCAGTTTCCAATCAAACAAGACATGAGGAAAGTAGATCTAGATGTGAAGCAACCCAGCGGTCCCCCAGCGCCCCTTGCTGCCAGGCTAATCCCGATCAAGCAAAATGCATTGTGACAAGTGTGACTCCGTACATAATTATACCCAAGAGTACACCAGGACCAAAACACCCAAGAACAAAGAGGGTTGCAGCACCCTATTACACAATCTCCAGAAGCTTCATACAGCTTTACATCCCCAAAGCCCTACTGCTCTCGAATCTTTGTCGAGATCACTTCAACCTGGATTTGTGTTCCCTTTGACCAACTTGACAGTGGAAAGGGGGTATTCTGGGCTAAACTTGAGATTTTTCTCTGGGGGGGGGGCCAGACTTTAGATTTCTTGGATAAACGCTTGGATCTGTTTCCTTCTCTCCGGAAATCTGCCTCGCACAAAGTGATTGGGTAAACTCCTGCAACAGATACGTGACCCGACGTGAAGGTCAAGTTCACGTTGTGGGTCAAGTTCACGATGTGGATCAAGTTCACCCTCAAGAGTTCGACTCCAGACATTCAGATCATATCTTTGTCCCAAATAAAATCTGATGGATTGAAGTGTACACAAAGCACCAATCAGGTGACCAGAGAAGATCACAGTTGAATTCGCTTATCTGATTGGACATCGTTTAATCTCGCGGCGACGAGCGTCAGATCTCGCGGGATCTCCTGGGATCTCGTCCCCTTTGTCCCATTGAATCCAGATTGATCCTTCTGATCAGTTGATCCCTGTCAGTGATCCAGGATTAACCTGTCAATGCGCGCATAAAAACGGAGAAATCTTGACTCTTGTGGACAACCCCGTCCGGCGTTGAAAGGAAACTGAAAGCAGTGTGGGAAAGTGCAGAACTGAGCTAAGCTCCCTGACCCCCATGCCCCACCCGAGGGGCAGGTGCAAATGAGCCCCAGATGGCGTGACTCACGCTCCGCAACTGCACGACAGATAAAACCACCGCCGCACACAACCACGTGTCATTGTAACCACGTGTCAAACAGTGAATTGTAGGACGTCAACCACCATCATCAGGACCTTGTCAGCATTGCTTCCGACGCTGAGAGATCAAGGATTAACAAGTACGCTTAGTCAGCGCAAAGGCCAAGCACCCCAACCATCCATCACGTGGGGGGGGGTCAGCTAGTCAACTGGGGGGGGGGTCAGCTAGCCAACCAGGGGGTAGCTAGCTAGCTAGGGGGGGTCAGCCAGGGGGGTGGGAGGGGGTCCTCCACGACAATGACGACACGTACATGACTCCATAAGGCCGATTCGGCTTACAGTCGCGCTCGGCCTGAAAACCAATCAGTATGCGTCACTCTCTTCCTCACAGCGGGGAATGAAACAATTAGCAGCAATGGCAGCTGAAAATTCCTTCACTTAAAACGCAGAAATGCAAATGCGCCCCTTGGTCATTAAGACCCCATCGCTTCGCGCCGCGCCAGATGGGACGAGCCCTTTGTTTGTGATGTCAGAGCTGTGATTTATCGCCTTTCTTTGTGCGATGAGACGGGGAAATTAAAATTCCTGTAGTCTCAGAGAGTTTGTGATTCACGCGTGCTGGACCAAGATAAGATTGTTCAGGGAAATTTTAGATGGAAAAGGCCCGGATGCAGGCTTTTTGAGGCCAGGCCGCTTATCAGCGTCGAGTCCATGCGGCCATTCAAGCATTTTTGTGGGTTTAATGTCGGCGACAATGGAGACAACGGCAACAAGAACAAGGACGGAATGGCGACTAAAAGCGGTCTCTCCGCTTTAGGCTGCGCGGCCGCGAGATGGAAGTTCAGCTTCGGGGCGTCAAAGGTGTCTTTTACGTGGACATGTACAATGGAGTCTTTCACACCAAGTAAGCCCAGTAAAACAAGAGCGCTTATCAGCGTCGAGGCCACACTGCATCACGAGATCAACACATGAGTACCGTTTGACTGACAGGTGGGTCCTGTACACAACGAAAACAAGTCCCACGACGACAACGACAACGTGACTCATACTCCGCTTCAGCCGCGAGGCCTAAAAACACACGGACACAATGGTTATGAGAGTACTCTCACCCCGTGTGAGTAAACAGAGACAAGAATTACCTGTGAACCTGGTGAGATAGTGACTGAGTCCGTTCTGTCCTGGAAACAGTAGATCCCACATCCTCTCAGCTTTTCTCTCGTTTTCTGCCTGAACCAGTCAAGTTTCAAACCTCCCCCTTTCACATCTTCCTTCTCACCTCACTTGAGTCAATTTTCCTTCTGTTGCCTTTTCACATTCTCTTTTCTCGTTTTTTTTTAAATTTTGTCCACTCCACACTTTTCTTCTGTTCTGGGCCACAAACATCTCAGTTGTCATTTTACATTTTGCACTGCATCCATCAACGCCTTTTTGTCTCTTCCTCTACTCCTCCTTTAGATCCGTTCAGGCCCACACTATTTTTTTCACATTTTGCTTTCTTGAAACACGTTCCACCATCAGTGTTTTTTGTCTTTCACTCTATGTGAAGCAAGGTAACTTTTTTTCGTATTGTTTTTGTCTCTCAATCCACACAAAGCAGCTGCGGCTTTCACACGAGTAGTTTTACCCTGCATTCTTTCCCTTCCTTCATTCCTCGCACAATTCCATTTCGCATCCGTCTTTCCGTTGATTTTCTCTTTCACATTCTGAACTGCCAGCCACAGGAACGCCGTGTTCACACAAATTCACACAAGAGCGAAAGAGAAAATGAATTCGCTTGGAAATTCGCCGTGTCTTTGACTCGAGTATTCATCTCTTTCTCAGAACTTTGAGACTAGTTCCCTCTGAGAAAATAAGCTGCGTATTTCTTTGTCTTGAAGAAGAAATTCATTGCCAGCCCAAATCAAAAGTGCTCAAATTTCCGTTCTGAGGGAATTTATTCACACTCAATCCGCTCTGTGTGAACAGTGTGATTTGTGTTCACAGCTACATTCCGCAAGGAACACGGCTGTTTTAGCAAACCACTGATCAAACGTGAACATCAACATCAAAATCCTGCCGTTCTGACTTCAGTTCCAACAGGCACATTTAACCTTATCTGAGCACAAACGAGAACGCAAACGTAAAATATCAACTGTCCACCAGATCAGCCAACCAGATTCCGTTTTTCTGCACAAAACAACTTCTGACAACTTCTCTCTTGTCGCTGTGCATATCTGGTTATTTCCACCACTGCCTGGTCCAAAGAGCAATGTCCCCAAAAATTTTCCCCAGCAAAGATTTTATTTCTTGTTTTCTGTCCCAAAGTGGGCAAGCAAAATTATCCTGCCAGTTTGATAATGAATAAATTCCAATGCAGATGCAGTCACGGAGACCGCAAGAACAACTGACTCATCATGTGGACAAAAACTTGCGAGCACAGCTGTGCACCAACACGCACGCGCGTCCATGCATGTGCAGGGACAGCTTCGCAATGCACGTGACACGTGACTTGGCCTCAATGGGCCAATAAGAATTGGCTCCATCACCTCTTGTCAATTGTGATTTACATGTAAAGTTTGCGCTGAACAGCTGATCACTAATACAACAGTATTCTCCACCACAATGTGAAAAAGTGACAGAAAACAAACAAGTGCGCTTATCAGCGTCGAGGCTGTACTGCTGTGCTATGCTCAGGGGGGATTGTCCAGGACCCAGGGCAACAATCACGACCACAACAAGGAAGACTGCGACAATTACACTGACAACCACAACCTGACTCTACAACGTGACTCTGCCGCTCGACCTAAAATTTGCCGCGCGACCTAAAGTTTTTCCCTATCATAAGTCCCGTGCTTGTCAGAAATCACCTGCCTTTCTGACAAAATGTTGCCCAAAATGACGCGTTGTTCATTTTCCTTCTGTTGGAGGCTTGCATTCCAAGAAAAGACACTGGCAACATCGCCACAACAGAAAACCCTTTTTCTTATCGCATTCCTGGATGACTTACAGCCCCTTATCCACAACTCAAATCTGCTCAAACTTCATTCCGCCAAGCCAAATTGCCAACAGAAACTTGCTGATAATCAACACTCACCAAATTAGAAAAGACAAAAAAATGTTTCTGCGCTTTTGACACAATTTTGCCCAGAGCAATGATGAACCAATATTTGATGTGACTAATAAAGTACAAAGGGAAAGTTGAATTGTGAAAAATAAAACGGAAATACAAATCTCTTAAACTGAGATGATCGTTTTGTAATGATTGAGCCGGCGCGTGTGAGCGGGCAACACGCGCGTGCGTGCGCGCCCCACGCTTCTGCGCGTTAAAAACACAAACGCTTTACACAGAACCGTAAAATATTTGCGCTTTTGCCGGAAGGGTTTGGCTGCACTGAGAGAGGATCCAGATGTTCTTGGTTGTGGATCCAGCGAGCCCACAGCCCACGACACAGAGGATACCGGGTCAGGGGCGGAACCAGGGGGGATCAAAGAGCTTCGTTCCTCCACCCCAACCAACATAAGAGTCTCCAGGAAAATGCCCAAAAGAAGAGGGGCTTGGGCCTTCTGACCAACAGACCAGCATCCTGACCCAAAGATCATAATTTTGTTTCGTAACTGTGCACTGGCTGCACTTGATGAGTGACCAAGTCAAACCAGGTCTCTCTCTCTCTGTCTCTGTCTTTCTTTCCTCTCGTGTCAGTACTGTCTGAAAACCACACCACTGTCACCAGTCAGTCACCTCTGGTGCAGTTTTTTTACCAAATCCCGCATTTTTCAATCTTTGTTTGGAGCAAAATCCATGTCTCTCTCTTGCTCTTTCTACTCTTTCTCTCCACTCTTTCTCCCCCTTCTCTCTGTCTCTCTCAACACAGACCACAGCAACTGCCACTTGTGGATTGGAACCACCAATCTCTGCACCTATGGAGCCAAATCCTGAATCTTTCAATCTCTGCTTGGAGCAAAAACTACCATCCACTAACCACTGAGTTTTGGCCTCAGGTCGCGCGGACCCGTTTTCCTGCCTCTGGGTGTAGTACTCACACACAGCCGGAAACACACAAACTTGTTAACGCTCCCGGCTTCACAGGCTTCAATCACTCTTGTCATTGTGGGCCACCAGATGTGAATCCAGCATGCAGATCAGAGAAAGCTCCTGACGGGTATGACTCCGTACATAACCGTACCTGAGAGCATCCAAGGACCATAAACACCCAAGTACAGATTGGTTATGCATACCTATTATTTCCTTGTTGCATAATCTCTCTGGAAGCTGCTCCCTAATCCCTTCGCGAACTGGTCACTCCACACTTGACAATCAAAAGTTTGACTCGTTTCTGACAGGCAAAACAAGGCAGATAGCTCCCGAAATGAAAAAAGCGAAAAGACATTCACCACAAGCCACCAGAGTACAGCGTCCAAATTCACCTCAGCAGACCGAACTCTTTCCATGATTTCTCGCAGGATCCTTTCTCTGACAGCAGAACTTCTCAAACCGCGAAAGTGCAACACAAATTTTATCCACAATGAGAACACAACACAAGACGTAACAACCATGTCAAATATGGTTGTCATGGCAAAATTCCAGTTCCTTTGGTAAATTCCAAATTGGGCGTAACTAGTTGCATAGCATCTCAGTTTCATTCGTTGTAAATTCTCTGTTTGCACTTTTTGTAGACAGAGCTTGGAACTTGAAAACAGGCACCTTGTTGTGTGCTGAGACTTTGAATGAAATGCTACGCTGCCAAGACTGAATTCACAAGCCAAAGATGCGTGTTGTTGTAAACCACGTGTGGGTGAAATGTGCTGCAGCCCAGGTGTTTCATGCTGCACCGTGTGTCAAGAATTATGGTCAGACCTGGAAATCACACAAACTGCATGGCATTCTGTCCCAAAACATAAAAGTCCGCCCAAGACAAGACAAGCACCTTAGACTACACTACAAGAGGGATACCTGCATCAGCATCAACCAGCAGTCAATGTGGCTTCATGAAGACTGAAGACTGGATGGAGTTTCCCACCTGGAAGATCCTGTGTAAAGCGCATTGGGGACCAATTCCTAGTCAAAAGCGTTTTTGGCATTCTGGGGGACAATTTCTTGAAAGTGTGCAAATTTCCAAAGGCTCCAGATAACACGAAAAAATATGGCATTCGCAGATTTGTGAGCATTCGCAAACTCACTCAAAAGGACTTTGCAAACGTTCACAAAATTGCCCTTGAAGTCCAACGACAACCTCGCGCGTCGCGCTTTGCGTGTGCGTGAGGACCAGACGCCACTCTGGGCGCGTTGACCAACGTTTTCCTACGCCCATTGATCTTGGGTATGACCCTAAAATGGCCTTCATGATTCCACTGCAGATACGGGGTCGAAGCACATGCAAGAGAACAGACGCACTGGCGCGGAACACCTTGAAGGGCTGTCAGGAACTCGTGCAGATAATGAGTCTCTCCTCCCACTTTTTCTGTCTCTGTTTGAGAATTGTTGACGGAGTAAAGTGACATTCTGACACAACCACTGGGAAGATTGTGGCTCCAAAGAAACTGACGACGTCGGTGCGTGTGGTGTATCAAGGATGTTCCTTAAGGCATATTCACACCAGAAACGAATTGACGGACAAACGAATTGATGAATTTGTCCACGAATTGAACCAATGCACTGGTCCCTATGGGAGTGTCCACACCTAAATTTCAATTGGTCCCCCAATTCGTTCAGGAATTCACA
>JAAUYG010036275.1_pt1 | contig 10207 bp, 12 predicted proteins | sample 7278091 | NCBI WGS metagenome assembly JAAUYG01 (sample SAMN14350201, study PRJNA611818) | marine sediment metagenome | isolation source: surface marine sediment (0.6m) | place: French Polynesia: Moorea | collected 2018-08
ATACTATTCATTTATTTTTATAAATAAAAGTGTATCGTGATACGTATCGTATCGTGAGGGTCATATCGTGATACGTATCGTATCGTGAAAAAGCGTATCGTTCCACCCCTAGGTGGTTATTCATGATTTAGAAGGTTGTATAGAATGCATTCACTAATGAGGGACTAGTACCTGAAGATGTTTTATTTAATAAAATTTAATAAATAGGGTCTTATCATTTGGGGTATTATATCAAGGCATTTAGCTAACATGACCCTATCTGGTTTTCAGTGTACACTGCCAGCGATGATCTTATACCGAAGAATTCCTCCGTCATTATATCTAGGGTTCCTGTTGGAGGGATTTCTAAAGCCCTGGGCACAGCTGTGTAAGTGCAGCAAGTCACTTTATGCTAAAGCTAAGAAGCGAGGTGTTTATACAAAAGATTAAATCCAGACATTTCTAATTGATTATTTGACCTTGAGCATCGATGGCCACTTAGAATTTTTGTTTCAATAATTATAATATGCAATTCTTGTATAGCGCTTTTGTCTTCCATTGAGTCCAAAGCTGTTTACATATTATTATGATTAATTTTATAAGATCTACTTGCAGAGATATAGCTATTTTCAGGATATTAGCAATACATATAGGACTTGATGCTTCTTGAAAGTTAGACTTCATTTGTCACATGTCTCTATTCTTCCAGTGACACACCGCCTCGTACAGAAGATGGCAGTTCTCCATCAGTACGTAACTTATATTCTATGAAAGTAGTAAGTATAGGTGCTTCGTAAGTATAAACCCGATTATTGTCCTGTTGTGGTATGAACTTAGGCCAAGTGTTATGAATTTTAATGTCTCCAATGGCTAATAAAATTGTGTACATCAAGGTCAGGAGAATGAACTTGTAAGTATTTGGAGGAGGGGAAGGGGTTAAAGCTTTTGTTTTCAGCGTATTTGTCGGCATTGGTTGTTGCAGCGCACAAAGTGCACCTCAGGATTGTGTGTCACTACTAACTATCAGATATTATGTCAAGACAGAAGAGCGTGTTTATCAGCCCTTGGCAGAGAGCCATGTTTCTCGGCACAAGAACCCAATGATATGTTTCCTTCTTCCAAACAAATCATGGTATTTTGGCATCATGTTCATGTGTGTCCATGTGTATTTCTACATGTTTATTATTTAAAGGCTGCTGAAATGTTAGTCATATAGAACAGAAATGTAGGCTGTATGCGTTCTGTGAGTAGTAAACGTTACTATTACACAGTAAACTTGGTGCGCCATGTTCAAACTTCAATGGATGCATGAAATACTGTTGACAGTGGTCCCTTTATTTTAAGACCACCTTGATTATAAGACCAATTTTGGACCCACAGTACAATTTAGGGTGCTACTGAACCCTTATTTTAAGACCACCTGCAATATAATTCCACATTTTCATGGTCCCATGGCTTAAAATAGAGGGACCACTGTATATGTATTCAGAATGTTGATCAGAAAATCTTGAGATGTTTTGTAAATGTAGTGGAATTCTGATACACTGAAATTTAAAATGTAAGTTTTCAGTGTCAGTGAACATCTACTGTAATATAGTACTGTGCATAAATATAAAGCTAAAATCAAGTGGCCAGTGGGGTGTCGACTGCCTCTGAGTAAACTAAGAACATTGCTTTGTAAACAAGTACTTGTGGTAATTTTTGAAAAAAAAAGTTAAGGTAGAGATTGGCAATTGCAATGCTATGAACTACACATAGATCTGTACCTGTATGTATTTGCCATTCTGGATAGCATTGTGTCATTGCCAAAGCTTCATGACATGTATGGATCCGCATGGTGTGCAAGATGATACGAAGAAAATCTTCCGCAATATTTACACAAGTGGTGTGTGATACTTTTGTGTTAAAAAAAATTGTTCAAGGAATTTGATTTACATACCAGTCATAATACTGTTTTGAAACCATGGCATGTAGGGAATAGGATCAACCGGAAATTAAGGACATCTGCTTGGTCCCATGGCCTGCTCAACACATGAACATTGAACTGACTGCTAAATCCACCTCAGAAGTTTTTCGTAATACCCTGTTTGCTCCTAAATTTAAGGTTCCGCAACTTCCACTGATGCTGATTTACGTGATTATTATTCCCGTAAAAAGATTGCATAACATTTCATGCTTTCTGCAAAGTGAGGAAGCCCGTGGCAAGTTGTCTGTCCACTGTGATTGTCATGATAAATCTGTGGATTTTGGTCACATGAAAACTGGTATCCAAATTCCAAAGCAGTAATTTAAAAATATCCAGTTTATTGCAACTCTGGTGCAGAGCAATGTTGCTTTGAATTGACATGTTCTGGTTTCATCAGCTTTGTGAACTTGTGAAACCCAGTTAAATGCTGCCAATCAAATTGTATGATCCCAAATTTACATGTAAACCATACAGGAAAATTGGACTGGTACGAAGATTTTGTGGTGCTGCAGGATACATTGTAACTGGCGTGCATTCCCCATCAGATGTAATAAAGTAGAACCTGTCTTTAAACATGTTAAATATTAAAATAAAGACCACCCATTCTGCCAGAAATATTGGTGTCTGGCTACATGTTCAATTGTGTTAAAAGTTTGATTATGGTCTTTCAAGACCAGTGTGTATACATTGCTCATGTGTGGCCTGTTGATATTATATAATTGATTTGTGATCATGGACCTCATTGCCTATGAGCATGAGGAGTATGGTCTATTTCTAAACTTCATTTGGTAAGTTCCTGCATGGTCACCATGGTAACCACTTGCTGTACTTAGCTTCATTTAGTTAAGCTGAAACTCCTAATGATAAACTTTCTTTTCCTCACACATCAAAATCTGGCATTAAGTATAGCGTCTAAAAGCAGAAAATATGTATATACTGAAATGCAACCTCTAGTACTTAGTTGCATGACCCCGAGATGTATGTAACCTTAAAACATTGTACCGCTGAGTATTCTGGTTTGACCTTATGCAAGTTGCATTCCGAAAGCAACTGTTCAAAAAATGCATACTATACCATTGTAGTCTAGAATGGTCAGTAGCTCAGTAAGTTTGAATTCTACATTGACGGCCTTGTTTCACTAGCGTTTGTGCTTATTTTTTATGGACGGTCACGGACACCGTTGGCTTGCAATACCTTGCGTGCATTGTACCGGGATCCTTCCATTTCAAGAAAACCCCTAGAGCCAATCATAAACTTACCCTACTTTGATATTGAGAGTTTTGTATTGAAGAATATTTGTGATGGAGCTGTAAAAAATGTGCTCAAATGGCAGTATTTTTTGAAATAGAAGTGTTGGGATTTGAGTTGAAGAGTATGTCTTTGCAAATGATCTTATGATAATCTATGGCCCTAAGATGGTAGGATCTTAAAATGTAGGGAACATTGCATAGCAAGCATGTACAGGTGATTTCAAGCCGTGATGTTTCAAGCTCTGTTGACATTTTCTGATGGGCCTAATCCTAATATGGATGTAGATCCATCGTAAAATATCACCACATGCATTCACAAAGGTGGGTGGGCATAGAGATTCCGAAGTATTAGATTTGTCCCACTCTTTAAGGGCACAGGTATTAGAATCTACATAAATCTCGGAAGATATTACCGTGGATGTATTTTGAAGCTGCCTGTCACCAAAAGACACCTGTAATTGTCAGCAGAATAGGAAGTATGTCCCACCACAAAATTGTAACACCGATAGTCTGTTTCATTCAGAAAATTCAAACTGCACTTGGCCATAATGTGCTCTTTAGCCATTAGCCAATCGCATTGAGCCATGTGAAAGATTTATCCAATTACATGGGACTGCGTTTTTTTTCCCACCAGTGAAGGGCTTTTAAAATACTTCCTATTGTGTGGCAGAAGAGGTGTCTTTGATAGAAATAAGAGATATTACACTCATTTCAAGCATATGTTCATGTGTAAAACTAATAAAATGTGGCTTTATAATGCAGTCAAGTGACTCTTTAACGTAAAGCTTTGGTAATACATATAGTGGTCCCTGCATGTTAAGACAACCCATTCAGCCGCATAAATATCGTCTTAATTTAAAGATTCTGTTACAATTGAGAGGGGTTTATATTGAAAATATAGGTGTATCTTTGATGGGTGGCCTTAAATATAGGGAAGTCTTAAAATACAGGGAGAGCTATACACAGCGAATGGCATTTTATGACTAGGCGCGATGGTCATAAAAAGGTATCTTCAAATTCAGCTGTGGTCATGGTCTAAATGACTGCTGAGAACTGGCATAATGTTCCAAGTTTATCATGTTTATAGTTTTGATGTTTGCATTACACCTTGCCCACCCCAGAGCCAGAACCATTCCATGCCTAGCTTGGATCAGTATATGTAGTCCTATAAGTTTTGGAATGCATCGGTCTGTGCATTTTGCCTGTTCCTCTGTTCAGCCACAACATGTGAAGAAATTGATCCACAGTTTTAATAATTATGATGAAATATTTAATTGGCTTATCTCCACCAGGCGCTATGGTGTCACCTAGCTTCCGCTTGCTCTTCCCACAGCACATGGTAATCATACCGTACCAAACTGTGTTGGCCAGTGGCAGCATGTTCTGTCGAGAAGTGCTGGGCTGCTGTATCTAAATAATTAACACGACATAGGTGTTGAACATATTTATAGCTGTACTGATCTCTCTATATTTTTGAGACTGAAATGTGTTTAAACAGTTTTACTTTGTGTCTATGGCAATGCTGAGATTATTTCACACAGCAGATTGACTTCCAGATAGAGAACAGCTTGTAATGTTCATTGCTAACTGGTTGCTATGGACCGCCACAAAAAAAAAACAAACATCTCAACAGCTATGAGTATCAAGCGTTGGTTGGGTAGCAAGCATAGACAGCGGGTCAATAAATGCCTGGTGGAGTTACGCTAACATTTAATGGCATAGTTTGTATTGAGATACGGTGAGCATACATGCTAAAGTCCCTCCCCACACACCAGGGAGTACAGTGGTCCCTCTCTTAGTGGCCACTCTCAACAGAGGCCACACTCTCTAATATGGTCACAAATCTTGCCACTGCTACCATCAATGTATTTCTCCCTCTTGCCAAAGGCCACCTCTCTAATGTGGCCACAACTTCTTGGCAAACAGGGTGGCCTTATTGGCTAGGGACTATTGTACAGATTTTGCCGGTGCTTGTGTGATGCACCCTCCCACGAAAGGACAGTCTGAATGTGTACAAACTTGTTGCAGAACGAGTTACTAATGGAAGGGCATAACTGTATGCTTAATATATATATACGTGCATCAGTATGCTTAATGTTGCAAGCCCTTTATGGCTATGTGAAAGTTTAAAGACTGGGATATTCCACGTAAAGTATACAGGTGTGAAAAAAAATGTTTACAAGTGTAAAAATATGAAGCCATTTGTGTACTACAGGTACATTCAAACTTGTGTTGAATATCAAATATTCTACGTTCTACTGCAATAACTGTCTTGCAAGAGTCAGTAAGACAAATCAGACTTCGCAAAACTGCCTTTAATTTGCGTTCTCGTATTATGCGGTCTTTCAAAACAAGCTTCACTGAATTGGCCTAGAACCCCAAAGAATACTGCTTGTGCTTTAGCAGGTGTTTTGCAGTCTACACACATTTCACGCTATGACATGTTCTTGTCTGAAATAAGGTTTGTGATATGTTTCTAGTTCTTTCTTGTGTTGTCATCACTTGTTTTAAAGGCAAGATTGTAAATACTAGTAGCCTAGTGCTTTATATTTAGCAGTGTCGTTATGACCAAGGTACTTGACATGTTTTTCATTATCATGGTATAAATGAAAAAGGTGTGGAAGACACTATCTCAATTATTCGTCACATGAATTTGGTTTAAAACCATAATTCTTGCCGTGGGGCTGAGACCCACAATAACAGCAAAATTATTTTCTTGTTAATTGTTATTATGGGTCTCAGCCCCATGACAAGAATTATGGTTTGAAACCTCACGGTGAGAGTATATAAATTTGTGCAAATTTATTAATATGTGGTAGCTGTTGCACAGTGCAATCAATATAGTCGTCCCTCTATTGTAAGACAACCCACGGGATGATGAAAACATGGCCTTATATTGTAGCACACAAGATTATACACTTTGGGATCAACTTAGGTCATCTTACAATAAAGGTCTTAAAGTAAAGGGTTGCGAAATATAGGGACCACTGTGTTAACAATTCTCTGATGATTGCACTCTGTAATTTCTGGTTGTACTAGTTCAGTACCACCACATGCTAATATCATAAAACAATGCTACATATGCATACCATATTACTGTATTGGTCTTTATGCATGGATTATTTATTGCCTTCTCTATATTTGTATTTGTCAGTTTACACATGTTAAGTCATTTACAACCTTTTTTCCTGCAAGTTTTTTTTTTCTGCAGCATGTTAAAATATCACTGTTATATTTGCCCATTACTATGTTGAACGACTTTACTGCTGTGAAATAAAGTGAACTTGCAAACTCTTGTCTGTGGCATATAACCACACACTTGGCGGGGGGTGGGGTGGGGGGCAGAAGAAGGCACTGTGGTACATATGAATCATTATAAGACCTTCAAAAATTTTTATTAAGTTTCACAGGTCAGCAGCTTTGCCTGTCGCGAGTGTTTCCAGCACATACAGCCAGACAGAACAGTGTTACTGATTAACCAACAAAATATACAGCCATCAGTTGCTTGTCAGTCAATTTCTAAACTTTGTCGAAATTATCTCCTATGGCATACTCCCCAAACCATGCAAATCTAATCTGTTGACATTGATGTGGAAAAAGTGACACTTGTTTCCACAGTTGTGCACAATCATGTGTTTCATGGGTTTGAGTTCGCTGCATTTAGTCTGAATATTTCAAGGTGGTTGTCGTTTCTAGCTTTCTGTGTGTGGGGTGGTTTTCACACTTGGCTCGAACATGCAGGTTGAAAATGTTGAAAAAGATTATGCAAAATTTGTCCTGGAAAAGTCATTAGCCTTTGCATTCCATTCCAGGTAGTTGAGCTTAAATGATCTAATGCAAGTTCTAAATATACCAAATTTTCTCAGATCCCTGCAAAGAGAAGTCTGATGCTATGTTTCCTATGGGATGAGCTTGTGTTCAAAATGAAAGCCACAATATGAAATATTTTGTGCCACAAAATTGTGCCACCCGAATAGTCAGTTTCATTTGGAAGCAAAGTCGCCCTTGCTGATCCTGTGTCGTTTCACCAATTCCATCCTGGCTGCATTTAGTTTCGACCAATCTTAGAAGGCACACATTCTGACAGTTTCGAGACTTCTCAATTACTCCATGATATCTTTGGTAAATTTTCCTACCCATTGGTTTCTGGGCCAACATTTGTTCGGCCTGAGCAAGTTCAAGAACATATTCTTGGTGATGAGAAAAGTCATATCTCTGGAATGTATACAGTACCATACCCCCATTGCCATGGTGAGTCGTCTTGGTTAATTACCAGAAGGCAAGGGTTCGGAATGAATGGTTCCAATCCAGAAAAGCTACATGTAGTCTGTCTTTATGGTCTGAGCCTGTAAGCCAGCACAGCAGCATTTGGCTCCATATAGAAAGCGATATGGTTCTGACTGGATTAAATGGCCCTTAGAACAAAGTCCTTTGCTGGCATGTGAGTGTATTTGCTTAGTTTTAAGCTGTGTTATTTCTCCACTATAGATAGAACTACGAGTTATAATCTATAGATTCAGTTGGGACTTTGAGGTTAATACCGGTATTACAGTGTAAGATTAAGGGTGTTTTGCCTTTGTGATAATTTTTTTGTCGCTCGGCAGGGCTTGTGCTTCAAACAGCGTTTGTTGTGGCTGAAATCTACATGGCTCCTGTGGGTGGGTAGCATAAAATATTGTGTATGTTCAGGGTGAGGTGGCCTATTACCTATTATAGAGGTCCCTCTATTTTGCAACCCTTATAAGACCACCTTGATTATAAGATCTAATTTGGTCCCAAAGTGCAATTGTGTGTTCTTTTGAACCTTTAGTTTTAAGACCACCTGCATTAGAAGGCCACATTTTCATGGTCCCTTGGGTGGTCTTGAAATAGACGGAGTACTGTACTAATATGCAGTTCTTTTGAGGTGGTGGGGTGGGCGAATCGGTCAGTCAATAAATTCCTAGTTCACATCCAACCGGATGTGGTGTCATCTTTCCTACTCTTAGTGCGTAAGCATGGTTTGGCCCAGTTTAGCCAAGACTCAATTTGTAGAAGTTGTTTTGATACTGAAATAGCATCACCTTCGTATTTATTAGCATGCATATTATAATAATGATATGCAGCTCTTACATGGAACTTTATCCTTGAACGAGCTTGAAGCTTACATGCTATTACCTGCCAAACGCCTGTACACAAACACTAATGGAGCATGCAACCCAAATACACAAGACGTTATGTGCGATCAATGTACAAAATAGCCGCGTCTGTGTATTTATTGCCAGTTTCTCATTTATGACAGTGAACTGGGTCACATTTCTGTTACAATTCTTGCTCTGGGATTAAATATTGAAAACTAGGCATATGGTGGCTCGGTATACGTGTCCATGATGCTACCAAGGGTGTAAGTGCACTATCCCGATACCCTTGCATGCCCTCCTCAAAGTCCATGCGGATAACTGGAGTTGATTACTGCAGTACGCTATTTCTGTCAGTGTGGTGTAAATTGAGCTTTTGGATTCACTATTAGGTAACTGTTAGTCATGCTTACAATTTACCAAGAAGAAACTATACGCATGTTGGTTTGGGCAGTTCTACAAGTGAAATTGCCGATTTGAGGAATGATTACGAACGTCAAGACTATGTTTTGGCATAGACACTGCTTTCTGGAGCTAGGCGTCTTCTATTATGGAGGAAAGGATATATGTTACATTAGATGGAGTAGACTAAAAAAATACCATTGCCAATACAATTAGCCATACCATAAAAATATTAATCCTGTGTGGAAGCGATTTCACTTGTAAAATATCCCAATCCAACACACGTGTGTTTTCTTGTGAACTTCTATTGTGAACTCCATGAAACTGATCTAGTGAAATAAAAGGCATGTAGTAATTATCTAATTGATCTAATTTAATCAAAAGACTAACCACATGTTTGTGGAATACCAAATCGATTCCTGATACGGGTTTAGTGCAATGCTCCTGTGTGTGTGTGTCTGTGAACAAAATATCTCGAAAAGTATTCAACCAATCAACTTCAATTCCCTTGAACTCGGTGAAGATACAATTAGAGTTTTGAGAAAAATCACCCTGGGATTGTGGTGGGTGTGGGGGATTCAAAATTTTGGCCCAATGATAAGAGATGGGGGAGGGGGAATTTTCAAGTGCCTATAACTGCTAAACTGGTGAAAAATACAGTAGTTACAATTACGCACTAGTAGTAACCATATATGGGGAGTCTAAAATCTAATGGCACCATTAGATTTGGCCTTGAAATGTCGACACGGTCACTCAGATTTTGGATCTCACAAAGGAGCGTGGTTAGGCCATGTGCTGCTGTTAAACGCTAATAGGAAATCGTATATGGGGAGTCAAATGTTACTACCAGATTTGGCATTGATTGACCTTGAAAGGTCAAGGTGACTGATTTTGAAGGCTTATATATATCAAAGGAGCCAAGTTAGACCATGTAACGTTTAAACACTAATGGGAAATCATGTATGGCAAGTCAAATGGCGCCACCAGATTTTACCTTGAATGGTCAAAGTCGAGTTTACTCGACTCTGAAGGCTTGTATCTGTGTATCTCGTTCACATGTTTCTATTAAACATGAATAGGAAATCATGGATGGGGAATCTAACTGTCCCATAGATATAACCTTAAGTGAACTTGTCAAGGTGGCTTAGATTTTGAGTGGTATGGGATCTGTACACCATTGGTAGTATTAATCTGGATGTTATAGAAGAGAATGTGTAGGTGGATGGGGGTTTCTGCTGTCCCAACGGTCTTTTCTGTTTCACTTGAGAATAGGAGTCACCACTGGTAAAGAAAAAATTTTTCTCACGTCAACTACTCTGGCACATAAACCATGGACCCAAAACTAACATCTGTTCCAGAAGATATATTGCCTAAATGAAAGCCTACTCCCCATTTCGCTGCAAACCTGTTTGATGGTGGACTGTGGACACCTACATGTACAGTACTTTTACATACATGAAGTGTCCTTCTAATATCCTCGCATGAAATGCAGC
>JAAUYG010269781.1_pt1 | contig 10207 bp, 12 predicted proteins | sample 7278091 | NCBI WGS metagenome assembly JAAUYG01 (sample SAMN14350201, study PRJNA611818) | marine sediment metagenome | isolation source: surface marine sediment (0.6m) | place: French Polynesia: Moorea | collected 2018-08
CTAAATGATCACGCAGAGTTTTTTTTATCATGTCTCCGTGTTTTTTTTTTTGCCAAAGGAGACAGAAACAAACACAAAGTTCGCACTTCTCTCTTTGAAAGCAAAGAGAGTGTTTCCTGACCTGCTGCAAGTAACCAAGCAGTGACCCTGACCATCGTCTGCCGCATTCGCTCAAAATCCACATGAGTTGAAGGCCCTGGCGTCATTTGCACTGGAGTAAATGTCACGTAGTTGATCATGTAGTATGATGGCGTTTGCTGGACTAATCGTTTCACGTAGAAAACTCGCAGCACCTGAAAAGTGTGTCATTTGTTTTTTTTATATCTGGTCCTTTGACATAAAGAACTGCACTTGAAACCTCCGTTTGAAGAAATGGATACCTGGCTGGAAGTATTGTTTACCTGGAAGTATTGTTGTGTTGAAAAATCGTAGGCGTGCTGTACACATCTGTCACAACCGGCGAACGGATTTTCTGAAACAAAGTACACAGCTACGTCTGAACGGGTTTCAGGTACTAAGGTACATCCATAGCTGCATGCAGATCTTCTTTTCAGCCGAAATACAAGCATCTACCATGAACGCTCATCAAATCTTTGTTTGCCCGTAGGACGTTGTGACGACAACACCCCTCCTTCGGACAAGGCTCCTCTGTTTCGTGGTGACGCCCTTTGGTGCCTTCTCCCAACTTCACGACTGATCTTGTCTTGAGGCGCAAACAATATTGTCTCCTCCTTCGATTTTCCCAGATCCATGCTTGTCTTAACTGAGAAATTTTGGTCAGGCCGTGAATTCTGGTGAGTGAGGGCAAGTAGGTAACGACGGGTGCCTTGTAGTGAAGGGGTGATTCTCAATTGTGCTCTCAAAAGGAGTTGAAGGCATTTCTTGACACCTTACCGTTCTCTTGAGATATGTGAACCGATTTGAAGTTGGTCACGTCTACTGCCTTTTCCTCATTGATCCATCTGCTGGCTTTCTTGACGAGATTGCTGAATGGTTCGTAACCACCTTGCACCAACTCAGGAACAAAGTCCTTGATGCCTGAAATGACGGAAACAGCATGTTTCTGGAAGTGACGCCTGATTCTGCAGAGATGCTGACAAAGGGCAGTCCACAACACTCAAGAAGCAGCTATTTCTTGGGAAGAATGACAAATGTATCATCACAGTACCTATTGATTCTGGTACAGGATCCCCTTCTATGTACATAACCCTGAGAAGAACGTTGTAGCGGAGACCGCCTGAAGTGATGTGGGAATCTTTCCAGAACAAACAATCTCTCCTTCCGGGTAAGTCCGGCACAAAAACTGTGTCTATGCTGAGGATTTTCCCTACAAAATAATGTTGCCCATGTTACTTTCGTTAATTCAGCGCAACTGTCAAATCAAGAAAAAAACCAGCAAAACAGGTCTGATTCTGTGTTTTCTGGTGTCGTTGTGCCTTCTCCTGAACTTTGTACGTTGGGTGTGTCAGACCCACCTGGGCATGGCTGATCTTCCAAATTTCTGTTGACCCGTTTAACCAAGTGTGATATGCCTTCCTTCTCCGAGGGACTGAAATCTCTCACTCGAAGCTTGTATGTCTGCTGTGTTGTCACCTTCACTTCAATCCGGTGTGGTACCAGCCACAATCTGCAGTGTAGGTATATGCCACTTCTTTCAGATGCTGGGGAAAGGTTCCATGGAATCAGAATGTTGAATCAGAATGTTCCACGCGTGGTAATGATGTTTACTTTCATAAAGCATAAATCTCTATTTGTTGGGCTAATGCTTTGTCCTGCAGCGTTTTTACAGGTGATGATTGATCTCAAAGTAGTTTGCTGACGAGGTGCATGGCTCTTTCTATCATCCAGGAAAACCTACTGCCACATGTGCCGTCCTTCCATTGGCCGACTGTATTCACGAGAAGGAAAATTCTTTGAAGCCAGAGGAATTTTGGATTCCATAACTTGCAGCAGGACATTTTGCCAGTGTTGTTTGCACGTTTGCCTCTCAAAGAAAGGCAGCAAATGGCACAATTTTAGGAAGCAGAGAATATGAAGCCTTGAAACCAACAAATCTCCTCAGTCTGAGCAAGAATCAGCGTGATTTATTCCTCAACTACGTTCACCACCACACTGAGTTTAGCTGCAGGAAAAAGCACAGAAGCCTTGATCAGGACACTTACCTAAGACCCGTGAGGTAAATGGCTTCCTCTTCTGAACTTTCCCTTGATGGTTGCTGCAAAACCATCAGCTCCGAATCTCCAACTTGTATTGGAAGTGTCGTCCACCACTTGATTGTCTCACAGGACTTCACGCGGTACTGTGGATTCTGCCGCAGCCAACAATTGGCTTGGTCCACCAAGTCCCTAAAAGCACAGAAGACAGTGCAATAAGTTTTTCGAAAATTAGATGGTGAGATGCTTCTTCACTTGAACGGGTGTTCTGGAACAGAAAACCAATTGCTCTGTGTCCAGAAATGCAGCAAAGAATGAATCAGACAAACGCAACAAAGGCGCAAACGGAACTTTCTGCTGAAAACAACTCGGGGAAAAGTGTTTGTTTAGCTTTCATGTTGGTCATTTGCATCATAGCCAAGAACATGCCCTCCGAAACAAAGTGCATTCAGCTCCTGAAGTTGTACATCATTTTCGTGTGCTGGAAGCTATTCTGGCTCAGAATGAATCAAACCTCCCACCTGTTGACCTACTTGAGTGGCGTGTTGATTCTGGATAAAGAGCTGATGGGGGTAAAGAGAACATCCATCAGGTGCATGGTGCGATAAACGTAGAATTGCAAGGCGTCTTCAATTCAATTAGGAATTAAGATCCTTCATTTTTCTGTTTCTCCATCAGAGCCTCCAAGCACAAAGGTTTTGCATTGCAGACTGGCTGAATGAACTGACTGCCTTGCTTTTGGATCCTTGCATTCACCAAGGTTTCATTCTTTCTCTCATGCACAAGAGAGAATCTCTCACAAGCATTAAATTTCCTCAGCTTTTCCTGCAGAACATCTCAGCGTTTCTTAACCTGGTTCTTGAATTGAAAATCGGACGAAATCGCAGATCCATTCTGATTTTGTTGAAAGCACCGAACAAAAAGCCACAAAAAATCTCAGATGCGGAACGTTCCAGGACACATATTTGTGTGCTCAGACTCCTACACACTAGCATTCATGGACATCTGCAAAAACAATGAAAAACATTCAGAAATGTTTTCGGGGAGATGTGTGATAGGGTGTCAGAAAAGAACAAAAGGGCGCAGTGCGAACAGGGGCCGAAGGTCTACGAGGTGAAGCCGTCAATGTCAAATCTCCGAAAAGTCTGTTGCAAACCCCAATCTGGGGCAGCAGATGGTTCAAACTGACAGAGGACTCATAGCATTGAAGGCGAGGCGATTTGATGTGTCAAAGACTGGTTATTTCTTTGTGAAACAAGAAGTACAGGTGAATCACCCCTTATCCAAACGTAGTAAATTCGAATTCACGCCTTTTCTGAATGAAATGGAAAACAAGCAAATTTTATTTATTTCTTTTCTTTGCAATGTTTTTTGAATGCTGTTTGAGTTTGAAACTTATTGTTATCAAAAGTGTTTTTATTTGATGATTCTGCAATTCATTCTTCAAGACAGTCACAATTTTTCTCTGTGCCCACTCAGATCTTGTCTGCATGGAACCTGGACCAACTTTTGACCAGCACCTTTGTGTTGGATATCACGAATGATGCCTGAAGTCCGTTCTGTTTGGACGAAGCTCTCTTTGGTGTGCATTGAAAAGGGAAATGACACTGCTCATGTACTTTTTGAGGAAAACTTCGCTTTGCTTATCTATTTCTGACATCTTACAGCCATTTTACCATTTCCGTCTTTCATTATTGCGGTCGATACAATCAAGCTATTTCGGTGCCTTTGCCAGAATTTCCCGAGGCTAGTTGCTTCTGTGCTGTTTACTGAAGCAAAACTGTTTGCTTTTGATATGGATGTACCTGCAGTGTTGGTTTCATGTCTGTACATAGTTCTGAAGGCTGCTACCAACAGATAACGTGCATAACGTTGCATTCAATCTCTTCCCAAACATCACAATCAGTTGAGGCAAAAATAAAAATCCAGCAGTCACAACACACAGAAAGCTTTTGGATTTTCACTTTGGGAAGTTCTAGTGCTCTCCTGATTCTGGCTTGTCCCCGCACACAATTCATGGTGCAGAGATGAGAAAGGAGTCGTTTAATCCGTTCCCTGAAAGTCGCGTGTCCAGTGGATCTTACCCGGGCCCCCTCGCCTTGTCCTGGATCGATAAGAAACCATAATTCCTGGTGGTTGATGATGAGGTGGGATGACAAGTCATGCCAAGGGAGAGTTCTGATGTATATGTGGGGTCTCCTGGAGTGTTTTCATTGTCTCCATGAGTGTTTTCATTGTTCAAGAGTTTGCAACTCTATTTTTTGTCATAAGAAAACTTTGGATTCACATGCATGGGGGGATATTTGGTTTTGACAACGGTTTTGACAACAACAATCAGAAAGAAGGAATCTCTGTCAATCTGGTTGCTCGTGTCACCATTGCTGCCAATGATGAAATGCTATGAGAGGATCATTCAATCGATTGGAATATATTGATGTGTGTTAGCAAAAAGTCCTAACTGTTTATGATCTAACATCTTGATAAATATTTTACAAATACTGTTTCATGAATTGCTGTCTTCAATAACCGAGCGAAGCATGTATGTTTCAGCCATGCATGGAGCAGATTTGGCCAGCATAATTTCGATAAAGCAATAAAACATCAGTCTGGTTCTGGTTCAGATTTGATTGATGGATACTGTTGTGTGTGTGTGTGGTGTGTGTGTGTGTACAGGTACCAGTTTTTGTGTTTGTTTATTTCCCACAAAAAGAGAGTTCCTCGTTGTGTACAATGGAGTTTGAACACGCAGAGAGAGAGAAAGAGAGAGAGAGAGAGAGAACTGATGTGGGTGGATTCTTTGTGCATTCTGCTGTTGTTTCAGACTCCCCAATTCATGCAAAGAAGTCAGAGCTTTTGAGTGCTCCTCCGCTTGTGTGTTCCTATGAAAGGAAAAGACAAAAGTGGTTGGAATCAATACTGAAGTCCAATACACAGCCTCAATGCAGGGAATTAAGCAACACAAAATCCATGCTTTGGCACGGATTAATTCTCAAGAAGATGTGTTTGCTTAATTGATTGAATTAGGCATTTGACAGTTTTACGAGTTGTTGCTCCTGTGAATTCTTTGCCGTCAGGCTGAAGGACGCAAAAGCGTTTCACCTTGCGATGCGTCCTTGGTGTGTCTTAGCGACTCCAGGACTGACTCAGCGGTGATGCTTACAGGACATCCGCTTGAAGACATCCGCTGTGCTTCACCCGGGAGGGAATGTCAGAAAAAAATGCGACTTTCTTTGCACATCAGAAATGCGTTTGCCTGAGGCTTCCTGGCAAAGCATCAGGGACAAAGGCAAATATAGGTCCAACTCCTGCATGGCTCCCAATCCACAAAATCACCCTGAGCCATTTGCGAGGTCTGCTTCGACGGCTGGGTAAATTTTTTTTCTGATGAAGGGGGGTGTGATTTTAGCAGGATGACGAAAAAACAAAAACCTGCGAAAACGAACAAGAAAAAAGCCTCAAAATACCCCCACTTTAACGATTTGGATTAAAAACTTCATGGGTTTTTTAGTTGGCATTTCTTGGATCGGGGCTGGTGTGTCGTGAGATTTGGGGTTGCATTCCCAAAAACACACTGTGGGATTTGAGAACCACCTTCTCCGGGGTTCCCAAATCTCACAGTAATTCTATGGGCCAGCATCTCCCACCTGCAAGTGATGAAAGTGGATGCCTTTTGGCAAGAGGAAAAGCATCACAGAAAGTATTGGGGAACGCCACACCGACCTCCAAAGCTATCTTGCGTCAAGCACGGCATGCCTCTTTGAGACTTCTGAGAAAAGAAAAAAAATGGAGGATATCTGACGATATAATTTTATTTTGCAGGCATGGAGGGGGTGCCTGGGAATAGTGCCGTAGTCGCTCGTCACTGTGGCCTTGAAAGTCCTGTTTGCCACATTTCATGGAGAAGCAGCAACATTGCTGCGCTGATCCAGGATTTTTTTCAGGGCGCCTTGTCCAGTGCCTTCAGTTTTGCATTCTGACAAAAGTATATACATTGTGGACATGTATGTGACACAGCCTAACTTCAATCAATTGCTGCAGCCGCCACAAGGAACACGATAAATGCATTTTCTTAAGTTCATGTCGTCGATTTTCTCCTGTGTAGAAAAGACCTCACAAAAAAGCATCAAAAGATTTTTCTCTCTTTCTCGCAAAAAGTTGGCCAAATGGCCTGACCTGCAAGTTCCTGACTGATAGGCCAAAACGCCGGTTGGAAGATATGTTACAGAACGGCCAGGCTTATTACTGAGAGCTTAGTGCTGGTCTAATCTGGGTATGGCTTAGCACTGTGAAGGCACCTTCAAGCTGCGCTTGCCTGACTATATATTTTCACATGTGCACCGGTGCAGCATTGTCGGATGGCATTCCACATCAGACAGCATCGAAGGGGCGGTATCTCATCTGTCTGAGATGGCACCCTGGGGGCCATGTCATCTACACCTGAAATGACACCCCAGTGCTTACCAAAATCAATGAAAGTGATCATGCATAAAATGGCATCCCACTGGGTAATGTACTTCTGCCAGGTTTTTTTGGAGAGGGCAGCCCATCCAAACACTTTTGAGATTCCTTTGGGTGCCATCTTTTTCAAAGATGGGACACCCTCGGATGTCATCTCAGAAGGGTACCAGATACCCCAGGGTGGACTTGTGAAAACGACGCACTGGGCTTCTCGCAGGTTTTTCTTGGAATGCAACGGAGATTGTTCCAATGTTCTGGACAGCGAGTCTGGTGTGAACACACCAAAAGCCAATGGTAATGCATACGTTTCACACGACAAATGAAGACTCTGTTCAATGTCCCCCAAACACTCTTTGTTCGCGGTGGAAGCAGCGGATGAATTGCCAGCTCTGGTTTACTCTTCTGATCAAAAGTGAATCCTGTTCGAATTGTTGTCAAACTAATTTCTGTGTGACCATGTGCGTACACTTTTGGTTGTTTTTGCTGAAACATGGAAAGTGTAAATCATTTCAGTTCTTCTCGCGGTGAAACAAAGAGATTCTCTTGCATAAACGGTGGTGGAAGCTGCATGTTCAGGAATTTACTTGCAGCCTTCGCTCGGCGGCTGCAGGTTACACCGTCCTGCTGACAACCCACCAGAATCACAGACATGTTGCACGCGCAAGCAAAAAGAACAAAATTGTACATGCACAGCAGGGGATCAATTAAATTTCTGATTCACAAACAGTCAGTCAATCACAGTTTAACAACCTTGAAACGAAAGTTTTTGGAAACTTACTGGAACGTCTGATGGCACGTTGGAATGCCCGCCTCCAATCCAGCCACTCTGGGGCAGAAATCCTGGTAGTTGAGCTTCCACGAAGGAACGGATGCCCCATACAGGAGCGCGTAACTGTTCACCTCATCCGCAGACAAAGGCTTCTTTGATAGAGGGTGGTGAAGGAAGAATGTCGTGTCGTGGTAGGGGTCATACTGACTGAGCAAAGGAACGCTGGATTCTGCCGTACTGCCAGTGGCCAAGGTTTCGTTGGTGGACGTGCTTGCCGGGGTGAAATCCCCCATACCTGCACACTGCCAATATCCCGGTGGTGACGAGGAGGACGTGGACGACTGTGACAGAGCGGCTCCTGCTGCAGCTGTGCCTGCGACTGCGACTGCAGCTGAAGCCATAATATGGCAGCCTGTTTGGCTGTAGTGTCTTCCAACTTTTTGCGCCTACACATTCATTTTCAACGGTCCGTGGCATGTGATGCGCCTAAATTTCCTTTTGTGTTGTGCCGCTGGGCTCGGTCTTGGCAATGCTTTCCAGCGCAACCTGACAAGCACCAAACTGCTCTGGGTGGCAGACCACTGTCACCATTTGGTATCAACACATCTGCCGTCAATGGAAATATCCTCACTCAGCTGATCCATGTGAGATTGCCTGTGTCACCTGCACGACTTGGTTTCAATTGTCATTTGCAGCTCAAGTGTCGTGATCTCTGTGAAATAGCCTAACGTTGCAACTTACCCCACGTGAGATTTATACACGTTGCACAACATTGGTTTCAGTGGAGCTCGCAGCCGTGCTCTGCCAGATATCTGAACAAGTCGATATTGCAACAGTCTTCTAAAATGCACACCATGAACAATGTGAAGCTGTGTTCAGTTTAGCATCCTCAGGTGCATTGGATCCTGAATCCTCAATTGCGTTGCTGTTTCGCGGCATTGTTCAAGTTACGCAGCCCAGCTTTAAAAAATAAGGTTCCGCTGCAAAGCTGTTATTACCTCAGTGTTGCATACACAGCTTGTGCCAAGATGTACAGACTGTAGTAAAGCAAACATTCAGACCTGGGAAGACAGCAAGATGAGCAATTGCAAATGTATAGGGGTGGAAGGTGAGGCGAAGGTGCATCAGGAATCCTGCCTGTCGTCACAAGGCACCATAGCCCCATACATTAGTTCGTCCGTGGCTTGACCGGTTCATTTTCATCCTTAAACATGCTGGATGCACCACGCGGTAACACCTTACCTCTCTGGACGTGCCAGCATCAAATCGAAGCTGCATCGATTTTCCGCCCTGTGAGCCCCGCAAGTGAGCTGCAGTCAGCCCATTGACAGCCATTCTGAACCCGAGCAGACAATTTCCAAAATTCTGCCACGATAGTACGATGCACTGACAAGTGTATGCCAATCATACCTTCCCGTCGTACCCACAGTTTTTGCTCAAGGATCTTCTTTTGCATTTTTGTCTGCTTTGTCTGTCCCTTCAAGGATGCTTTGCGCGACAGAGGAAATCTTAGGACTCGGTTTTAAGGAGGCACAAGACGCAATTCCTCTGTCACAACAGACGTAGAGGCATGCGCGAATCCTGCCAATTCCCTCATGAAAACAGGAACATCTGCTCAACGGGAAATACTTTCTGTCAGCCAAACTTCCAGAAAACGCACAAAAGGCAATTTCGAAACCTTCTGTAAGCCTACACACAACTTCCAGACAAAAAGTAACGCATCAGAAGGCCTTCCTTGTGTCCGAAAAGCGGCTTGCAAGACTTCCAGCAACCACACAAAAAAGGTTATTTTGGCCTCCAGTGCAGATTTCTTTAGGCTACATGGGGACGGCAGACCGTGTTTCATGCACTCATGATCTGTACTTTTTGGATGCAATTCGAATTTTGAACCCTGTGTGCTTTCTGCATCTGCATGCACACTTTCAACAAGTTTTCAAGCAAGCAACAAGTGCATAATCTCTTCTGAAGGCAAGCTCTTTTTTGGACACAGATTCCTCAATTGTACAATTGTTTTGCCAAGTTTTCTTTGGTACGGAAACCTCCCACACACAGAATTGTTCGCCTGCACACATTTAGATCTATCGCCAGAAGCTTTTGGAGATTTCCGATCACTTTAATTTCAGATGAAAGATCCTTTTTGATGCCATTCACGACGGGAATAATTTTCATGACAAAAGCATGAGTGGGAAGTGTTAAAAAGATTGTTCATTTTTGAGAAACGTGACATGTTTGTGAGAAAAAATAAAAGAATCTTTGAAACAAAAAATCCATCAAAGTTTGGTGACCAGCAGGGTTGTGGGCCCGGAATCCTGCATGTCTGAAACACTTGCATTTTACTCATTGGAAAATGGCTAACAAAACCAACATTTGATTGCCAAAGTCAGCTGTATATAATTGCCCGTAGGACTAGTGACAGCTGTGCATTTGCTTCTTTTGGCCATGTCTCTTTGTGGTTGGGTATTCTCCAGATTTTTTTTTCAAATATAATTGTAGTTGATGACATCGTCTTGGTATGGTTGGGCATTTTCTGACTCTTTAGTGTAACCAATATTTCAGGAAAAAAGAAAATGTTTCAAACAAATTCCCTGCAGTATGCACATGTATCCCACAGATTTGAGGGAGAACTTCCCCTGGGCATCAATAGCTTTGGTGTGGCTTCTTTTTGGAGAAAATGAGAGACTGTCCATCAGAATTTTTTGCAAACAACAGAAGTGAAAAGGTAAAGTACTGAACAGTCCACACATCTCATTTCCAAATTTTCCATGCCCTGCGGGGAAAAGTTATCGTCTGGGCTGCTTTTTTCACCGCTGTCCTCCTGACCACAAGA
>JAAUYG010006701.1_pt1 | contig 10205 bp, 4 predicted proteins | sample 7278091 | NCBI WGS metagenome assembly JAAUYG01 (sample SAMN14350201, study PRJNA611818) | marine sediment metagenome | isolation source: surface marine sediment (0.6m) | place: French Polynesia: Moorea | collected 2018-08
GGTTGACATTCTGTCCTTTGTGTACCATAGCTTTTCGTGCGGTTGACATTCTGTCCTTTGTGTACCATAGCTTTTCGTGCGGTTGACATTCTGTCCTTTGTGTGTCATAGCTTTTCGTGCGGTTGACATTCTGTCCTTTGTGTACCATAGCTTTTCGTGCGGTTGACATTCTGTCCTTTGTGTACCAGAGCTTTTCGTGCGGTTGACTTTCTGTCCTTTGTGTACCGTAGCTTTTCTCGTAAGCTTAATTGTCAAGTCGCCCTGGAACGGGGACCGTCTGGCAAGACATTCAGAGAGTTGACAGGAATGACCCGCGTCACTCTAGGAGTTTCTCTGTCACAGTGGTATCCCAGGGTCAGTATTTCGGACATCAAAACTGTATCACAATCGGGTGTATCACCTCAGTGCATCTAGCCTGTTTTGCTGAAGCGTTCCCCCGTGCCACATGGTAGAAGCAGGCATTAACATTGTACCCATAAGTCACAGACCGGGCAATGAGGAAGGCATGCTTTTAGACATACATGTACCCCATGCAATGCATACGCTGAATGTGAATAACAGGGAATAACAGAGCTCTTTATTTCTAGGAATGGACTGCTGATAAGGCCCCGAAACATTCATGCATGCTTAATGAAAGCATACATCAGTGGTCACACATTTATCGTACTCCTATAACATGCTTTTAGTATATATAAGCTGAAAAAGACAGATATTACTGGTTTAAAGGGGTTATTCGTATGCCCACACCGACACTAAATCAAGCCACCGCGCATGCAACATCCCTGTCCCTTCAACTTATGCAATCTGATAAACTTTTGTACATAAAGGAGACTCGGTGGCAAGAGCTTGCCATCACGAAATGTGAGGACATGAGGAAACGTAACCGCGTTATTTCATTTTTACTACATACTAGTATACACCCTCGCATATATAACTTTAACATTTCTTGAATCATGGCGTTCTGACACCCCTCGGAGAGCCAAATGTGTCACGCTGCATAGTATCAAATCGTTTGTGTGACTGTCACTGTGTTTCCTTCATTTTTAACTTGACATTTCTGTATACTTGTATGCAAGTAACTACCACACAGGGGGATGTAATGCTATAATGTGTTTCCGATATCTTAGCTGTGACCATGTTTACTTTCTACATGTCGCCTGACATGGGCATTTGTTGCCATGTCTTCCAAAACTCACCTGCCGGAAAGACCAGCACACCCGCGAGCGCCACCCAGCGGTGAAGTAGCGCCATCGTGGTGACGTCAATGAATCAGGCACATCGAGTTCTGGCTCACACAACACTCGCCTGGAATACAAGTTACATAGAGGTATACTAGTATACAGTCTTTTTTAACATTTTGACATTGCCATAACCTTGAGGAAAGAGTTTTTACAGAAAATTGTACGTGTGGTACACATGGTGGAAATGCTAAATCATAGGCTCATGGTGATCCAGAAGGTTCTCCATACCGACCAAAAAGCATTTTTATTTTTAATATAAGCTTTTATTATTTATTTAAAGAGGTTTTACAATTTACATAAGAATATCAATGCTCACACAATGGCGCTGACAAAAAGAGTGGCAGACGAACAAATATAATAGTTTAAACAAATGACCGATATTTGATTTCGAGCGGAGATGTATTATTATGATTAGTAATAATTTCAATAATCATGTCTACCCGTCGTTTCTATGGAATTTTTAGCAGCTAGAAAAATAGCAACACGTACTCTGCTCGTAAGATAAGCAACTATGCCAAAAAGGACTGTTTAAAATAAACTGCTCTCGTCGGCTCTTGTGTAGTAATTGGAAACGTGAGCATCTTGTCGCTATTACATCTACTTTTGTCTTAAGCCTTATGTGGACAGTTAGATATATCTGGCCCATTGCGGGATAAAGAAATGGACGAGATCTTCGTGCTGGCATAGCCGCCAAAGGGACAAGATTATTATAAAATCGCATTGCTCCCTGTGGAAATTTAGGGCACTCAGTCCCCGGGACTCAGTCCCATTGGCATACGAGCTTGGTGAGCCAAGGCACAATTGCTCGAAAATTCAAAAAGCTTGTTTTGCTTATTTTTAAATATAAATTTCTGAAGACCATTTTATATGTACCCAAATGGCAAGGACAATGATTGGGGCAGTTCAACTAGAAGTAAGTTACACTCATTTACAATTTGCCACACGAACGCCTTTCATTGCATGAAGTTTCGTGATTTAAATCGATAATCTGGTTCAGTGAAGCGGTACATAATAAAGGAGAGTCTGCAGTACTTCTGGGGGCAAATGTTCGCCAAAACGACTGATATTTAGGTGTATGACTATTGGTAATTTTATATATATAACATAACATAAAGTATTTCCTGCGACATGGCTAGAAGATCAAAGTTCGACTCTGAAAATCGGAAAGCATGTTCTTTAGCCAGGACTTATTGCATAATTATGGCCCACTCAGGCTATAAGACTCAGCAGACTATTGGACTCGGCAACATTCGAAAGGCAGACTGATCAGCAAATGATAAAGGACACTGAAATAATAAGATAAGTTTACGCCAGGGTCCAGGCAACGAGTATTGTCGTAAACCGGCCTCTCCTATACATAACCATGGAGGACAGGGTCACATATCTGTGAAGCCTGTGCAAAGGATGATAGCACTAGGTCAGCTATTTACTGCAAAAAGAATTGTTTGATTTTTTATACAAATATTTGCTTTCGGAAGGGGATTTCCCTGAGAAGCACATGGCCGCCGAGGAGGTGTATGCAAGCTGTGCATTGGTTGGCTCACTGTATGTTTGTTTCCCCACGCACTCTGTCCTGCTACGGTGGCCCATAAGTGCAAATCATTAGTATCTCTCCTTTGCAAACGGGCCTACTACTTTACAAATACTAAGAGCTTTTCTACTTTGATCTTCTACTTTACATGATGAGCTTCTAATTTACACGAAGCTTCCTAGTCCTTTCCATACAGAGCTTCTACTTTACATACTGAGCTGGTTTACATACGGAACCTGTACTTTACATGTAACTACTTTTCATACGAAGTTTCTACTTCGTACGCAGCGCTTCTGCTTCACAGGCAGCACTTCTCTTGTGCATCACAACCCGTTTGTAAAGTAGAGCAGAATTGCCGAGTGTATAAAATAGACATGCTCCGTGTAAAGTAGAAGGCCTCTGTGTGTAAAGTGGAAGCTCCGTTCATATTAAAAGTAGAAGCGTTGTGTGTAAAGTACAAGCTCAGCCTCCGTTTGTAAACAAGAAGCAAGTTGTACTCGTCGGCCCCCATAGTCATGCCATGTTGTCAGAGCGTTGTTGTAGTTAATATGAATACTATAGCGAGGACAAATCAGAATGACCAAGGAGCCCAATGTGTAGAACTCAAAGGGTTAGCTAGTAAAGACAACTTGGCTTACGACTCCTACATGGCACCTTTTATCTATCTGTTTGAACAGCATAAAGTACCGACGCAAAATTATTACCTGTTCAAATTAACATATAACCACTTTTTAAATCGTATAAATCGATTTATTAGCAACATCGTTCGCCCCACCCCAGTTTAACTGACAGACGGACGCCACGCACGCAGTTACACGCAATACGCCAGCATCCATATCTCTTGCAAAACTCAGCATGCTTTTCCTTTACTTTTTTCCCGCGCTAAAAGCAGCTTAGCCTGTTTTTACGCAGGCAGAGTCTCGGATACCGGGGATACGTAATCTGTGTATCTTTCCAGGGATGAGATTTTTTTCATGCACACTCGACAACCAAAACACATGTAGTTGCAGCGTGTGGACCAAGGTGCTGTTAATGGCAGCTTCTGATCTACCCCCACAACATCACTGTGGAACTTGAGCAGCGGCCGATGTCTCTCGGAACTAAACTTGAAAGATTTTTGCCCAGTCTGTGATTACGTTAGATCATAACATCGCCGCCGAGCTGCGCGTGCTTGACAAATTTTGTGTGCCCGGTGCCCCTGAGTGTCGCTCCATCTATCTCCCGTTTGATGTATCACCTGATACGAAACGGCGAGGATTTTAGTCCTTTGGTAGGACACGATGCTCAAGATTTGATCGTTCGGGTAAAAAAAAAATACGCTCGTCATGATTTGATATGGCAGCCTTGCTATTTGATATGGCAGCCTTGCTAGATGAGTGTGCTATGATTAGACTCGGTGTGTAGACAGTCAACAATGACAACAAATCATTGAAAGACAGAATCACACTGAAGTTCAAAGTGACCACCTTCGGTTGATATGCAAGCGCTAAGTTCAGCGCCGGAATTTGACAACGGTATTATTAGCCCACAAGAAACTTTCAACAACTCCCTTCATTGTTCTAGCTACAGGGCGACGGAGTCGTATACTGAAATGCTACCTTTGCAGACAATGCGTGTGTATTTTGTTTTAGCCTGTTTTACAGTGGCGGAGAAACGTTTGACACAAACAAAACAGCCCAATAAATAAATGCTACTAAATCTTATTTAGATATTAACTTTTTTCAATGTACCCCTTTCGTCCTTGTGATCAATGCTTCAATCTTACGCTGGGTGTCTTGAGAGTCGTACGTACTTAATACCTCATACCAACCTCTTGCAGCAACTTATCCTTGATGAAACCTGGGGAGGTGTATCCTATCTTCACCGCAATATATCTTGTCTGTTATAATTTATCCACCATTTGTCGACTTTGTTTATCCACTCAATTCAATTTCGCGTTCCCCAAATCCTGAGCCAACTCCGGCATACGCCACAAACGTGGCAGTGGACGCGTTTTACACAAACACACATACACACAGGCATGCTGATCCAGGGGAAGTTTTTTTCACATCCCCGAGGAAGCTGCTGGCAGCCAGAGCGGCAGCCCCAATCTGGATCCAGGCCAGCAGTAGGATGTCTCATTTGGGATCTGTCCGGATTGGGACTGCACATGAGATGCAGAGGGGGTCTCAGGTTCTAACCACGGCAACTCCGGTCCTGCAGGTAGCACCTTTAGAAAGAAGATTGGATGACATAGCTGCCTATAAACACAGAAAGGGCTGAAGTGGCACCCCAGGCCAATGTAACGTAGCACTACATAAAGCTTAACATGTGTTTTATCACACTACAAATACATGGACACAGAACCAATTCTTCCTAATTTCAACAAAATGTCAGTGACACGACCTGTAATAATACAAACGTACGCCAGTCTTAAATTGTTCATTTGCTACCCGGCGGTTATATTACCAGAGCAGTTTTTTTATTTACAAACTGTGAGGAACATTTCAATGCATTAGATTTTAATAAATCGTTTTTTTTTTCTGTTAATGACACGTCTCTGTCCTCGCCATACATTTTAGGAACGTCCGAGCCTTGAATTTTCAGAGTTGAACATTTAAGTTTTCATTAAAATTGTACATTTTAAATAAATTAATGAGAGATTTCAACGAAACAAACAAAAACTAAGATAGTAAGATCGTGCTATAAAAATTTTGCTTTCTTCCCGCAGGCATCTTGCAAATATTTATGTAGCATAATTGACAGTTGCCTAAACACTACTTCATTCCAGCAAATTTCGGCACGAAGTGGAGTGGAAGCCCTGGCATGCCCTGCAGCTACAGGGAATAATGACTAACCGATGTTGAACCGTTCCGACTTTTTTCTTTAGTCTTCAAGGCTGTTCTTAGAACTGCATCACTGCCCATTAATTGTCGTATGTTGTAAAGAATTTTACATTAACGGTATGGAGTGTTACATTATTTGAAATATCTGAAAAAAAAGAGTCTGTTCTCATAATAAAGAGTGGTACATTTTCCATGGTACGCCCACAAAAATCAACAACAAATCACAAAACTAGTCTTTCTTGGCTAACTTCGTAACTGGGGCATTGGCTTCGTGTTGATAAGCGTTCCTTTATCGGGATTTTTCTTTCTCTGCTTTTCTCATCACTTGCCTTTCTTCATCATGGTCTGCTCTAAGATGTTCCTTGAATCCTTTGCTTTTTGGAATAAAAAGGGCGGGGCGTTTCCACACAGCCATCCGTTACATCTTCGGCATTTACAGCACAACCAAAGACGGGACATCAGCACATTATGTAATATATTAGGTGCCACAGCTTTACAGTGGTTTTTCGAAGAACGGTCTGATGAAATTGCGGCGTCGGATTCCGCATAGAGGCGTGTTCTCACTTCTGAAGTCTGAAGAAACCTTTTCGGTGCAATCCACGGTAATCGTAATGTTTTCACAACACCCTAATATCCTTGCTACACATGCACCCGGTTTCACAGGAGCGGATTTCTTTTCACAAGGCCCAAGCCTCAAGAAAGCAAAAAAAAAAAAAAAAAAAATAAAGGAAAAAATATAAAAGGAAAGAAAGAAATAAAGGAAGAAAGAAAGAAAGAAAGACAGGAAGAACGAGAGAGACAAAGAAGAAAGAAAAAAAGAAAGAAAGAAGGAAGAAAAAAGAAAGAAAGAAGAAAGGAAGAAAGAAAGAGAGACGAAAGAAAGAAAGAAAGAAGGAACGAACGAAGAAGGAAAGAAAGAAAGAAAGAAGGAAAGAAAAAAAGAAAGAAAGAAAGAAAGAAAAAGAAGGTGTGTTAACGATTGCTTAAAAGGAAATGAACTTAATGTTATGGCTAAGCCAAAAGACGTTCCACTTCAATATGTCTAAAATTCTGCCATATATACATGTTACAAATGCTATGCCAGCTGATATGTGCCACTTAGTATTGGGAACATTTCTGTTAGCGGAAAAGGAAAACCACTATCAGTAAACCACAATCTTGTTTCTGTTTCAACATGACTTCTGCTGATTTGGTTCTTGGAACAGAACCAATGACGAATGACTGCACGTACACTGTCACCGCTGATAAATCACTGGCCTGAAAATATTACGTCAGTGACGTAATATTGACTGACGTCATACAGTGAATATTTTACCCAGGCCACACGCGCAGGCCTGAGTCACAGAACAGAGGTTCTTTTGAGTTGTTACAAGAACGTTACAAAATTCGTAGTACGGTTATGCAAAAATTGTGAGAAAAAAAAAGAAAAAAGACAATGCATCAGTCAGCTGGTCTTTCGCTGCGGGGGTGGATCCATGTACGTCGGGTTTCTGTGAAAGGGACGCTTCACCTGGAGTGGGACCCGGCTGTAATACACACAAACACGTGTCAAAGCTGTTTTAGTTTGAGTTAACTAAAACTGTGACTATGGTGCTTCGAATGCACCATAAACTTTGTGAACGTCTACACACACAGAAATTACTAAAAGCGTCCGTACAATTCCTATCTTTTCTTTACTGGCTTCACGATGGCTTTATTTTGTTTTATTTGCTTGTGTGTTTAAATCTTTGCTTGTTTGGTTTTTCTCTGTGTTCAGAGGGATCTATCCCAATACGTGTCTTGACAGAGTTCGTGTTCTTAGTTCCAGGTCACGCTCAAACAGTGAGCTTTTAGTTCCGCATATTAACGTATAAATTCTAAATCCCTTTTTTTTTACTATATCATATCTTCAATTGAATTAATTACTTCTACGCTGTGTATTATAATTAGCAGTAAATATCAAAATTGCGCACTGCTGATTCTACTGTTGCTGTAAAACAGTTTATATATTAATTAGTTAATTTATTTATTAGAAAATGGATTCAAACACAAACGAGTTCAATAGTCTGTGTTTCTATATCTGTATATTAATGCTTTTATTGCCGTAATCACTAAGAAATTTTTAGCTTAAGTGTGATCGACTTTATGCTGAATAATTTGTGTGCACAAATTGGCTAACGTAGTGCACCAAGAATCACAGTCTGACTCTGGACTTTTGCCAGCAAAAGCATTCCGGGGTCCCTTTTCCCCGGATCGTATCGAGGGTGCATATATAAATAACATGGGCGCTTGAAAGGAAGCAGGGAATCACTGTTGGTGTGGTACGGCGTGGTGACATTTCCGGCTGTGACAATGAAGACAGTGTTCGACGGAGGGATGCTGGTGACATTCGGGATCGTCTGCGGAGTGACGTGTCTAGGGCTTTCGTCTCTGAGTGCTGGCCGGGTCCAGAACCTCCGCTATCCAGGTAGGACGGACTGAACACGTTCTAATATGTCTATAAAATATCCTGCTAACTTCAAGCATTGTCTAAAGTGTGACTCGTAATTTTATAGCTACTTTCAAAGTGCGCCGGAATTAACCAGTTCCTGTCGGTAGGAACACATGTTCCATTTTGAACATTCACCCCACGTGCGGCGTTCTGTAACCTTTTCGGTGATTGACACCATTGTAATATCCAGAGTTCAACCTTTAATTCTGCAAACCCAGAAAGCACACATGCAGATACCGAAAAGATACTACGATACTATGAACCAGCGCTGAAAGTTGAACTACAACCGTTAACTCCCCACGAGTGGTGCTGCTTACCCGGCCTCAGCCTGGGTATTTTAAGATAAGTTTAAAAGATACCAGTGTTACAACGCTCGCTAATTACACTGTCAAGTGCTGCTGCTGACCTGGAGCAAAGTCAAAAAGTTCCCTGCCTAATGGCCTAGTAAAAACCAAGTATTAGTAAACACTGGCACAGTTTGAGATCGGAAACAAAAATAAAACCCTTTGCCAAAAGCAAACGAGAGAATCGTCAGTTGATTTGATTCACAGTCAACTTGACCAGTTTATATGACATAGTCGACAGTCAGGAACCAGAGACTAGTGAAATTCCCCTGCTGTTTTCAAATCATTCCCAAGAGGTTCAAGATCCACATACATGTACTAGTACATAAAGGCCTATTATCTTCAGGTCGAATGCCGTGTATATTTGAAACATTCTTACTACGCAAAATACACTGCTCAAAATATTTTAAGGGATCAGATTTTCAAAGCCATATATTTGGAAATATATTGGGAAAATCCTTCCAGATTGTAGTCATATTTAGTTGAATCATTTTGCTTGATAATGCAGTTGCTGCAGAAAAAATAGCAAAACTTTATTTTTTACATAACCCAGAGGAGAATCACCCCCCAAACACAAGTGTATCAGAGCCATTGCAATCATGACCCTTACCCTTTCAAACACGTTCAAACACTGTAACACTGTTTATTCTCAAATCAGTAGCTGGTATGGCCACTGATTTGACACTAAACTACTCTAACTTTGCTCCCTTAAACGATTGGAACTTTGCTCCCTTACATGTCTGTATAATAATTATGCTACGCTAACTTTTGATCCCTTAAATGTTTTGGGAAGTTTAGTTTCCGACACCATTTGGACGGAAAAGCTCAGAAAATGGCCGGGAATATACAATGTAATCTACAGTTCAACCCAACCAAATGTAAATTGTTAAATTTCTCACAACACAGAGATGTACCCTTTTCCCTTTAGCAATGATTGTGTACGTGTTGTTGACTGATACAAACATTTAGGACATTGGCCCATGTTCCAGACATACCTTAATATATCGAGATGCAGTGCACGATCTTGTACGAAGCCCGGGGTACGAAGGGTGAATGGTTTCAAATTTCAGTCAGTGTAACATAGATGTATTTGACAAACTTTTCACATCTTACTGCGCCTCATATTATGGTAGCTCTCTCTGGAGCTTAGGCAACTCTAAGATTGAACAGTTTTATGTGGCATGGAGGAAAGAGCTTAAACGGAATATTGAAGTTTTAAATTAGCATCAAGGTCACATTATAAACTGTTACCCATTGTTGCAAACCGTGTTGCTATATATGAACAGCGCCTATATGTCCTTGTACAAATTTACGGTTGAAGCTCTAAACAGCAACAACACCATGAATAGGTTGCTGATGTATGTTGCTATAAATGGGAGCAAGTCCAAGAGCTTAGTTCACCTGGGTGCCTAGGTAAATGAAACATGTGCATATTTTACTCAACTCACACAGTTTGTCACCATTTAGAAAATTACTTTAAAAAATGTATTTTAATTCAGTAGATGAGGATGCATTTGTAACAGGCCATTTAGTAAGAGAAGCGATATATGGAAGATAACAGGTATCTTTTTATGAACAAGGATGAGTTGAATGGTATTTTAAGTCAGTTATGTGATAATTGTGCAGGCATATGATTTGGTGTTGATGTGCTGTTTATCTGTTCACTTTTGTGAAAGGAATATATTGTTGTTGTTGTTGTTGTTGTTGTTGTTGTTATTATTATTATTATTATTATTATTATTATTATTATTATTATTATTATTATTATTATTATTATTATTATTATTATTATTA
>JAAUYG010022621.1_pt1 | contig 10205 bp, 7 predicted proteins | sample 7278091 | NCBI WGS metagenome assembly JAAUYG01 (sample SAMN14350201, study PRJNA611818) | marine sediment metagenome | isolation source: surface marine sediment (0.6m) | place: French Polynesia: Moorea | collected 2018-08
AGACCATTTATACTGACTCCGAGCCGCCCAGTCGGATGCCTAACTCATTAATGCCAAGCGCCAAGCTGAGAAGCGCAAACCTCCCATTTTTTACGTCTTTGGTGTGACGCGATCGGGGATCGGACCCAGGCCTCCCGCACCCTGAGCGGACGCTCTAACCACTGTGCTACGCGGGGGCGGTCAACACATAGATGGGATACCTTGGACTAGCAGTGTCTTGGGGGTGGGGGTGGGGGGCATTCACTGTACTTTTTCAAAATTGATATCATTAAAGTTTGTGTAAGGTGTCAACTGTGAAGCAAAGCCTTCAATCCCATGGCCCTTTTGTTTTCTGCTTTGCTGGCGTGGTGTTTATTTATTTCATAAGCGACTTACTATTGTATCTTCCCTTGCAGGTTCAGACAAAGAGCGGGGCATCGCAATATGGCGACAGCAGTTTGCCAAAACCTCGGAAAATGCCGACGAAGGCGATATCGAGGCATCCAATCGGGAGTCCCTGAAGTGTTACGATCTGCCGTGGTGCATGAGTTGCGTTCTCCGACTCAAAGTTTTCCGTTACTTGCCTTTTTGTCCGACGTTCACTGTGTTCACGTCGTGTGGCCGTTCTTGCGGACGTCACGCCAAAAAAGAAAAAGGCCGAGAACCCACGTCGAACAATTTGGGGACCATCTCAGAGACTCCCGATGGTACAGGGGAGATGGCGCCAAACTTGGTACACCGAGATAACGCCAGCCATGACCAGACATACTTATAGGGGCCGAGAATGGGTGACAATATTAAGACATTACTCATGGAGATATAAATGACCGGGGATACATATATTCCTTCCAATGCCTTGTACTCGCATTTGTTCGTGTAACTGTTTATATACTATATGTAATTATATTTTGTATGTGTGTGTGTCATGATTATCCCGGTGGCCTGTCTCTCGGCTATGTGATCTAAAAGGTTGCACCTTGTTTTCACAGACACCCATCTGTTTCCCAAATACCAGTCCGATGCATCATTCTTTTTGTGAACGTAGAGACAACTGCACGAAGATAAAACTTCCTACTAGACACGGCAAGCTATACCATACCCACGGGTTTCATATTATTTCTGACAGGCAGCAGATGTAATGAGGATGCAACTAATATTATACACTATACATAAAATCATTGGGCACGGCTTTTCACCTTGAAGGCACATATACACGACACACCGTTGCACAAAGCGCCCTTCCCAAATTTAATATTTGTCTTAAAATGATCCACATGATCCAAAATCATGCGCATGATCCAAGCAGAGTTAAATTCAGATCCAATTTATTCCAGATATTGGCTGTTTCATGCCGTAATCACAGTTTTCCATACCTTATGGTATGAATATGTAAAATATGGTGTCACATAGGCCATAGAGATATAGTTTTGCTTTTGAAATATCTCGGACAGATGACTCAGGGCCAACCATTTGTGCCCTTTTAAGTTTCCACACATAAGTGTCTCAGAAGATCTAAGTATAATGCAGACTTTAATATTAGACTCCTCCATCAATATACGATACTAGCATTCAACTGTGAAGACATTATTACGACAGAGAGCAGGGATCATTCCTGGGGCCTTTAATTGTGCTCGGACAGCAGCCCTTGAACACATTTGCAAGTTATTGAGGCCCTTTTAGTATATCATACCTCACTACACGAATTAACACCTAGCTCAATACAAAATCACTAACGAGAGGCTAATTGTATTCTTAAGGAAACATGAGTTCACTAGTTCTCGTCTGCAGAGAAAATCGGATTTGGTTGTTTATAAGAAATCAAAATGGAAAAGCTCTTGACTGAATTAAAAGTATAATTAGTGTTAGCTGTTACAAATTTTGCACTGCTTAAGTTGTAGCGAACTATAAATTACCAGTCATACTGGTAATCTGCTAGCATCATGACTGTTATCACCTGCGAGAAAGGCCATCTGTGAAGTTAATATACCGATCACCAAAAGAAACGGAAATGGCTTACTTAAGCTGTTTAGCTTTTAGCGCTGCGTCTTTCATTGTAACAATTACGTTTCTTTTGCCTCTCAGTTTATATCCCATTTACTGAATAAAACCTTGAGATAGCAGAGATGAGATCCGAGTTCTAGCAGCCGTCCAGTTTCTATGTCAGTCGGCCACGCTGTCACCTAGAGATCGCACAATATGGCACGCGCTGTCTGGATTCTCGTGGCGTTAAGTATTAACGCCATCCAAGCCGCAGATTGGACATGGGTATGTTAACTAACCCATATGTAAGATGGCTGTAACACGACAAAATAAAAATTCGACATATTTGATAATTTTGACTCCCTTACAGTTATCAACTGTAATGTAATTTTTGTGTAATTTTGCATAGAAACTTTTATACCCGCTGTATCGTCTGGAACATTCCATAAGACATATCTTTATGTTGACAATAATCGCATTTATGCTATCAATTTTTGATATGCTATGTGATGAAAAATAAGAACATATAAAAGATCTGTGGATAAGCCCATAAAATCGTCAACAACGTTGAATGAAACAGTACAGTGTTGAGTGCATCATTGTTTAAAAATTGTGTTGGCATTGACCTGGTAAGTAGTAGCCGCACCGTATTGCAAGGGAGGTAACGGGCAATTCTTCAATCATTAAATTCAAAATGTTTAAATACATGGATAACTTATACACTACACCTTAAACCCGCTAATTCATTCATCTGCTTACATTCAATATTATAAATTACATAATCAACCTGTTAATGTTCCCAGGAAACTGATATACGAGGTAAATGTGTGCTTAAAGACTAAAGAATAATATTGGTCAATAGGCATACTGAACAGAATATAAATTCGTCAGAAATTACAGTATTCTGAAAAGACAACCTTAAGATTCTCCGACTGCATCGTTGAAACATATTACTTATAGGTTTGTATCACAAAGCAACTTTACAAAATTATTACCTCCTTTTTGTATAAAGATATAAGAATGGCTTACCATTGCTGTAGTAGTAGAGGTATTTAGCTTAAATTGTTTTACTTTACCCATTTAAGTGTTTCTATCTGAACGAGGACAGTAGGCCTAAAACATGCCCACTCCATTTTGGGGTCTCATTACATTATTTCGCTGACAGGATCCGTTACAGAAATAGTAGTCCATACTGTACATAATCTCTAATCCCCGTTGTAGGATGATGTGACTTTACTGGACGAATATGTACAGCGCCCGGATGATGACATCTTCCATTGGGAGAAGATCGACCAATATAATATGTCTGTTCTGGGATGCACTGCGCATGTCCTAAACGTGACGTCTCACAGATGGATGGACGGTGGGTAGTTTTAACTGCTAACGAGGCATTGAGCCAAGAAAGAAAGAATACCGGTAAATCCAAAGAGTTTACTTGCTGGTTGCCAATTATGTAACTTACGTTTTACACGTTACAAGCAGAAGCATTCTAGCCGGTCAGATTAAAGCACAGTATTAGATTGTAGCAGTTCTGGAAGTAATAGCTTTTAAACGCACTTCTCCGGAAATGTCTTTTACGAAAAGAAAGCTCACAGCTGGTTACTGTGATTTTCAGAGACGTACAGCTCTCAGCCTATCTGGTGGCATTTCCAATTGATATTTGAGCCCCCACAGGTGGATTATATGGAGGAGGCCGTACTTATGATTGAAGGAGGTCGAGTCACAAGCGGGTATACTACGCAAATCACCATATCACCCCAAACAGTTGTTTTTACATAATAAGCAAACGATTCCAGTACAGATTCATATTTTCTACAGATCGAAAGAGAGAACCCCATATTGCACATATTCTGCTGTCTTTCGGTGGGACGAAATGCTCCACAGTAATCATATTGTTTCCTGGAAAATATTACTTGTAAACACAATTCATATAGTTCATCACTGTTACTGTGGATATTTTACACCAATGATTCTTTGTCTGTGAGCTCCAGAGCAAATGACAGAAGTCAAGGGAAAGTTAAAATATTTAAAATTGATGAACAGTACAACAATCAAGGCAAGTTTTACAAAAATAATACCAAACACAAGTACACAGATACACTCACTCGCTGTCTAGGTTGATACATCCAAAGTAATGTGATACCACAATAAGGGGAACTTCTGAATAATCCTGAGATTTAGGGTATCCTGAGTTTAGTTCTTGACACTACTGTTTGGCCAACGCGACAGGTATTGTCCTTGAAAGACAGTTCTTGTTACTTGATAGACTTTCGCACATAGTGTGCACATGAAAAGATTTTCAACAGTTCTTCACTCTTGTGTTTACAGGCCAAGGCTTCAATCTAGTTCTGACAGAAGCACCCAGAATCACTAATGTAGTGATTCCCACTGACTGGAATGGATTACAACCTCTCTCGATTGTTTCTCGTTTCTCCAAGCTTGGAAACAACTTCTGAACTGGCTTCAATAACACAGCATGGCAGCTCTAGGAAATATCGATTAGATTCCCTGGCGGTTCCAGTTTTGCCTATATTTCACCCATTCAGTCAAATTCAATTTATCGATATGCCCTATTTTTTAACTGTTCTGATTGCCATTTTGAATGTTCCAGTAATTAACTGGTACCATTATGGAATAGAAATATCAGCGCTTTGTGATCAGTAGAAATGTGTTCTGAGTATATGTCCATGTCATGTTTCCGTATATAAGTGTCATGCGCGACTACAACAGAGAATTTACCTACACCTACTTGGTTAATGGGAGCAGCGTTGTATTTGTAGGCCTCCCGGACCGGACAACAATTTCGCCCAGTTCATGTGTAGGATGTCGAGAGACACTGGAATGCTGACGTCACTCCACACTATTAACCCCAACCAGCCGGTGGTGTTTGCTGTAAGGGCAAGCTGAATAGAAAATGCTGTTCAATTTATATTAAACTACTAGCACATGTGTATATCCAGTTTAAATAAACAATATACCCAGGCATGGATGGATTTAACCAGAAAAGAACTAGATGAACGCTAAACGCTAGCTCAAACCTATGGTTTCCTCTTGGGTGTCAAACAAACCATACAATACTATGTCACAGTATAACTTAAGGTATAGACGAGCAACCTAATGGTAGACTAGCAAGAAAGTAGTAGCAATATAGACGTAGTGTATTCAAGACGATCGTAATATAGTCATTTTATATTTTGTGTCACGATCATTCGCTGATACCATATTCAGGATGATCCTGACCAAGTTAGTCGTTCGGAAGACGGCGCTATTGCATGGACCTGGAGGCAATATTTGGACGATCCAACCGACGAAGAGAAGGTCTCTCAGTTTCCACAAGCCAAGGTAAGAAACAAAAAGATTCCCAGGGGCCTTGACGATCTGCTTGACCTTTTGCCAGGTGAAACCATAATAGTTTCATGGATAATGTCAATGCAGTTGAGGTGACTTATACCAAAGTGCCATATAATTTTAAACTTTGGCAGACAGCCCGAAAATAATAGTTGTACTTCCATCTGATACCATACGTTCCATAAAATTTGGTGGAAATTGGATGAAGACAGTGGGAGCAAATAGCCTTTTAAATATCTTTAACATTGGAAATTTTGCAAAGGGCACTGAATGGCCGAAAACTAAACTCAAAGAATCGACTTTGGCTTGGGTTAGATGAAAAACATAGGAGTAGCGATTGAAATTTTTAGCCCCATATGGTCCTGTGTTAACAAAAAAGTCAAACTGCCATTTTTTTTTAATTTGGCAGATGTCCAAAAAAGTAAATCCCCTGTATTCCCCGCCGAGTACCATACTTTCCATACAGTTTGGTTGAAATCGGATAAAACCTGAGGGAGCAGTAACCTTTTGAAAATCTGAACATCGAACATTGAACAAATCAAACAATTTTGCAAAGTGCACCAAATGAAAAGTACCATACACATGCATTTCCTTGGACTGTGAGTCCCAAAGTTTCATCGGTTCCACTCTGCTATCAGTAATTTTCAAGATATTGCACATTTTAGGATGTTCCCATTGACTCCCATATTAAACTTTCAAAGTGTCACAATTTTTTAAAACTTGGATGGAAAATTGAATAGAAAATTAATAGCCTGTATTCGCCCATTAGCAATGTCCTCATAAAGTTCGAATGAGATCTTATGAAAACTACAGGAATAGCAGCGTTTTGAAATTTTCACGTATGGTCCTGTGTTAAAAAGTTTAAAGTGCCATCAAATTTGTATATTTTGACAGATCGCCAAAACATTTATAACTTTATATTCCCACTTGACTACCTTATTTATCACAAAGTTTGCCTCAGATCGGATAAAAATTTTAGAAGGAGTAGTTGTTTGAACGTTTACTCCCATGAGATCCCATGTTTAGGAAAACGAACAAGAGGCCCAGGGGCTTTGGCGTCTGCTTGGTCACTTGCCCGACAGGAACAACGTAGGTTTAAATGCCCACCAGCGTCATGTAGCTATTAGCTAAGCAGCTATGTAGCTCTGAAATGCACCGAATCAACTCAGATTGACCTTGAGCACTTAACTGTCAAAAGTACCCTGCATACAATGAATACTTATCCGAGGCCCAAATTTTCATCCATCTTGCTGTACGACCAGCCATTTTCAAGATACAAGGTTGTCGAAAATTGCAAATTCACCGAATGACCTCAGACTGACCTTGAACAGTTAACTCTCAAAAGTACCCTGTATACATTGAATATTCACCCATCAGACCCAAATTTCACTCCGTTTCGCTCTACGCTGGCTCCTTTTAAGCTAAGCACTTTTTGGTTTCCCTGTGTGTTACAATGGCGAACGTAAAATTTCCAGAAAAATTATTAAGAATCGGAAACTCAATATTTCAAAAATCCCAAAAACAGTACTTTTGTGAGGACCGCTGAGAAGAAAATTCAGGAGAAGTTTGAAAACAGTAAAAAGCGATTTGCAGAGGGCCTTTGGGTAGAAAATGTAGGAAAAGTTTGGAAAATTCCAAAGCCGTTTGAAGTAGTAGTAGTTTTTTAATACTTTTCCTCCCATGGGGTCCCATGTTAGCGAAAACGACAAAAATTCGTGAAAAATCGTAAACTCATAATTTAAAAAAATTGAAAACAGTTGCGTTTGGAAGTTTTTGCTTCCATAGGGTACCGTGTTAACGAAAACGAAATTTGGTAAACGCGGTTTTTTTTTGTCAAAAATTTAAAAAAAAAAAAAAAAAAGCATCTTGCGTATGGCCCAGGGCAGCAACAGCTGAAATTTGAAAGAAATCCGCCCAATAAGTTCTGCGATAATTGCGACACGGATGACGGACAAATCCCCATACAATGGCCTCTGCTGACACAGTCAAGTAGAACTAAGCAATTGAACACCTGCGAAAATTGAAAACTTTGCAAAAAGAAAATATGGTATGAAGATATTGTGGATAGGGAGCTGCTGGATCTATGCAGCGCTTTCCGAGAAACCCGAGTTTACGGGCGACGGATGACGGACGTCGGCGCCACAATAGTACCTCTGCTGACAAAGTCAAGCAGAGCTAAAAAGTTCGAGCTATCTCGATTATAACACTTCTTCCTGTGTGTGAGTATTGTTTCGTTAAATTGAAATGTACTCAAAGTACGAAATGAAGGCGATTATAATAGTGTACTTTGCTAGATTCTAAATCTCAATTGACATAATATTCAAATTTCATCGAAACTTTGCATATCTTTTCACTATCAGCGCATTTTATGCATACATCAGGTACTTTAACTGTTACTTAACCAGGGTGGAGTAAGAGCCATGGATGTCGTTAACCAGTGGGGAATGGAAAACATCGAGGGCAGTGACTTCAAACGGTTTATGGTAACCGGTGGATCTAAGGTACAAACTGCAGGAGTAATTGTTTTGCTCATTATCGAGTTGTGCACGGGGGATGTTTTATGATTTATTGTTGCATGTGAAAAGTTTTGAACACACGATGCACACACATTTAGTGGTCTACCCGTTTTCTATATCGTCTGCGATGAAGCTACGAGCGAGAGGTCACAGCTTATTGCAAAGATAACACGGCGAAGTGCGTTTTAGTGCTGAATGATGAACACGTATTAACCATTTCCTTTAACTACTTGTTCGAGTTTCAATTTGATTGCAATGAAACGGGTCATTGGACCTCGACGTATGGGTTTGGACGTGTGTTTTGTTTCTAAACACGGGCTTGTGATGTCCCGACGCAATTTTAAGGATGTTCTATGGATGTGTGATTATCAAAAAAAAATTTTTTTGTGATTATCAAAAAAAAAATTTTTTTGGGGGAGAATCTGAACGCTACCCCTCAGAGTTGTCGTTCAGTTGTGATGTGTTGAACACCTTTTCACATTGCTTACAATTTGACCAACCACATACAATTTAGTTGTTCGAATGTTTGGTTACATTTGTGATTCGTTCGTTTATTTGCCAAATTTACAGAGGGGCTGGGCTTCCTGGCTGACAGCGGCCACCGACCAGCGGGTGGAGGCAGTGGCACCTCTGGTCATACCCATCAACAACCTACAGCAGGTACGCAATTCTAGCAACTTTTCCATCCAGTGCTGCACTGGGCGAAGACACACCTTCTTTTTATTGCTCCACTGGTCTTGGGTATACGCTAATACCCCAGGCGACAGTGCTTAGTTAAAATGTGGCTTGGGAAGGATTCGAACCAGTGCCCGTAACCAAACGTGTCTTATACCGGAAAAGGCTGCAAGCTAACCACTAGGACAGTGAGGCAGTTGGGTGACGCGGTTGTTCTGGGAGCGTGTATCCATGCATTTTGGGTTAAACATATCCCTGTATCCACCAATTGCTAAACTAACGGAAATTTACTCCCGGGTTACCGGCCTATACCCCAGGCCACATGACTAATGAGCGCCAAAAGCCACATTGCGCAGTGCCGCATTGCGGGGGAATGTTGGATCAGGTCCAAATCTGATAGATATTCAAATAGTACAGGTAGATCATTGACAAAAATATTTATAATTTCCATTTTTGTCTTTACTCTGCCAGAACTTCCATGCACACTACACTAACCTAGGCGGATGGTCATTCACCGTGGCTGACTATTTCGAACGTGACATCTTTGCGGACTTGGACAGCGAGGAGACCAAGATGATGGCTGACCTCATAGATCCGTATGGTGTGTGCTACAGGCGACTTCATAAGTGCGATTGCCTTTATCGCAAAGATTAATTTATATTCAGGATTCATTAATAAGCCACTATCATAGTACTATCATATCAGACACCGTTAGGTGCTTCTTTGTAAAGAATGTGTTGAACAGTAGCACATGTCTTTTTTTCATTTCCCTTAGTTCATTCATTCGTTCTTTCTTTCCTTTTCGTTTTCTTTCCTTCATACTTCCTATTATCCTCTTTTCATTCCTTCTTTCCCTTCCTTCATATTTCCCTTAGTTTATTCATTCATTCTTTCTTTCTTTCTTCTTCCGTTCTACCTACCTTATTTTCTTTCATACTTTCCTTTTTCCTCTTTTTCGTTTTTTTCTCCTTTCCTTTCGTTTCCTTCCTTTCTTCCTTCATTTCCTTTACTTTCACGCTTTAACTGTTACGCGAAATCCATATTTCAGCTTACCGATCTCGCATGCCGCACATACTATTTGGCTGCGCTACAGGGGACGAGTTCTTCATGCTGGATGCATCATATGAATTCTGGGATGACATGCACGATCCAAAATACATGCTGTATGTCCTGAAGTAGCAGTGTCCGTAGAATACAAGTATCTCAGATACTTTTTGTGCCATGAACTTCCCATTTGCATTTGCTAAAGTAATGGACAATAAGTTAACGCCGTTTGCTGAATACCTTTTAACTACAGAGGGAAATACATTTAAACGTGTCTCTTTGGAGATTCGAAGAGTATACCACGGATGCAATTTGTTGTGACATTTACATAGCAACCGTCATGTAAAACTCTTTTCATTGTTTTTAGGATGATGCACAACGCTGAGCATTCATTGGTCGGATCTTACAGGAGGGTTGCCAATTCCTTAGCCTCGTTCTGGCTGGCCGTAGTTAACGTGAGGAAATTGAAAATCCAAAATTTCATCGTTATTGACAGTCCCTGTTCCTGCTGATAGGGCTATTACTGCTACTGCTGCTATTGCTAATGCTGCTGGTGCTGCTGCTCCTACTGCTCCTCTGTCTACTCTGGGGGGGGGGGGGGGGGGGGGGGGGGGGGGGGGGGGGGGGGGGGGGGGGGGGGGGGGGGGGGGGGGGGGGGGGGGG
>JAAUYG010160199.1_pt1 | contig 10205 bp, 7 predicted proteins | sample 7278091 | NCBI WGS metagenome assembly JAAUYG01 (sample SAMN14350201, study PRJNA611818) | marine sediment metagenome | isolation source: surface marine sediment (0.6m) | place: French Polynesia: Moorea | collected 2018-08
CCCCCCCCCCCCCCCCCCCCCCCCCCCCCCCCCCCCCCCCCCCCCCCCCCCCCCCCCCCCAAACGGGCTCCTGAATCCTGTGGCCATGTTGGAAGAGCCTCCATCTTCACATGGCCTCGGTTTATTTTATGCAATGCCTCTGCTGCATTCAGCAACCCCTTACTACATTCATAATAAGCATCAGCCCTGTACTTTCTGTTTCTTTCCTCCTGGGAGATGTGACCCTCTGGGGTGAAATTTCTTTTTCTGGCTTTGCTTTCCGTCTGAATAGAATAATTCATATCTGAAAAGTAAGTCGCACAATTTGTAAAACCTTCATCCTAAAGTCCTACAAAAATATAATTGGTTTCATGAAAAAAAAGTTTGGCAACTGTTACAAAAATGTCCAATATAATTGGTGTGAAAGGTTAACAAGTATATTGCATTTAGTAAAGATACAAAGACTTTTGAAGTTTATACAAATTGTGAGTTTAAATTGAAGAAATACCACTACCACCCAAAAAGGCAAATACTTGTTCTTCATGCATAACTGGGAAGCATTAAATAGTATAAAATAATGTACATCATGTAACTTGATAAATCAGGTTATATTACAGGCCGAAGTGAAATGTTATATAACCTGTTTTTTTATGAACCAGCATGCTACATGTATCCTACCTTATATATTATGCTGTCCAAGCCGGAGGTAATTGAAATAAATGAAATGGAACAGCAGATTCTTTTAATCTGCTGAATGAAATTATTTGTTTATTTCACAAATTGAATTGCAAAAGTACCTCTTCGCATGTTCACTTTTAGCCTTTCAACACGTTTGTCATATTACTCAGTCTTGACCTAATACCTAATAACTTGTCCATTACAAAATCCCTAAATTATAAGATGAAGACCACAGAAAACCAGATCAAACCACCTTAAAACATGGGAAAAAAGCTCTCCTTGTGCCTACTTTTGATTTGATCAGCGACCATTCACAAAGTAGCAGATTTTTTTCTATTCGGTAACATTAAGGTTTTTGTTTTCACTTAAAGGTGAAATGCTCTCCGGAAGTTCTTTAGAGATCCGCCTTCCCGCTGTTTTTTTTTTTTTTTTTTTTTTTTTTTTTTTTTTTGAGGGAAGGGAAATCTAAAATGGCTAATATATCTCCAAGGATAATTCTAACCTTTCTATTATCCTTGATATCTCCCTATCCGGTGACGGGTATCGCCCAATATGTACAGCGACATCGTCCCGACTGAGATGGCCCTGAGAAGCAACAAGCGACGTATAACCATAGACGTATAGGAGATCTACCGGTATACGTCTATTGGTATAACCAAATACGGTCTTTGGTATAGCCAATTAAATTCGCTGTTCGCAAAAATTGCGGCAAATATGAAATAGGCTTATGGCTATTTTGATCCCGCGAGTTGGACCCAGGAATTTTAACTTTTTTCCTTTCTGGGAATATTTTTTTTATCAAAAGACAACATCGCTTCTAACCGTTAGAAGCCACGTGATCAATAATATTTGTGTGTCAATATGTTATTTAGATCCCGGATCTAAACAAAGAGTGTAAAAAAGAGACTTTTTTTACACCCTTTGATCTAAACGCATCGCGGGCACGCCGACTTTTTGTTTGTACATCATTGTGTTACCGCTTAGCAACATCTTTGACGTCATAAAAGGCAATCACAAATCTCATCAAAGTTAATATGTATCTAACGTTACGGTGAAGAAACATTTTGAGGCAGAATGCTGGCTTCCAATGCCAGTGATGGAAAAGGAAGTCCTATGTGTGATGTCTTGGAAAAGAAAGACACATTCGCATTTTCTCGTTCTTTGAGTAATCAGCGCCATTCTGCTCATGATATTTTCTCCACCAACAGTGAATCACAAGCAAGAGATGTAGCAGACCTATTTCCCGACAAACAAGGCCCGCCAGCGCATTTCCGACCAAGACTTGGATCAAAGGACGACGGGGTTCAGCGGGACTTGAGACCTAACAGTGTTGGTGGTGAGTGCGGGAAGCGTAAGTGCCTTCTTCGCAGAAGCGATGCCCGTGTGTGTCTTAGCGAGAAGAGAATTGAAGATATCCAGTTAGTGGATCTAGACGCAGAAGACGAAAGTGAGATTTTTCGCAGTCATGCACCTACCCACAGACCTCTTCGGACGTCTTCCAGATATCGTGGGGCTCTGACACGAACCTCCAGTGAGCCGCGGCAATTAAAGGCAAGTTCAGACAACGATTGGCCCGTGTTTGATCCGAAGCCGTTCGGGAGCAGAAGTGGCAACTATTTCGCTGGTTACGAGGATACATGTACCTGGAGTGACGTGACACTGACGCCGTCTAATGATTCCCTGGTCGAACGCAAACGGATTTCTGATCTGTTCGCCGCTGGCAATCCGTGTGTTCTGGATTCGGACATCCTGAAAAATCTATGTCCTGACCAGCCGAATGTCAGAAACGGGTCCTGTCGTCGTTCTTCGCCTTCTGTTGCGTCGCTGTGGAATAAAATGCGCAACAAAGTAGCCGGAGTCCAGTGGGCGATAAAAGACAAGATTGGGACTATGCAGGAGTCACACAGGGAGAGGATGCGCCGGATTCGTTCCAGTGGAAGCAAGATCCTGAAGACAATGAAGGGGCGTGATACATTTTATGCAGAACGACGAAGTAAGCCTAACCCTGTAACAGCCTATAGTACGTCTGAATCAGGATGTGTGAATACAACTTCAAACAAGAAGAACCTCACTGCCAGTAATGTTAAAACTGAAGATCGACCCACGGTCTGTGAGTGTGATCAAGTGCGAGCAAAGGACATTGAAAAATGATGAGTCCATTCATTATTCATGCCATTATTAGCTGTAATATATAGCTTAACTTTACACTTATTTTGGATGTTAAAAATTATCTGTTCGGTTAATTATGTGTCACGTTGTCCAATTCTACTGCAGGGCGTATATATGGTTTATGGTCAGTTACTTGCAGTCCTGTGCATAATATTAATGTCTTTGGGTGAAAATTTGAACTACTAGCAGTTCAAAATTTCACCCAAAGACACATCTAGCGTTAACATGGGAACAAAATTCAATAAAAGAACAGGCTATGTGTTATTACATACATAATTCGTAAGTTATAAAAGATTTTAAGTTCATTCGGGCTAGGCGCTCATTAGATTACATAACCAGTAGGCAGAAACATGACACCCATATATTATCGTCCCAAACCACACTCTCGTTCATATTATAGGCATTATGGATCAAGCCACAGACACTCGAAACCTGTACATGTTGCAGTAGTCTTCAGAATCAGTAGCTATATCGAGATCCATAACACAAAAAAATATGTCCGATGATTTCAGTGTGTGTGTGTGTGTGTGGGGGGGGGGTGATCTGCCATCCATGTACAGAGAGCAAACATAACATTATTTAGATGTGGTATATAGAGAGTAGACAGAACACAAACATACGGAAATCATCATTATATTTTTATTCATTATGACTTGATAATATATCTATTGATTCCGAAGATTAATGTAACATGTCAAGGCTTCGGGTGTCAGTGGGATAGAATGTCTCAATTGTATGTCATGTGAAAGCGTCCACCTTAGGCGTTCTATCACAGAAAATAAGTCTCTGACACTATTTCGTCAATTTATGTAATAGCTACACAGACTGAAGTCAATACCAATCTTATAGGCTGGGAGACACCAAACCCGACCAAAGGCCAATATAAAATTATAACCTTTACACCAAGTCGGCTGTTAACATCCCGTTGATAACTCATAGTTAATTTGAAACAGTGTAATTTATATTCAATGATATTTCAAAACCAATAAACGTCATTGCAAGAGGTGTTTGAGTGCAGCACTCAAAAGTGTTTTTGTGCAACAATAAATAGTTGCAAGGGCAACATTTATATAGTATTCCTTATGTTCTTTTTATTATGTAATTCAGTGAGTAGTTTCATATATACTACAGTATATACGAGTCGTGGAGTGAGAGCGGCCAGGGCCAAACGATTGAAACGAATTAATTGGAAATGATGCTGTGGAGAACGGAAACTGATAGCGCTGCACTCAATAGTGGCCCTGTTAAACAGAGATATATACTAGTGGGGTCCGGGACGAATCGACACGGATATTGGCAGTGAGAGTGGTGCCATAAATATCTGGAATAGGTACAGAGTGAGAATGATTGCACCTACAAGCAACACTATATAGCCCCGCTATATAAAACGTCGAGTGGTATACATTGGGGCCGTCAATGTTGTCCAGAGAAGGCCAGAGCCGAGGTCAGATTGAATGGCCTTTAGTAGTGTCGGCATGTTTCTCCCGCCGGAACATGGGGCCACGACACGCCCAGAAACAGATCACGTGACGGTGGGACCGCTGGCCCAGCTCGGATTCCCACAGCATCCAAAGCAAATGACTTTCCCTGAAGCAGGTCGTTTATGGCCACGAACCACGCTTATTGCTGTTAGCAGGGTCCATAGAGAAGCGCTAATGAGCGCAGATTGGGACGGATAGGTAGAAGCAAGTTCATCTGATAGCGGGTGCTCTGTGGCCATTTGGGAACACTGATGTCACGTAAATAGCGTTGTAATGACACGGAAGGACCGCCAGGCCGACTGTTATCGTGGTTATGTCGCTAATTTAGACCCATGGTGTCATTATAGTGTCGACCCGAAAATGTCTCGAGCAGCACGAGCATGCACGTGTACATGTATTGTTCTGGGCCTGATTCAGGCTTATTTAACACCATCCCCACTTCTCTGAAGCACGTTATGTACACTAACTGAATAAGTGAATAATTAACTGTAGGGCTAATCGCTGAAGTCAACCGCGGTAACATGTGCCATTACGTGATGGGGTGTAACTGCGGATGACATATATAATATAGCTCATTTGCAAAAAAAAAAAAAGCTCCAAACGACCCGTCGTCGGCAGCCACTTGGCCACTGGCACACCCCAACCAGCTTCAGTCCAGCCAGACGAGTCTCGCTCAGGAAACGCAATCTCACTGCACTTCATCTCTCTCATGAATATTCATATACTACTTCTGACGTAACACGATTATGCAAATGCAGGTCACCTGTGGCTTGTAAAATTGCTTTTTCATTAGCCTTCGGGGTAACCACACATTCTGGAACAAATTTAGTGTATGTGTCGGTGAATTGATTTAAACACACAGGTCCCATTCAGTGACGCCGTATGTATACTACCTAGACCCAACGGTCTTGGTTGTTGACGATTTCACCCGAACACCCCCAATTAAGCCGCTGTTGTCCACCATTCCATTTACGACTTCACAGAACTGGTGACAGTGCCGTTTTCTTCGAAAGTGACGTCGGTGGGGATACCTATGCGCCATTACCGCACACTTCTTAGGAAAGCATTGTGCAGAAGATAAACGTTTGAAAGTTTGATACGGCTGAGTCCGTCCAACAGCCAGACCTCGCGTAACGAAATTATTGCGAGTCCCAGTTTGTGCCCGATTAGCGATAGCGATGTATGCAACCATTTGATTCTCTCTTTTTTGTCAACTGCTTTTATGTCATTCTCTATAGATACACTATTATCCTGACGACTAGAATACATCTGGAAAACTATATGTCTCCCTGCGTCCGTTGATACATCTATCAACCGTGTCCAGGGTGTCTGTAACATCATCTTCATTAGACAGAAAGTCCTCTTAGTAGCAACTTACCACCTGCATTCCAACCACGAAACAGCTTTGAAATAGCCAAGTATTATGTAATGACTAATACGGTGGCTTATTTAAGCAAAAGCCTTTGCCCACTCCCTAGTTATGGTGTAATTATGTAGGGTGTATAAATATGCCCACCTTCAACTTAATGCACAGATATTTCAAGACAAAGTCATACTGAATATAAATATAATAATTTGAAACATGACAAGTTACATAGCTTGCATTAGCATCTTAACATAAACTAGACGATCAAGTTATTCTAATTATCAAAATTCTAAATACTTCTAGATTTTCACCAAAAATAGACTGAGGTCTGTTTGGAATTTTTAGATCCAATGCACAGAACTGTCTACAAGCCATCCACTGCTGTACGTGAACAATTTCTGTCAGAGCCACGGCACGATGTAACCGCGTATAAGCTGGAATGGAATTATGTCATAGCAACATTGTGCAGCCTATGGACGTAATTTTGTGAATCGGTTGGGAGTAATTGAGGAAAGAAGTAAGAACGAAGTATAGAAGAAGGTGCTTATTGTTTTGATCCTCAGACAGACAAGAGCGTGTCCATCTGGCAACCCTGTGGCTATAGTTACGCAGGCGTGCCTTTTCATTTTAGTTCCGTCATTTATTGGCCCGTTTATTCGTTATTCCAGTGTATGAACCAATGAGACATTTGAGATCAACGATCAAATCATCCCAGTCCCAGTTTCAGTATAACTTGAAGTCGACCCAATCACATTGTTTACCGCTGAGCTGTGATCCCGTATTTAATGTGACGTAACCGATGGGGGGGGGGGGGGTGACGGGTTAATAATCTAGTTTGCTCGGTCACACACACACGCACATCACCTCGCTTGTTCGTGTGTGAATCCCCAGTAAATCCGCGTTCACTGATTCCCCTCAGTTCCACAGCGTGGTGAGCAATATTATTAAAGTGTCAGCTGAAGATGGATTAACCCGCCAGTAGGAAGCCCTGCCATACACAGTGCAAGGAGCGCACTGGCCATGTGCTGCCCTTTGACACATAGTCGCCCAGGGATGAGAAACTTAAAACTACAGACGGCTCCGGTCCGCACGCCTCTCTCATTCCTCTGCTGGGAAATGGAGAAGAAATCTAACCATTCTAACAAGAAAATACGGACATAATCTAGGGATGCATAGTAAGCCAGTAAGCTCCCTGACTGCATATAGCACGTTGATGCTACGCCTTTGCATGCTTTGGTTTTACGTGCATGACGTGTAACACGTTGCGTAGTAGTCATAAACGTTCCATTATGCTATTAGCTTGCCTTGTGCCATGACGTTTGACGTATTGTTTCCGGACTGTTTTCCCAGATCAGTGGGATGCTACAACTGTAAGCTGACTGTACGTTGGTGTCACTAGCTTGAAGCTAACGAACCCGTGAATAGGACTGATGGAGCTGAATAATTCAGCTGGTCACATAATTATGACAGATTGCCTCCAAGTAACGAGTGATTCGTGCGTGAAAACGAACGCCGGAGGTTATTGGTTGTAGTAGCAGGCAATACGAATGACATACTTGTTCCAGTACACGATTTGACCAAAAGCATCCCCACTACGTTGAGTGCAATCCAGATCCAAGGGTGACATAGACATGATAGAGTGGGCAGTCTCAAAATATCGAGTGTAAACTGATAGGGCTCAACATGCCATTGGGTAAAAAAGGAAGTGCGACACGGCCACTTTAAAAGTTGTAGAAATCCGACGTGGCCTTTTATAAAAACTGTAGAAAGTGACGTCAAGGTCTTAGAAAAAGTGACATTGGGACATAGGGAAAAAATAAAAAGTGACATGTGACATAGCATAAATTATTTTGACCCATGTGGAGCCCTAGTGATAGTGTGGTATGGTGTCAACATGTCAATTGGACTAATTGTGGTCTTATGCACAGTGTGTCCTAGCTGATACAATCTCAATATGTCGGGTGCACTTTAGTATACAGTGCAAACTAGCTGGTACGATCTCAACATGTGATCTATTCGGTACAACCCCAGCGTGTTTGGGTGCAGTTTAGTACATACTGTGGTCTAGCGCGTATGATCTCAACATGTCGAGTTTAGTCAAGTACGCTGTGTGATAGAGAATACCAGGATAGGATGAAAATGCACCCCATGTCATAGTCATTTTACAAGACGTTCATCACGCGACCTTGGCCTACAAGGATCAAATTTGGATGTTTTGAGCATTTTTCTTGCACCAAGACCCTATTTTGTGAAAGATTTTAAACGGCAACCTTGAGAATTGTAACCCGGTGGCATTTGTGAATAGAATAACAATACAACTCACAGTATAAGATAAGATGTACCATTGTACAGTTAAATGTATAGTCTAACGTTAGCATCTAGTTTACTGTAACATAGTTTTTCGCTGGATACCAATAACAATGAAGCTATGCAACAGGCCAGTCTAAATATATGGGTGTGATAAATAAACAAAATGTCCCACTTTTAAAAAAAGTCAGACAATTTTTGGTCTAAAATAAACCCGACGGTTCCCATTAAATCCGAAAGAATGTTATCGTCGAAAGACGGAGAACATTTCATGTTAATCCTAGTTGGTGTAATGTGTCTGGCATGTTTTATGTAGCACAAAAAAATGTAATGAGTGCCATTTATTGCACCAGACCTCTATTACATTTTGCGAGCGCTTTCCCTGTGCTGGATTTTCGAGGGAGGAAATGCCAGTGCAGGGATATTTTTTTCTATAATTACAACACGTTTATGCTGAAATTTCCTGTTTTACAGTATACTGTGTATGTGTTATGGGAGTGTCATTCAACATTAAATGGGTTGCAAGCGCAATAGGGCCCCATCTTATTATGCAGATCTGTATATGGGATGATTACAAAGGTATTGCCACATTTGTGGCTGAAGGCTTTCAATATATGCCTTTTGTTGCTTTTTTTTTTGGGGGGGGGGGCAATATTTGTGAGTTTTACACGGGTTACGATTTTCATATTTAATTACACGAGTCTATACATTTTGCAGCCCTATATAATATATGGCTTCTGATTTATTTATAAGCTTTTCACAATATAGTGCTAAAGCGAAATAAGGATTTTATTAACGGATGAGACAGCTCAAATGTAGCCTACATCTCGGGATATTATATCTGGTATGTTAGAGTCCCCAGTACGTTTGAGCCATCACCTCTATGTACATGTATATCTGTCACTGACATGTGTGACATAGACCATAACAGTGGACACACTGAAGAAACAGCCGCACGGCACAAAACCGGTGCAATTTCCCAGTGTCATCTATTACAAGATCAAACAGCATAGCCAAATGTCTGTCTCTTTGTCACCACATATCTTCTCTATCCTTTATCACCAGTCACTGAGCGGATGCCTTTTCTTCTACAGGCATTGTCCGTTTCCAAATAGCAGAACTTTGCGATGGGAGCCGGGGTATCTTTAACAAATGGATCGCATTGTCTACATAAGCCTGGCGGCAGATTGCTCTCAAAAACTGAACCAAGACATATGCCAGGCAATAATAGTCAAAAGACATCTTCTCGTAGATTGGGAGAAGGAATTTCGTGACCGATTTTCATCCACCCCTGATGCTTCTATCACATTGTGTAATATTGTGTCTGCATTATTCGATGTGTTCCGTGTCATTCACATTAAGTATATGATATCAGCCACATGCACACAGCGCGGGTTGGCAAGGTGATAATCTACCTTTAATTAAGCTAAAAGCAGGCAAGACGTTTCCTCCAGTTCTTAATTAACCATCCTTCCAAATAGACCAGGTCTAACGTAAGATAAACGTTATCCGCTCAATCGTGTGCTTCACTGCTAAGCCCCCTTATTTGTAAGTATTCCCATTCCTGCATGGGCAGATACTTTGGCCACAGGTACAACGAATACAACGGTACGAATGAAACCAGAAAGCAATCTTGATACTCAACTGCTATTCATATCTGGACGAACAGTTCGTTTGCACTGTCATCTGGTCCCCTAAAGCTATTTTTATAGATACATGTATTGGCTTTAATAGTACCGGTATTTCATTTATAAACTTCCTGGGCTGAAGCTCCTCTCATACGACTCCACAGGAACACAGAATGAGTGACGTCAGCCCGCACATTCCCCTGACGATGGCAGCGAGATGCTCACGGAAAATGTGAGAGCTTTTTCAGTTTAAAAACAAGAGGCCCAGGGGCCTTGACGATCTGCTTGGTCACTTGCTAGATAAAAGAATATCGGTAAGGTATAAATAAACTTACCGGTAGCAGTACAAGTAAGATTGCTGAAAATTTACCGGTAAGTCAAAAGTAGACACCAGGATGGCCAAATTGGAAACGCACCAATAATAACCCCAAACCTTGAACACTTATACAGTGATAAGTACTCTGTATGCACAAAAAACTTACCTCTGAGACTGAAATTTTGGTCTATTTCGCTGTATGAACTCTGGTTTTCACGAAACAAGGTCCCCCCAAATCGTAAATGCACGCAATGACCCCAAACTGAACTTGAACACTTAAC
>JAAUYG010050012.1_pt1 | contig 10204 bp, 6 predicted proteins | sample 7278091 | NCBI WGS metagenome assembly JAAUYG01 (sample SAMN14350201, study PRJNA611818) | marine sediment metagenome | isolation source: surface marine sediment (0.6m) | place: French Polynesia: Moorea | collected 2018-08
CCCAACAATCCCCCACACCCCCCCCCCCCCAATGTTTGTCAAACTTGGTTAAGCGGTTTACACCAATGTGGTCCATTTTTGCACCGGCCCCCCCCCCCCCCCCCCGGAGTATGTAAGGACACATTCCTCGTAACGCATTCGTGCACCTCGCATTCTGCAATACCAAAAGAATCCATGAGAATGAAGAGTTGCAGACACAGCCACAGCCGATACGTGTTAGATCGTTATCTCCTAACATTGAATCTGAACAAAGTCTACAAATTACTGGCAACTCGTGTATAGATGAAGAATTGTCTCTTCGAGGCTTCACGTACCTAGGCAAAAGCTTTTGGGCTATTATTGACACTGCATGTAGTATCTGCTAATAAGGATATTTATCCAATCATCGTATATTACCTTTTGTATGAGGCATTGAATTTGCAGTATGTTAAGAACATTCATAGGATCACGAAATATATAGTTTAAGTGAAATACCAACATGTGGGTTGAATGAAATTAACCATTTTCTTGTGAGGTTCAACCATAGTCCAAGCATGTTCATTACTTGTATATAATTTGCACATGTACCAAAATCAATTTAGCTCACATATTCTGTCCACCATCATTGTGGTGTGTCATTTCTTCAATTCATGATTTGAGGAAAGAAATTTTTGTGTAGTAAACCTTGTTGTGAACATGGTGAAAGTGGCAGCAGCCCAATTTGGTACATGTATGCTGGAGTAGTGTCTGCCGGTGACCTGGAACTCTGCAATGTCAACCCTTCTCGGCTACGCCATTTTAAATATCTGTGCTGTCTGGTGCTTTGCTGCAAGAGCAAAAATGTGGTTTGGTCCCAAACTTAATGGAATTTCAATTAGCATTTTGTTTAGACCAAGTGTGTGTAGTATCACTTTGACATGTGTAATTCCATAATCCCGAGGTTCCATCTGTATACTACTCCTGAAAAACTCATCACTTTTATGGACAAAAATGTACTATAAGAATAATTGTTATATCTGTCTGTATACATGTATATGTATATGTAGTCTTTGGGGGAGTCAACATAAGCATGAAAACTTGCTGTATTGTTTGGGTTGGGAGGTGGTAGATGTAATTGCCCATCTAGCTTCAGGCAGTTCGGCACTCTGTTTCTCGCCAGGAGGCAAAGTGTCTGGCACATCTGTGCTATACCATACACCACTGTGCCATTTACAGCTGTAGGCTTTGTGCCACTTAAGTTGACAAATGCTAATAACATTTCAGTTTTCCAGTTTCTGGTAATACCACATGAACATGAAGGATGAACTACATTTGTCAAATAGTACAAAAGGATATCAACTGTTAAAAGTCAACGAAACTGATCATGCTGATAGTACAAGCAGGTGTAAGAGATTTGTGCATAGTACCAAATGTTCAACTTGCAGGGGGATGGTAATAAATCAATTTTGCCCACTTGTTGCTTTGTTAGTCACCATCAAAATATTTACCCCATACCAATAGCAGCAGGCCTGGTAACAGAGCTTTAACAGGTTTAACGGGATGTTTCAAGGCTGATGTAATGCAAGCATGATAAACCAAGTATCCAAAACTATGTTCTCCATGACAAGTATTGATCCTAGTCCCAGACAGGAACAAGCTATAAACTGTGTATGGGTAGGATTTGGGACAGGCTATTGAAGGCCAACAGCAGTGGTGAAGTGGTCTTCCTGTTGAGTAGCTTGGTCATCGGTTTGTCCTATCTGCTTTGACAAGGCAGTATTGGTGCCTTGAAGCTAAAAAGCGCCCCTTTGAGATTGCTGGAGATGGGTGGAGTGTGCATGTGTGCAAAGACTTGACCAAGTAGCTCACCCCACATAACTTTTATCTACAAGGTTGTCTTCAATAGATCACATGTAGAAAGCTGATTAGCAGCCAACACAATACAGCATAGATTAAGGACTAGAACACATATGTAACATGTATAATATACATTTAGATAGTTTGGGGATTTACATCCTTTGTAAAACACATCTACCAGTATTGACTATATAGCATGTATAATATAAACAGGGATACAACTTTAGGTTTGTTTTATTAGGTTTGGGGGCCAGTTAAGTCTATAAATAGCTACAAATGGACTATCACTAATCACTTCACCAATCAGTTTGGGAACAAGGGTCTTTTCCGTACTTAATATCACCAGTTTACAAAGTTTTTAAAACAAAACTGGCCCTTGCACCTAGTATCAGCATCATCATACTGAAACAAAAATATTGGGGGAAAGGTACAAATGTCATATTGTGGTTGTACTTACCTAAAACCTTGTTGAGAAAATAATGTGAAAAATAAAAAAGAAGATGCCCAATCAATTCTGACAAATGAGCCATGTCAAGCGCAAAACCCACAGTGTACTAATAAACATGGTAATGAGTGTTTGATTTATATCAGTGGATGGATTCCACTAAAATATTCAGTTACATTTGACAGCTAGTGGAGGGAGGGGGAGGGGGGGGGGGACTATCACAGGCAGCACCACTACTGCCGCCATACCATCACAACACACTATTATGATAGTATCACGATAGTGACAATGAATGACGTCGGCCCACACACATTCCCCTGAACATGGCAGCAAGATGCTTGCCGAAAATTTGGGAAGTTGAAAAAAAATAGACTCAGTTAGTACAATGATAATTTTTCTAGTATAGTTTGTCTGAGGGAAATATGATGAGAGCTAATAAAGAATAATAATAAGAGCTAATGAAGAAATATGACCTAATAAACTGAAAAAAAGACTATTGAAGCTATCCTGCCAGTAGAGGTACATATACCTTTGGTTGTCGGTTATTGCAGTGCATCAACTTTTCTAGAAGTTATCTATGTATTGCTACAACTCGACTCTGTAGTGGAAGGACAGAGCTATATCTGGGTCAAAGATTCTGAGAGCTCAGGTGGCCAGAATAATTTATTGTATCCAGTGTACATTTTGTGTATTAAAATTCTGATATTTTCATTTCTCCAGCCCCAGAATATCCTGCTTACTTCTCCAATGCCTCATGGGAATATCAAGCTGTGTGACTTTGGATTTGCCCGGCCGCTGACTTCAGGAGAGGATGTTCGAGATATTGTGGGAACACCAGACTATGTTGGTAAGCATCATAAACTGGGACCTTCAGGCTTTTCTTCAAAATCTCAGACCAAGCAAATACATACTACTGGTAGTTAAAGTGCATCTGAGATATATTTTATGTAACATGGAAGTTCTTGGTTTATGAAAAGTTGTCCTATTACATTTTTTTTTTTTTTTTTTTTAACTTGATTTATTTTATGAGGTTCTCGACAAGCAAGCAATTGCATATTAACGATCACCTCCAGGCACATTTGGGGTACAAATCTTGCCCAAGGACTTTAGGCACAGAAGACCTAGTGTATGGCGGGACTCGAACCCACGATCTCGTGGTAGAGAGTCCAGTACCTTAACCACTCGGCCATCCGTCCCTCCCAGAGGGGCGGATGGCCGAGTGGTTAAGGTACTGGACTCGAGTAAGGTACGGTACGAGTAGGTAAGGTACGAGTCCTATTACATGTAATTTGTACCAGTATGTTAAATTATATGGATCATGGAGGTAATTTCAAATTGAAATTTACATGAACAACGAGGTCAAGTGAAACAATATGGTGGTTATCTTGTGCATAATCAGTTGTTTTTATCATTGGGTGACCGTGTGGTCCCTGACTTGGTAATATAGTTGGTTTGACAGGTACAACCTCTTCAAAAACATGTGCCTTGTTGTATAATATTGAATTCCCAGTACATACAATAAACATGTGTGTGTGCAGAGCCTCTTTTTTATGCCTTTATAAAACATCCTATTCAGATCTAGAGATTGTTAAAGGAGATAGAGATGAGAGAAAAACTTTCCATAACTACCTGTGAAGAGTTTTTGACATTCTGCTAGACGACAGACTGCTGCAGCTGACGTCAGTTGAACTAAAAGTCGACACCCATCAGACCAGACTTGAGATGACTACCTGTGGTGTAATCTTCAAAGTTGGAAACCAAACCTGGAAACAAAAACTAGATACACAATCAGTGTGATCAGTGTAATGTGACTGTCATCTATCATGACATTTGCATATAAAGGTTTGGGCCCATTCTGCTCTTTTTACACTATTTGGCAGAAGTCCAAGAAAGCTCTTAGAAGATGACCATAAAAGGATGAGATTTGTTTATGTGCATCCCTAGAAAAAAAATTTCAAAGGTGAGGAGGTATCACATGAAACTTTGTAATTTCTTTGTCACTGTGAAGATGCAGCTTTTTTCAATGGAAACCACAGGAAAGTGTTTCAAGTGAACTGGAACTCAACTGTGTTATGTACTCAACTACAGGTACAATTATACATATACATCTATATACAATTATGTGAATATAACACGTTTTAATTCAGTTATAGAGTACAAGGGGGGTACATGTAGGTCTTCCGGTGCTTCTCTCTCTATAGCATACAGGTTTCTGCATTGCCCACTTTGTGGTGATAGCTGCCCTCCTTGACATCAAATTGTGTGTGAAACAATATCTCCCAGGTGACTCATTGTGGGGGGCTACCTGGCAGAAACCGGGTCATATACATTACAGGGAACTGCCATCACCCAAGTTGTGGCTAATGTAGACAAACTAGGCCTAGGTGTGATGTATACAAGGTACATGCCAAAATAAAGTCTGGACTGTAACAGATGGCTGGTTCTCATACTGATATACAAATGGACATAGATCATGTATATACCACACATGATGCATAGTACCTGTAATTGACCTCTCAGTGGCTCATCGCTGCTGAAAACTACTGCAGGAAAATGTGTGGCTGTTGGTTATATTAACTGTTAATAGCTAGAAATTAAGAGTGCACCACAGACATGCACAACGCCTGAACACCACAAACCATGCATAGCATACATCAAGTACTTAGCAGTAGATACATGGAATATGGCAATGCAAATGTGGGTAGATACTTTTGCAGCCTGGTATGCTGTTGCATTCCCATATATTTCAACAACATTATTTACAATTTGTGATAAGTGATTTACATATCCTGACATGTACTTGTATAAAAGAAAGTATATATTTACTTACAGGTAAGTATCCATAACTAGTCTTTGGGCAAAATCCGATTAATGGTATCACTGATTATGATATTTACCACTGTCAGGCCCCCAGGAAGGTATGCTAGTCTGACATTGGATGGAGGGGTCCAGTTGTATCCTCCCCCTAGGAAAATTTTGAGATTTAGGCTCCTCTGTGGTCAATTTTCGAGTGTCTCCTGGCAAATATTGGTCAGCATGACAACTTCCTATGGCTTTGGCAATTAAAGCAGGACTTTACTACTGCAACTACCAGTACGGTACTACTGTTATTACTGCAGCAAGTACTACCGATGCTGTCCGGGGTTGCCGGTACTGTCAGGGCCAACGGTTTCGCTACATTTGTAAATGATTGTACATGATAGCCATATTCATATATATATATATATACATATATATACCTTGCAAACTGCCACAGAATTTGTTAAATCACCACAAGACACCTAACTAAAAATGGTTTATGGAATGAAGTTATATACTGCTACATTATTACAAGTAATATTGGAATGTGGGTGACCTTGAAAAAACATTTAACACAAGTGCCTAAAAACTAGACATAGTACCGGTATAATGTGTAACATATCATACTAATTTGTTGGAGAGCCATAAAGCAAAGGATGTGCCCTTAGCCTTGCAGGCAAAAATGCTGAACCTTGTCATATATTAACCATTGCCTATAGGCTTTTTGGTTGAACTGGTCATGTCATTTGCTGATGACCCGATATACATGTATATCATTGAAAAATGCAGTGTTATGCACCAATGCATGCTTAGTGCATGTTCATGTACCATTGCATAAATACAGACCACATTTTTATGACCAGTGAGGTGGTGTTTCAAGACAGGTTCTACTGTACCATCAAGCAACCTTCGCTGGAGCAGGTATGTGCTAAAACTTCATGTGCCATGCAAATGACCTTGGGGTGACCTCGCCTTTTCTGTTGCAGCACCTCACTAATGGAATTATCTGTCCTTCAAAAATTGTTAATATTTCAAATCCTTACTAAAGTACCAGAATGTCCTGAGCAAATGTATTTGCTGATCAATGAACACCATAAAGTTTACTACATATGGGCCAGAAGTACCGTATACTTACAAATATTATAACTAACCCTGCCATTGGGAAAACAAAACTGTCCGCTTAATTAGCTCAACATGACAACTGAACTAAATATAATACTTGGTATAGATGCAATGAATCCCGGTGGGCAGCTCGACATTCTGTAACGTGTCAGATACAGCGAAAAAATTGAAGTTTACTGAGAAAGGCCAGAGGCCAGTATTTCCAATTTGATCTCTCTTTGAGTTTTTGTTGTAACAGGTGACCTTTCTTATTCTTGCTGAGGCCCAAAACTTAAGGCTACCAAAATCAAGCAAACATGCAAGGGTCCCCTGTAATGTCCCCCCAGTTACTCGGTCACTATTATGGGTTAATAATTGTCCTTTAGTCCCGGTGGCTGGCTGGAGGCACCAAATATAAACAAGTACATGGCCAGCCATACAATGGGGCTGTGATAAGTGCGGCTACCACCCACCTGCGAATTTAGACCCTATCTTGGCTTGGTTACAATACCACCTTTGACTCGAAAGCAAGAAAAAAAGATCTAGAAGTCTGAGTGTTTGCATAATCACCTGATCTATATGGACCTCATGATGTGCATGTATGAAAACGTCAACAGCAGTGGAATGCTATTAACACAAAACAACCTGAATGACAGACACTCTGAGCAAACCGAAAGCCACTGTAACGTGCTTTATGAGTGATGATGAATAAATTTAACATGATCCAACTTCCTGATCCTGTATTCTGTACATCTCTGTATTGTGGTTATCACATCATCTGTGTTAGGAGAAAAAGGCAGAAAATAGATCCTGTATTGTGTTATTAATGTGCTGATTACCCAGAGTTATAGTAAGTTCTGTAATTCATTTAACGTATGGAATTAAATACAATGTAGATATAAAGATTACATGTACTTTTCTTCTCTTTTCAGCACCCGAAATCCTGAGCTATGAGCCAATCCATACTGCTAGTGACATCTGGTGAGTTCCAAAGGGCTGTACAGCTGCATAGACTAACCCAGTCCCAGTCACTGTGGGTGGGCTCTAAATATATTCATCCTCAAATTCCTAGATACACCCAGTTAATATGTTGTATTTGGTTATGTAAGCCTGTCACAGTTTTGACATGCATATATGGCATGCCTGATATATTATTTATAGTTTAACAGTAAAAGTTGAAAGAAATACCTGTTATTTGGGTTCACAGCATGTTGCAACTTGCCAGCAAAGAACTACCCGGCATTCGTCATGTTGGTTTTAGCCAAAAACAACAGATGGAATCTGGTCTATTCAGCAGTTTCAGTGATACAGTGGTCCCTCTCTTAACATGCTTAAAGGACACTCTCGCCAAAGGACACCTCTCTAATAAGGACAGAATTTTTTGCAGAAAGTACTATGAATGCCTTTAATCCTCCCTCTCACCAAAGGACACCTCTCTCTCTAATGAGGACAGAATTATTTGGGGGTGTCCCTATTAGCAGGGGACCCCTGTATATATATTGGTACTTTAATTTGGTACTGTGTACAATGAACAAAAATTTCTTAATTTTACAAGTCATCTGATAAGTACATAGATAAAATTTAGATGGACAGGACCCTGCATGCTTTTAGCCTGTCAGAAATGACCCCAACAGAAGTTAACCTACCATACAACCCCCAAAGGATATATCTTGCCTAGTACTGCACATCCAACACTGCTGGACCACACATATCGAGAGATGTCTGAGGAGGCACAAGCAATGGCTGTTTATTCTAGGCCAAGTGCATTTCATGGCACCTGCGCCAGAAACCATTAACATTTCATGTCATTAATAGTCATTTCCCTGACTTTTCATACAGTGGATTCTGCCTTAAAAAAAAAAACACAGATAGCTTGATCCATTTAGCTTGGCTTTAACTAACCAAAATGAAGCACTAGATCCTAGGCACCTGGCAAGCCATGCATTTTGGCATCATTCTAGTGGCACTTCTAGAACTAGATCAAATGGTACCCAGCCAGGGCTCACTGAAACTTTGACAGTGCCCTCTGTCATTGGCCTCTCAAGGCAACACAATAGTGGTGCATTCACCAAAAGGCATTCTGGGGACATAGAGGGTGTTCACACCCAAACTGACTCCATACCTGCTACAACCAATACACCGCCCAGGCTATTCAACTTTTGACTGATTGCCCAGCAGGTTCGCCTTCTTGTATCTGGTCTTTAGCAAAGAGCTCCTCTTTTGGAGATAAGGGCAGCCTTTTCTGTTGTCCACATTATGAATGGTGAAAATATCCAAACCTACTTGTGGATGGACATGTACTAGTACGCATTTTAGCAGCAGTACCAGTTTTATAAAATGTCTTTTATCAGTGAGGACCATGAAATACATAAGCCACCACCCCCCTACATACACACACTCCCTGAAAAGATATACCAGTAATCTGACTACAGTACCTTTACAGAATGTACCTTGTTTTGACTATAATGAATGGGATGTTATGATATTGTGTAATGTCAACAAAGTCCACCCAGAAAAGGTGCTTGGGTGGAGGTTGTTTTTCCACCTTATCAATTGCTTGCATCTGTGTTTAGTTTGTAGCTCTTTGCAAATCCAAACATCCCATAATATAGCATCATTGTTATTCAGTGTGAATGCCCATTGGTCATTGTGTTGGAAGTGAGTGCTTGAAGTAGCCCATTCAATGAAACTTTATCAGTTGAATTACAGGTCAAACTACCGGGCAGTAAAATTACCCAGTATGGGCAATGGTCAAGTAAAATGTTTCTATTTGATTTGCCATGTAAAAATCTGCTTTTAGATAACCTCATGCAAGCTCAGCTGGTGAGCAAAACTGCATATTTGGAGTATTTACTAGTATTTGTCAAAGGTGTATGCAATATATCCTGGGAAATTGCCTCGGGCAAATTCTCACATGCTGTTGGTCATAAATACTACACATACATGTGTATATAGTCTGTTGCCACAGACATTAGCCATAAAGCAATCATAACCATATATAGCCATGCCTTTGTCCTATATATTCCATTGGCCTGCTACCACAACTATACAGCCCATAAACATGTCAACAAATCAAGCTTCTGACATACCCTTGATATACTCAAACATTGGCCTTTGTATTAAAAATTCAATTATCATCTACTGATATATTTAGAATCTGCAGTGTGAAATAATTGCATGGCCCTTTGGATGACTACCAAGGGCCAAATCCGTGATTGTGTGTGGTCTTGGTGGCTTGTATTAAAAATATATCTAGGTAATATTGTTTACTTGTTCTGTTGGCCTTAAAAGAGATTTATCTTGTACACTGGTGCCCCATGGCTTACACCTTTTTCATTATACATGTTATAAGGGGAAGTATATATTAATTATATACCACTTTAAAAAAATTACAATCAGAAAAGTTATTTCATACACTACCAGTGATGCTGCACAGCCAATTTTGTTTTGCTCTTGAAACATAATCATTTGCACCCATACCTCCTGGTCCCTACCTCCCACACATAAAGAGCACACTTCGCTTTGACATAAAAGTCAACGCGTTCAGATATGCTGAGACAAACCGCAAACAAACTGTGTACATCATGTACATGTGGTATGGTTACCCATGATGATGGCGATCAAAGACAACAAGAAACACATGAAAGGGTCATTGTTATAACCAGTGTCCATCCTCACTGTTGTATCAGCATTGACTTCCGGCCATTAACTCCCAGCAACGTGAGCAACAGAAGACCAGTCCTACGTCACAGATAATGTATCCGCTGCAGGGCAAGTGTGGGAAAACACACTGATTGTCACAGGGCAGAGGTGCTAAGATCGCTCAAAAAGGTGCTTGACCTTCACCATCCTTTTAAATAAATTCAAAAAATTTAAAAAAATACTTTCAACAAAATAGTATTTACCCAGTGCATACATGATGTATGTTCTTATTGTGGTGTATCGGGGTTTCCTGGTCGTTGACTATGTGACTAGGGGATGAAGGGAACCCTAGGGTGATACTGTCCACACAAGTGTGCCTGCGAACGTTGGCACCCGAGACCC
>JAAUYG010052157.1_pt1 | contig 10204 bp, 8 predicted proteins | sample 7278091 | NCBI WGS metagenome assembly JAAUYG01 (sample SAMN14350201, study PRJNA611818) | marine sediment metagenome | isolation source: surface marine sediment (0.6m) | place: French Polynesia: Moorea | collected 2018-08
AATTTGCTTTGGACCATATGTGGACGACTCTTCTGGGCTTCTTATTTATCTGGGGCTTGATGTACATATCTACTAGAATTATACCATCATGGTCTGATATTCCTGGTATCGACGACCCGCCCTCAAATACAAAAAAAAAAAAAAGACGACCCGCCCTCAGTCTATGTGGATGTCGGCCACAATAACGGCATTCTGATTCTTCATAAATTAATAATAATAACTTTTGTCATTTCACTGTCCCCTGGCCTCCTTTGCATGTTTGGGGCCTGCTGCTCCAGGAAAAGATAGGTGGCCGCGGGGCTATGGTGCACTCAAGGGGAAGGTCTCGGGTGTTGATATTCTGTAATCCCCCACTTGGGTATGAATCACCAACACATAAGCATGAGATAAGCATAAAGTCAAAACCATTTAAATGGGGAAATAGAAGATTAGTGGGTGGACCAAGAACTAGAACTAGAGGTCTGTTACTGTACATACTACATACGTAGTCTGTGCATAGCTCAGAGTTCCTGCTTTAATGTGAACTGGCTATTTCCTAGGCTAGCTGAGAGAATCTATAGTGGGTTTTCTCTGTTTCCATTGGTGTGATAGGTATCCTGAGCTGGGTGGCCCTACCAACTAAACTTACAGATCCAGGTTTTACAATTTAAACCTAGATGTGGGAAAGGAATTAGTGTGGTACTTGATCAGCCCCTTAAAACATTTATAATAAATGTTTCACAATGTTCAGTATAAACCATTTCTGATGTTATTTAAAGCAGCACCACCTTTCCATGATTTGGAACTCTAGGTGTCCGCATAGCACGGGAGGAACACCGGATCGTCGGGACATTAATGGGATGCCTTCCCCGCTTACCACAGCAGAGTATACAGCTTGGTTTACCCCTGCAGCTGATGGAAGAGGAGGCTAAACTTCTCATTGATATAGGTAATTAGACAAGCTGGTTATATCTAGTAGTTGTTCTTGGTCAAATATAGACAATTCAACTGTCAGTAGACATATGGTTCTTTCACTGATTTATATCACGAAAATATATCCTCTGACCTAATCCATTGTCTTTCGGAGACAGATTAAAATGTAACTCTTGGGTATGTAGCTTTATCTTTTTCAGGAATTTCAGTCTCTTGTGGCAGTTGCCTCAAGACTGGTTACCGTATATTAGTAATCTTAATAGTTCACTAAATTTATTCTTGACCTAGCAACAGAGAAATGGCTTCTTTTCCCCAGCCACTGACCATAATCATGTTTTCCAATTGTGTGATATCTTAAAAAGTTACTTGTATAGGGTTGACACTATCAGCAGATGTGTTTTGCAGTATCACCAACACAGAAAACACTAACAGTTTCTCTGTGGACTTATTATTTTTCATGCAAGTTGAATAATCATTTCTTAATATCCGGTCTTGGTTTATTTAGGTGCTGCAGAAATAATTGATAACAGTCGTCCATCCCCAGTTCCTTCACAGGAAGAAACGGAGAAATTCCTACAGCTGCGGAAAGATCTGTACCAGTCCCAGGTGAAATAAATCATGCATCGGAAGTTGTAACCTATCATGAAACATGTGTCAGCTGTTGGACAAGAAAGAAAATATATGCTTTCATTAGATTAGGTGTACTAAGGTGGTGTGGGGATTCTTATTCAGACATTGTGTTTTTTTATTTGCGGGTTGACAGATATTTGCTGGTAATACAAGTAGCTGTAATGTAGTGTTGTATATCTGTGCTTTGTCTATAAATTGGTACACCTATAAGGCCGGAAGGTCTGAAACTTCAATCTGATCTTGTCTTATAATATATAGTACATGAGTTCAAAGTGACTCAAAATACATGTAAATTGTATGCCACAGATTGTATCCTCTTCATATAGGCGTTCTCTTCAATTGCTGCTCTGAAATTTGGTATATATTCATGTACAAATGTACTGTGCTTTCATCATACATATTAATACATTGTATGTGTCGATATTGTCTTACTATGTTGAGCAATATTGTATCTGGTCATTTGAAGACTAAATTGTCTTACTACGTTCAGCAATATTTTATCTGGTCATTTGAAGACTATATTGTCTTACGATGTTCAGCAATATTTTATCTGGTCATTTTGAAGTCCATATGTTACTATTAAGGTTGACATCCTCCGGGAGCGAAGAAAGGAAGATATGGTTCGCAGACGTCATGACATCATCGACGGGAAACGGGCCAAGAAGAGAAAACTGCTGGAGAAAGAAGGGCTGCAGGGGGAAGATATTGAATCAAAGCTCGATGCCATGGAGGATGAGTTTGAGAAGGAGGTCGATAGCTTGCCTATACCAGACTTGCAGGAAAAGCATTCTTGCATTCAGATTTGCACAGGTAATATAACATGTGTGATGCTAGGCAATAAGTGTCCAGCGCTACAGGTATTATTGCAGTGTGTGAGAGTGGAGGATTGTTTGATTCGATTTGAGTCCTCAGCAACCTTTCTGGATCGTATAGCCAACAGGCAGAAACCCAGGACTAGAGAAATTCTCCTGCTGTTTCCGAATTATCCCAAGGGGTCTTTTATATGCCAGAACCATCAACAGTTTCATGAACATTCTCATGTTACATTATATACCAACGGGGAGCACCACTTGGATGGTAACCATTACAAGTGTTTCAGTGATTTGACAGGAATTGCTGATGTGACTGGAACTTTTTCTTTTAAATGGGCAACCACTTAAAAATCATACTTGTTACATGTACAGATATCTGTTCCATTCATATGCAATTTAGATCTCACTCCTGCATTAAGTAAGTGGTAACTGAAGATAAAAATGAAATACAAAAGTCGAGTACACCACAACATTCTATCTTATGTGACTACCACTTGTTTCAGCTTGCCCACGAGACCTGAATAACCCCCGACTTTCCTGGAACTACCCAGAAACAGACATTGACAGAACACGCAGCCGTGTGTTTCGTGACCTGTGGGACAAGGGTTATTATCTGACTAGTGGAGGGAAGTTTGGAGGAGATTATCTGGTTTATCCAGGTAGGTATACACTTGCAGTAGTGGCGGCACACATATTCCCACTAATATCTACCTATGGAACAGATGCTGTGGCACATGACATCTGTAGCCATAACATGCTAGCATATGCTAGGAGTGGCGAGATGCCTAACTGTGTGCCAGTTGGTCTATGAAATGCATTAACTGCTTTTAGCGTGAACAAAATCTGCACCATTATCACTTCCTATACCATGATGGCTCGTGTCTCCATAGCATTGGCTGCCCACACATGCAAGAAGCTCCTGTCACTATATCAGCTGTTATATAGAAAGGTACTACAGTGTGCTATTGCTAATCACCCCATGAAGATACATGCAGCCAATACTTTGTGAAGGAACACAAAAAATTTAAACATGCCATGGAATGTGTCTATTGAGGTAATGTTTGCATGGAATTTATTCTGCGAATTTCGCAGGTTAAAGAAATTCCTGAACTTAAATTCCCCCCCAAAAGGTAAACAAAATACAGTTTTCATTAGCAGCATTACTATTTGGCAGCAAACTTAGTCCCCCAAACATGTTTTTGTTTGAAAAATGTGAACATTAGCTCCCGGTAAAATTTCTACTTTTACAGAATTTGTTCAGTGGGATACATATCTCCATATGACCTAACTGGAGGCAGTCTGTATCCATACATAAACTTCCTGTGAGAGTGAATTAATGCAATTGTGTATTACATATTGCACAGCATGAGGTTATATGAGGAGATCTTTACGTATTGTTACAATGTTCCATTATTTATTGTGCCAGTAGATGGACATTTCTAAAATGCAGTTTATTTTGAAGATCTTTGTGACACTACGTTGAACTACAGCAAGATTTGACACTTTGGTTTACCTTCCCAGGGGATCCCGCTCGCTATCACTCCTTCTTCATTGCACTCTGTGTGCCGTACGACCAGGATGTGAATGCGCTGGATGTGGTCACGCTTGGTCGACTGGGTTCGGGAGTTAAAAAGACTGTGGTGCTGTGCTCCGTGAATGATAACACAGACTCTGTAATATATACCTCTCTACAGTGGTCTGGCCTCAGCTGATGTCCCAAATTACTCGAAATCTGGTGTTTGATCTCAAAAGCTGCTTAAACATAAGGTTTATACACTTGTAAATGGCTGCTGGTGCCCATTTAATGGGCATCTGAGACATTCCAGTCACCACATTAATCTGATGGAATTAATTTTATATTGTTACCGTATACATGTACATGCAACTATATGTGATTGTCTTCATATGGTGCTGTTCAATAAAGAATATGCATTTACAAATGTATTAGAAATATTTGTGTTCACGATTCTGTGACAGGATACCAAATAAAAGTATGCAGTTATGTATAGCCGTTATAATGAAAGCCTCACAAGGATTGCTGTGTGTATGTATTATCAATTTTCTTTGAGCTTTGCCTGTCACATACTGATTGGCACTTACATGCTTACAACGCCTCCCCGGCCAGTATATGGCCCACTTGTACATTGTATATACATGTGTAAGTTTTTCAATCCACTGAGCACAAGAAATGCTGATCAGATTTTTCAGCCCGCATGGTCCCTGATGGTATACAGTGTGGTCAAAAGAAAAAGACCCAGACAAAACAGTTGGTCGGCCCTCGCTGTTACAGACAAAACATTTCATAAATGTTTACAAAACATTGTTTAGCATGCTTGGAAATTTTGAGCTGGCGGGGTCTGTGGTAAACTGAAAGTCATGAGGATTGAACAGGAAACTAAGCCTATATGGATCTAACAGGGTATTCAAATGTAGCTGAATAGTGTCCGGTGCGTGCTACTGAATGTACATGTAGGTCTGTACCGACTGTCTTAGAACCACTTACATGTAGATCGCAGAATGATAATGATCAGGTCTATGCGGGGACTATGCCCCCTTTCTGTACAAAAGATTGAAGACCATATTGGACAAAGTAGAGTGCCCGCAAGGAAGTGAAAAACGAACGTTCCACAGCCACGAGTTAATTAATTAACAATAACAATGGGCCTTTACGATCTGCTTGGCCGCTTGCTAGATACGGGTAGAACAAAGTTAAATTAATTTCTAACAGCCATGATATACATGTAGCTGAGGTGACTAATCCTAATTTTCACATTTGAAGGGCAAAACGACCATTTCCGGCGACAATCGGAAATGTACCGAATGACCTTAAACACTTAATGGTCAAACGTACCCTGTATACACTGAAAACTTGCCCAAATTTTAAAAGTACCCTGTATACACTAGGTACTTAACCCCCCCCCCCCCCGGGGGGGACCCAAATTTTGGTCCGTTTCGCTATACAGCCAGCCGTTTTCGAAAACAAAATTGTCGAAAATTAACAAAAAATCGGAAATGCACCGAATGACCTCAAGCATTTAACGATCAAAAGTACCCTGATCCGTTTCGCTCTACGGCCAGATGTTTTCCAGGATACAAGGCTGTCGAAAATCGGAAATGCACCGGATGACCTCACAATGACAAACACTTTACTGCCAAATTACCCTTTATACACTAAGTCTTTATCCCCTGGGCCCAAAATTTTGGTCTGTTTCGCTGTATGGCCTGCCATTTTCAAGATACACATGGTTGTCGAAAATCGGACGAATCGGAAATGCACCAATTGACTTCAGACTGACCTTAATCACTTATCGGTCAAAATATCCTGTTTACAATAAGTACTTACCATCGAACCCCAAAGTTTGGTCCATTTTGCGCTATGGCCACCCGTACTCGAGATACAACTCATTCAAGGTTGTCGCATATCGGACAATTGGAAATGCTCCGGATGACCTCAAAATGACCTTGAACACTTAACAGTCAAAATACCCCACATACGCTAGGTACCTAGCCCCCAAACCAAATTTTTTTTCAATACCGTTTCAATGCCGTTTTCAATACATAACGCACTTTATAATTCTCCAGTGGCTACCATATTAAACGGCAAAAAAAAAGAAGAATAAAGAGTTTTCAAAAATTCAAAGTTTCAAATTTCAATCTTCAACTTGTTAGATACCATCCCTTGGAGTATACATGCATTTCGGGAAGTGAATCTGTTGTTTTCTTTCAGAGGAGACGCCGTTTGAAACTGTCACTCCCATATGATCCCATGCTAACGAAAACGAAAAAAAAAAATATTGCCAAAGATCAAACCTTTGAAATTTCAAAATTCTTTAAACAACTTTGGAAGAGATCCCTCCTAGGAGTATGCATAAATATTTGGGAGTGAATTTGTCGTGTGCCTTTAGAGATGTCGTTTGAAATTTTTCCTAACGAAAATGAAGAAAAATCGTAAAAATCAAAAAGGTTAAATTAAAAAAAAAAAATGGTCTGAAAATATGGTGGTTTCTGAGAAAGGGGGTTTTAATGACGACGGACGCCCGCGAGCAAACCCTGACAAGTTTCAGTTCATTATTTTTGGTAAAACTAATGCAATACCTCTAGACCTAGGAACTGGTATTATGCTAGAACCTTTAAGGTGCATGTTTAAACATACTTGGAGTTTTTATAGACAATATGCTAAGTTTTAAAGAGCGTGTAGCGTATGTGAACAAAAAAAAAAGCCGGCAGGGGCATAAATGCTTTGCCCGAGCATCACGAAGTTTAGAATATGGCAGCAAAATGTGTATCTTATACGGGCGTTTGAAAACCCTGTGGTTTGGCATTTTATTGGAATGGAAGACACCAAGAATATAGAGAAAGTACAGTATCGGGTACTTACACTAAATGATTTTAAATCTCCATACAGTATCTTGAGAGAACAGTCTGGTCCCCCCCTTCTTTATGTACGACGCATTAGGGTTTTGTTAATAGAAATATATAAAATATACAATTTACTGGGGCCAATGTATCTGCATAGAATTGTAAGTAAGCAGGCTGATGTGACTTCTACTAGGATTAGCCTGAGGGTAGTACAGCCTAAATGTCGCACGTCAACTTATGGTCTGAACTCTGTTCGTTACATGGTGCAATGCTATGGAACGGGCTTAATTGATAAGAAGTCCATGTCATTGGAAGATTTTAAAAGAAATATTGTAAACTGGACTGGTCCAGCCTGTACTTGTTCGACATGTAAATTATGTTTTAAAACAAATGTGATAAGATTTGAAATGTACGGTGCTACACGTTTTAAGCTATGCCTCATGGTGATCATGTTAATCACTCATCTGCTTCGTGGTTACCCTCATCTCGCTCATCTCATCCCATTCCGTCCCATTTGTATCATGTCGGTAAATAGTGCAGGTCACTAATGTTTTTGTTCTAAATTGAACCCGACGTTAAATAAAATTTCATATTATCTATATTATCTTATCTTAGAGACTTGCAAACATAAAAAGTTAAGTGAACATAGTGAAGTTCAAATGGAGCTATTTTATTTTTTAATATACATGTATGTTTTTAAAGCGCATATATTTTAAAAGCATATATTTATTAATATATGCTTTTAGCGCTCATCCCGAAACAATTCCTAAATACTTACAAAGCATTGCTGTAGGGAGCATCGCTTTTGGGAACCTGAACAACGGATTTGATTGTCTGGGTTTGTTGGGCAAATCAGGTGCATTTCACATAGCCACTTAACGAGAGATGAAATGACAATCCGAAGAGAATTATGTCCAGATTTTAACATAGAACCCTGTTTGTATAAATTAGAATGTATTGGGTGTACAGTTCAACCGCGGTTCACCTGCGTCGTGTCTATACCTTTTAAACTTAACATATTGTTAGAAAGAAAACGCAGATTACAAAATAAATAATTTATTTACATATGTACAACTGCGAGTCAGATTCAAGAAAAAATACATTAACCTGGTAATTTCATCATTTGTATGAAAAGGCGATGTAATACTGCAGCGTCAGTGTCTTCTCGTTTGTTTGTTTGTTTGTTTGTTTGTTTTTGTGTGTGTCTGCAAAAAAAAAAAACATGATTGCATTTTATCAATTGTATAATTTATGACTGAATTGGACGGGATGATACTGTCTGTCGTGGTCTGAATGAAGGTTAAGCGGATATTAATATAATAAGAGTAAAACAAGTATCCAGAACTGAAGCACATAAATAAACGGCACACATTCAAAACCCTGGGGTTTATAAAGGGGTGTCCATATCCTACTGTATATATAGTTCAATAACCACAGGCTTGTTATGCAGTTGAACAATTATTGTCAGCCTGGTGAAGGGGAAGTTCAAGAACAGATACATTTGTAGGGTCATCAAAATCACAAAAAAGAACGAAAAGAGTGCAAAACAATCAGTGTCAAGAAGAGCGAAACAAGAAAGCACGAGCAACAAGATCCACGGCGAAAAGAAAAGCAAAACTGTGGTACATATAGCTTCGGGAAAAAAATCAGAAGAAATGTCAAGAAATATAGTAAAAGCAAGATATCAAACAGTCACTGTAACCACTGAGGATCGCAAATACTAAATGTAGCTTTATCGTGATCCAAGAGGTCACGATACAAAATGTTGCACTATTGATCAAGGTGTAAAATGTAAATGTATCAATTGTAAGTGATTTCGTGCAGTCTAAGCAGTGGCATTTTTTAGCCATGTAAAATTGTGAGTATCAACAAATATGGTCCACTATGTCCTATTTTATAGCAGTTATTCGCCAACTGATAACAGTCGATGTTTGTTCCCTGTGGTAAGCATATGTTCGCTTACACATACATGAAGACACGATGCTAAGAGGAAAGTGAATGACGATGTACATGTACGTGCAAATTTGTACATGTCACAAAAATGTTCAGGTGCACGGTATAAGGGAGTCTTTCTTGTATCAAATCTAGCGAGCGGTCTTTCCTTTTATCAAAATAATCTTAGATACATGTACATGCACATTGCCAAATGCTGCACTTCGCTGACAACAAAATTATCACAAAGACAGGGAATCAGCACGTGTATCCTGTCCCCGTGCTTAGCTGTCGCCCCACGCCTTGGAGGCAATAGTTCGGGTAGCCAACGTTGCCACATGGAATGCTATATACAGGATTAGAGTAATCCGTTGGAGATGATCCATAGCTAACTGGCCTGCCGCTGCTGGTGACGTTTCCGTAGATGGAGGAGCCGGTGTCAGTCGTTGGTGATCCGGAAATTATGTCACTGGGTACCATCTGTTCCGGCGAATACCCTTGCTTTGTCTGATTTGTAACATCATTTCTTGCATACGGTCGTTTATTATCTGCCGTTTGGTTGTGGTTGTGTGCCCATGGTCGCAGAATTCCCATGTCGCTAACCCCGCTGACGTGTGCCCTTTCCGGCGTAAACGCCGGATCCGTTTTGCAGAGTTTCATGTGGGCACCAGGTGGCGTGACGTTCTGCTGTTGACACGGGGATCTGTGCGGCGGTGAAGATCGGGAATTGGAATTCGTTGGCGGCGACGGGCTGTCACCGGAAGCGTATACGCAGGAACTTCCGGTCATGGGTTTAGGCAGGGGTTCGATGGAGATGGGTCTGTCCATGTATCCTTGGAACTGAGCGCACCTTCCAGCAATGTCGTATCCATAGGCGTCGTAGTCGTTCAGGGGCGCGACACCATTGGCGGAAAATTGTGATGGTGGGTGGCTCTCGAAATTATGGTAGGGAGTTGGTGACATGCCTGCCGTAGAAGGTGGACTTTCCCGTGGGGCCTTGATAGGGGGTATGTTGAGCACAGTCACCGGAGAAGGTATTGGGGAATGACTACTTTGTGGAAAAATACCCTGGTTGCCGTGGTAACCGTAACCAGCAGGTGCCCCAGTACCGGGTGACATGCTTCCGGTTGCCATTGACCTGGGGGTAAATTATAAAGGGTTTAATATTAGCTAAAACATGTATGATTACACATGAGTTTTGGGATCTACATGTATTTGTGACAAAAGCGTAAAATACATCTTACAAAATATCCACCTATGTAAAGTGCTAAGTTTAAATTACCTTTGTTGAATAAATGTGTGTGTATATAGACAAAGATCAAAGTCGCATTCTCTGAATATCAAATGTGACATTACCTCTCAAAACTGTCTCGAAATCCTTTGGCAAACGGGTTGTGGTCGATTTTGAGCTGGGTTATCTGGAAGTCGAAAAGTGAACAGTTAATTCATGTTTTGTGGTAGTAGTAGTAGTAGTAGTAGTAGTAGTAGTAGTAGTAGTAGTAGTAGTAGTAGTAGTAGTAGTAGTAGTAGTAGTAGTAGTAGTAGTAGTAGTAGTAGGT
>JAAUYG010053204.1_pt1 | contig 10204 bp, 9 predicted proteins | sample 7278091 | NCBI WGS metagenome assembly JAAUYG01 (sample SAMN14350201, study PRJNA611818) | marine sediment metagenome | isolation source: surface marine sediment (0.6m) | place: French Polynesia: Moorea | collected 2018-08
TCTTGGAGAACCCCTTGTACTGGAGAACTTCCTCACCGAAAAAACTAGATATTATCAGTTAGTGGGTATAATGGCTAAATTGGGTTAGCTCAAAGGCACCAAGATCACTCAAGGAACGGGCCTTACTTTACCCGCCTAATCCCATGCAGTTAACCAGGTATAGCATACGTTGCTCACTGGAGCATCACAACTGGCCTCCCGGACTAGATTGTTTATACTGTTAAATCAATTAACTGGATGTACCAGTGAAGACACAGTTTTGGATTATGATTGTGTAATCATGACATGCTAGTAGAGGGATAGTTTTGAATTCGCATAAATGACCCATTATACTGTCTGTATGTAGACAGTTTTGATTGAATTATGATTGCGTAATCATGACGTGCTAGTATAGGGAGAGTTTAGCATTAGCGTGTTACCGGTTAGACTGTGCATGTGTAGAGAAAGCAATGTTTCATGGGTTACGAGGTGGTTAGGATGACTGAAGCCTATTAGTGAGCGCTAGGCGGTACATGCACCTGCAGAAATTCATGGTAGTACGGATCTGGGGCAGCTATACGTCAAAAGTGTCAAAGAACTGAGGTTCAGGCCCCAACCATACTTTATTACATTGACTGTAATCGCTTGCTAGGATAGGGGGCAGGATAAAAGGTAGAGGCTTAGTGACCAGTACGGTAGGTGTCAAAAGGGTCAAAGAACTGAGGTTCAGGCCCCAACCATATTTTGTTAACATTGACTGTAATCGCTTGCTGAGATAAAAGGTAGAGGCTTAGTGACCAGTACGGTATAGGTGTCACCCCATTAATAGTTTTCTATTAATAAATACAGAGCCTTCTGGTACCGCTCAGCATAGCAGACCCAGACCCATCCACTATTAAAAACGAATTGTACCACTATCATTATTATACTGTAAACATTTTGTAAACAAATTGCGCTAAAACACATTAGTTCTGAAAGGTTTTTTTTTTCTTTTCAAAAATGTAATGGTTAACAGCCATTCCAAAGAAATTATTAATTTGAATAAATAATTAAATTATTTAACAACATATCAGATAACATATCGGATGTATGTGTTTCCAAGACATCAATTATTTACACTGGCCTGGAATTGTTTTTTTCTTCGCATATGTTAGTCAACATATGTGGCAGTTATCCGAGAATAAAATACTAAGCAGTAAACTTGTAGATTTCTGTGTTCGTTGTCATACACAGGGCATGCCGAAACAGCCTTTATGAGCAGTTCCTGATAGCATTAGGAAACCAAAGGAAGTTCATGTTCCAGGTATGCGTCTAATAAAACTGTCTGTTAGATAATGTTAACGCTGTGCACACGTTAAGTTCATTTCATAGCAGGGATGTGCTGAAACTTCATGTTCCAAAAGACTTTGGGGGTGATCACGCCTTTTCTGCTGCAGCATCTCACCCTTGGAATAATCTGTCCTTCGAAATCTGGGGCGCACCTTCGGTTGACATTTTTCAAATTGTATTAAAGACACACCTATTTTGACAGTAGTTAACTATATGTCCTGTGCCATAAGCAAAGTTGCGGAATGGTGAAATACAAATCTAATGATTTTGATTCATTCATTCATTCATTTTACCGTTGTCTGTGAGCATTAAATATTTTAGTGTGGTGCTTAACCTAATAACTAACACGGCATGACCACCATATAATCCATGTGAACTTTAACCAGAACAGTGATTTTTCGGCTCTCCGTCAGCGGTTCTCGTCAGTACCGATGCTTAGAGATGATAGAGTGGGCCTGAAATTCGAAATGCTCTAGCATTCAAACTTGGATAAATGCTGAGCTCTGACGCACCTTGATTGGACATTCTTATTAATCCTGTGAACAGCGGAATACCAGATCTGGTGTTGTGGCTCACAATATCCGCTCATGCCCCAGGATTTGACAGCCTCCCCATGAACAACAGAGCTCCAGATCTGGTGTCGCGGATCATAAACATGAAAGGGTGCCGTGCCACGAACTCTTCCATGATGGGCATGCACATAAGAGCGATCCCTATACCAGTGGCGGCCGCTGCTTCCGACCCCTCTTCGTTTACCTCGATGAAAGCCTTGTGCACCGCCGCGGAGACGTACAGGTTCTTACTGCCGTCGATCCCAGAGAGATCAGCCGCTCGGGGTACGAACAGATCCTTCATTCCGAGCGAGGACAGCGTAGAATTCAGGGAGCAACCGAAGTCGAGCTTGAACTTCGGGATGTGAGCGTCTACTTTTTTCTTGCGCAGGCTCCGCAAGGCCTGGGTGAGGTTGGTCGAGGTGATCTGGGCCTCGAGTTTGGACAGGCCACCTGGACTGTTCGGCAGGAGAATGTACATGGCCAGGTCGCGGTTGCCGTAAGGCATCTCCAGGACACGACAGTCGAGCTCGGGGCTGGCACAGAGCCTGAAATCCTCAGACTGGAACATCATGTCTACATCGACCTTAGTATTCTTCCCGGCGTCTGTGATGAACTTCTGGTTCCTCGTATTGCTCGTCTGGAAGTTGTGCGTCCAATCCCCCTTGAAATAAATGGCGTTCACCAACACTAGGATGGTCTGGTTGTCGATAGATCCCTCGGGAAACAAATCCTTGATCTTAGCCGCCGTTTGATCCTCGACCCATTTGTTGATGCTTTGTCTGGACTCTTCCAGGCGGTCTTGAAAGTCTGCGAGAGAGGCTTCCGCTTCGTAGAACTTCCTGGTGTCTTCGAGGAACGATTCCAGGAGGGGATAGTTTTTGTGCACGAAAAGTTTATTGGCGTTTTTCAGCGTGTACGGAACTCCTTCCTGATTCAGGGTCTTGTGTATTCCCTGAAATGCGACGTGCTTATCGCTGTCAGCGATTCCGGACAGTCGCATTGTTTCCGCCATTTCCTTGGCGGTGTTTGCGCGAGCACCTAATGACGTCATCCCCAGCGCCATGGATATGGAGAACGGAGAGAAGAAAATGTTGTCATCGCCCGCGGCGTCCTTGGAGAGCTCTCTGTAGAGATCCAAGGCAAAGGTCGTACTACCTTCCACGAATGGCTCCACTGCAAGCAGAAACATACATATTTAAAACCACTGGTAACAACTAATTATATAGTGTAGTGCCAGGCACACATGAACATAACGTGTTGAACTTTTTTTCAATTCCAGCTCAGTTTCATGCCCAAATATGGCAATTTTGAAAAACGGCCCATACATCGGAAATCGCTGCCCGTAGAGCGAAAATAAGTTGTATTATGACCGTTGGGGGTGGTAAGAGTGTCCATATGCAACTTCTGGAACATTTTTCAAATTCCAGGCTTCATGCCCAAATATGGCAATTTTAATAATCAACCTGATCCTAGAAATGGCTCTCCAAGTGAAGTTAGCCTCTGTAATTTGTTTGGTGTAAATGAACTAAATGAGTTAAAAGAATGATTCTTTAAATATTAACACAAAAAACTGCCATTGAAGTCTTGAATTTGCCTGCAATTTCGGTTTTGTAGTCTCACCTGTTCATGCTGTTGTTGCCATATATGTGCATTCGCAATAGCTAAGTTACATGGTGCCATTTGTATAGAAGCTATGTTTTATGACACTGCTATCAAGTTTGCCGTATATGTTACACCGTCAAGGCGGTGAAAGCCCGGGGGTGAAAGGCCCATCGTCGCAAACCACAGCCTCTATGCTTGCTGTGTATAGCTGTTAAACGCGAATACATGGCGACGACAGGTCATAAAGTGAAAGGCTCTGCAGTGAATATTGTAATAAAGTCGTACATGAAGCAAATCGGTTTTATAAATGCCCTATGCAGTCACACCAATTAGCAGTATTTACTGCGTCAGTTATACAACTGGAGTGCCTGGATACAGCGCATATATATAGTATTCATAGACATGAAAATCGATATTACCAGGAACAAGAACTTTATGGCCTAGCCGTGAACGACCCTTTAGACTGATGGCTCATTGCGATACACCTAGTATAGACAGTCACTTGGGGCTAGTAGCTGTGGTCAAGTTGAATACCGAAACCGGTTTAAACACTTGACTACATCTGTGGCTCGTGTTTGCAGTACTATATCTTCAAACTTACTTTTGGATGATGATCGTCCTAGGTTGATCTTCAGTGCGACTTACACCAGGGAATTCCGTCGTATAGTTAGATTTGACAGTAACCCTGTAGACGCCTGTGATCAGTGGTGACAAACTGGCCTCAGATAGGCTAAACTCCGCTTCTTATACTGACCCCAGGTCAATTAGGAGCCCACACTGGGTAGTACATGTAACGTTGACCTCCTTTGGAGGCGAAAACGTTATGATACTGTAGCGTGGTGAGTCACGGGCACAAGATAAAGATTCTCAACGTTGGGCGATCGATATTATTCTTGTCCGAGCCAGCCAGCCCACTGTGAGCCAGCCACACTCTAACTTGGCATATATATATGTTCGCACTGTACGTTGTTGCTCTTTCACCAACAGCAGCTCTCTCTCTCTCTCTCTCTCTCTCTCTCTCTGTACTATCAACATGAAATGGTCGGCTTCATATCGAATTACGTGCCCTATAAATAATTAATCAATTAATAAGCGACCGAACGAACATATGAACAAACAAATAATAAGACAGCTAAAATAAAATACAATAAAATACATAAAATAAATAAATAAATAATAATTAATAATAATAATAATAATAATAATAATAATAATAAAAATAATAATAATAATAACAATAACATCAGCCAACCAACCAACCAATCAAACAACAACCAACACCAACCAACCAACGACAACCAACAACCAATCAACAACGACCAGCAACAGCACCTAACAACAACCAACAAAAACAATACCAACCATCAACAACCAACACCAACCAACAACAACCAATACCAACAACCAATAACAACAACAACGAACAACAACAACTACAACCAAGAACCAACAACAACAACAACAACCAACAACAACCCAGAAAAATCAACGACAACCAACCAACAACCACCACCAACCACCAACAACCAACCGTTAAACACCAATTAATCAACCAACCAACCAACAACAAGCGACAACAGCCAACAATCGACAACAACAACCAACAACAAACCAACAACTTCCAAAAACAACCAACAACAACAACAGCCACCACCAACAACAATAACAACCAATAACAACCAACAACAACAACCACAACCAACAATAACAACAACAACGCGTTCAGTTTTTTTTTTCTTTTTCTTCTTTTTTTTTTTTTTTGGTCTATGTTGAGAGCGGTGTTTTTGCAGACCACGGCAGACATACATACCCGTACCCTTCTTCGCTTGGCCAGTATAGCCACAGAAATATTACAAAACCATCTCACAAAAACTTCTCAACTCGGATTGAAAAAAGGCCTCACCAAACAGTGACGACGCATCGCAACACTAAGGTGTGAGTTCGGACCATCTAATTATATGAAATTTATATCAATTGAAAGTTTCTCGTATTTTGCATACCACCTCTTCATATTTTGACCAGTTTGACGTGGCGCTTGAAAAAAAGTAACCCGTCTTTTGCAAATAATAGCTTTAAAATAGTGTGTTTACACAGCAGGGCTTATGTCGTAGCACGGGCATCCGTCGTCCGTCCGTCCGTCGTCCGTCTGCTTACTCAGGTTTCTCGCAAAACCGCTGTATGGATCCAGACCAACCACCCGAATATCCAACTGGATTGCAATTCGTGTCTGATTGCTAGCCCATGTTCCACGATAGGCCAAACTCTACATAGGGCGGGTATTTGGCAAGCCTGCTGCTACTGTGGCTTTTGTGAATAGCATATACATGCATGTACAGAGAAGCAAACAATCTACTAACGGTGCTGATGTATCAAACTAAGATATCACTGTATAGAATGTGCAATGTGTAATGTGAGACTGCCTTTGGATATTTGTGCTTCAGTCACGATGACCAATAAAACTACTTACTTACTTACTTACCTTGGATGGCCCTCGGATGGGAAGGCGCCTATATATATAGCCAAACAAATTCATTGATTTTATGTCGAATCTCGAATCTTAAGGTCTAGAAGAATCAGAACCAATTTTTCACCTCGCCCCTTGTCTAATGCTAGGATCGTTGCTTAGGAGAGGCATTGCTGAGGACGGGGTGTACCGTCCCGGGTGAAGTACATGCCTAACCTATCACACCATACGTCAGGTTTCGGCAGTGCTGGTTATCACAAAATTACTAACTTTACTAGACCTACATATAATACTTTTCAGATAAGGGGAGGCTCGGATTTCAGTTTTCCAGATTGATGTACACGTGCATGTATAACGGTATGACAGGGTCAAAAGTATACGATCCCGGGCATGATGTATATCAGGTATGATATATTAATCAAGGTTAAACCAGAATTTGTACATTAGTAAAGCTCTCCGTAAACCATGTAGGTACATGGCAGAGATAGAGCAGATCTTTATACCAATGCAGGGAGCTATAATTGGTTCTATTTTGGCAATAGACGTTAATTAACAAATTAAGTCTTTGACAACTTGAAGTCTTTTAATTTGATCTCAGGTGATCACCCCATAGAACCGATTGAGTGGCGAAGACTTCTCTATTTTGAGCGTTTTCCTTTGAAAGGTGTCCTGCACTGCACTACCCATACCAAAATGCCGTCATCATATTAATTGTACCCAGCTGCTGTTGTGTTTGGAATATGCAGTTGATATGTTGCAATCTTGTGTGAAGATTGCATATACTGAGCAAAATGACTTAAAGTTTGTACAACGTAAGCACATTCAGAGACAGCACGAGAGTGCACTTGCAAATCGAGAAATTAAAGCACAACTTTACCCCATTCGGCAACCTTTCGGCCTCTAAATTTTGTTTGAAGAACTTTGATCCTGGGCATGGCAATTAAGTTGTAAACGTAAGGTTTCCCTTATATGGAGCGATTCGGCCAATATTTGGGTGGTAATATTCTGATTTATTCCTTTGGCTTCTTCCGCTCCACAATTTCAGAGAACTATACCTCATTTTTTCCATAACCAAAAAAAAAAACAGGGAATTGAGGGTTATATTAAACTGGTTTGCAGCTTTCGGGAGGGTGGCACAAAACATGAGTCAGGCAATCACTTGCTTGTGGTTTATCACACTAGCCACAGTGGGACGCGGGAAAGCAGCTTTCTTGTCATACTGGCCTGCCCTGTGAAAGTATATTTCAATACCGTTGTATGATTTCTCACACAGTAAAGTCTAGCATCCTTTATCTGACAGTTCCCACCGTTGCTCTCCGGCACATTATGGAACAGAATATTATCTTTCACGGAACATGTCTGGAAATCACTAGTACTGAGACTCCATTTTTATAGCGTCAACTTCACCAGACTGCTTCAAAAAAAGGGCCTTGAACATTTCAACCTCCTTGTTGAGTTATTCTAATTTATTGTCTTGTCTCAGTCGTTTAACCTGACTATTTCAATATCAGACCTAGCAGTTTCTGCAACCTTTGAACTTACTTCTATTGTTTCTTCGTATGGTCAATTCTCCTGTCTATATGTTGTTGATAGATTTCCTCAAAGTTCCTGCACTGCCGTCGCCTGTATGGCTTGCAGTGCCTTGCACCATGATTAATTGTCACCCTCCAGTTTGTTCTGCCGGTGTGGTGTAGACTCATTCGGACGCTTTGCAGACATTACCTCAGTTCTGTCTGTATATCCCTAAATATTTAATATGATTAATTCCCAAGGAAGGAACGTCCCTTTGATAGCAATTTCTTCTCTATCAAAATTTGTTGAATTATTGAACAGCTAGACTACTTAAAATCTGTTCAATTCTCATTCTTTGATTTCCTTCAATAAATACATGAAAGATACTTACTTCCCAGCTATAAATTTGCTAACATTGAAAATTATCGTCATTAGAGATACAGGCCGTGTGTGCATACAATTCTTAACCAATATCTAGAGGATGTAATGTAATATGCATGTACTGTCTGTCATCCTAAGTTTATGCTGCATAATAAATACCGATTATTTTGTGGTTTTGTATGTAAATTGTCGTCTGTCACTGTCGTCATGTACATGTGTTTTTACTAGTATGGCATTTCTTGTCTTATCGTTTATCATTCTTTTTCCTTTTTCCCTTATTTATTTATTTATTTATTTATTTATTTATTTATTTATTTATTTATTTATTTATTTATTTATTCATTTATTTGTTTATTTATTTATTTGTTGGTTTGTTTGTTTGTTTGTTTATTTATTTATTTATCATTTATTTTTTGCCTGGTCTTATCGGCGGCACATCTTTTACAGTAGTGAATGTATGCTGTTGTGATTGCCCCCATGCAACTATTATGAGATACCACAGATTGTACCTATGCATAATTTGTACCCATGGATATAAATGCTAACCATGCAGCTTGAAAATAAATGAGATAGTCGGTGATCTCCAATGCGAGGAAGTATCCCGTTACTGAGTATCAAAATATGTGCAATTATACATGTTTTTGTCACAGTTGCGTTTTGTAAGTCGTCAAAGTATCCTCCATATTTGTTTGTTTCAGTGCAATATCAGTGTGGCACTTACCTAGAGATGGCAATCATAAAATATGACCACTACTGTCAAAGGACGTTCAGAATTGATGCACGTAATACACCTTTTCACATTTTTTTCAAAAAGGCATATCATACCAAAAACTTCAATGCAAGACCCGATTTGGTGGAGACTGGGTGCTAAAATTTCGCAAATGTGGTTTTGACCTTCAAGGTCGTTCAAGTTCAAATCCAGTAGTATCGCTGAACTGGCCATATATGATTTCCTATCAGTTTCTAATAGTAACTATATGGATCAATTTCGGTTTGCCAATTACTGAGGGTTAACAGGTGTTAACGGAAGTCAGAAGGGGAAACATGTGTACCGTGTGCACATTAAGTCTGCCACAATAATGCCAATAAGTCTTGGTATCGCAATTACCTAGAGATAACATTGATGAAATATGACATGTACTGTCCAAGAATTTTCGCAGTTAATGCGAGGAATACACTTTTCACGTTTTTTTTTCTGTGAAGTTGAGTGAGAAGGCGCATTACACTGAAAATCTCTTCTACCGTGTATGGTAACCTAGGGAAAGCTTTTTCCAAATATGAAAGTGATTCATGAATTATTTGCCACCGCTAGACCCGAGTGTATGGGGTTCAGAGTGCTAAAATTTATCCGATCGTGATTTTAACCTCAAGATCTCTCAAAGTCAAACCCAGTAGCACTTTGAACTCGTCATATATGATTTCCCATTAGTGTAGTGTATAATAGTAACTAGGGTCTAGCTCCAATGGTTTGTCAATTATTGACTGTTAATAAAGGGTTAATTAACATTATCAAGGGAATTCAGCCACAACCACACCAATAAACAAGTTTAAATTACAAGGGCCGCTGTACATCATCTCTACAAGAGTTCAAAGATTAGTCACAGAAGGTCATTTCTGACATGTATATGTCCCTGGTAAGTAAAGCATGCCAAAATTGATCCACCCAAACTAAAGATATACATGTACATTATACATGCTGTATGGGGAACTCAATGGTGCAGAGTGCAAATCAGGTCACACATCTGTCACAAGCTTCCACACGAGGTTTGAAAGGGATAAAACTTCATGTTCTTAAAAGGCAATAGGACACTTTATTTACCAGTAATCAATGGGTTTCATTTAGGGTAAGCCATGGCTGAACATTAATTTCTCAGAAGACTTCTACAAACAGTACTATCAAAGAAAGTGGTATGCATAAAATACACTGGCTGAAATTACGCTGTGCCATATAAATGACATCTGCTACCCACGGTTTGTTAAGACATTCTACTTTGCTTTTTTACGTGGCCACACATTGCAGGCCGTCTTACCATAAAGGTTCATCAACATCACAGTCCACACAATCAGACATCATTTAATGGAGGTAGGGCGGCGGGAGGAGAAAAAAAAAACAAGAGGCCCAGGGGCCTAGACGCTCTGCTTGAATTGAAGACCCAGTACACAAGAATGTTTTGAAAAGTTTTAAAGAGAATATGTTATCTTAGGTACTATATCCCAACTTCTCATATTCTAACAGGCATTTAGATTTACCACGGTAACCAATGTTATGTCATAATGTTTGGATGGACTCCAATGGCAAATTGTGGTAGAAATAGCACTTTGAAAATTATAGCAGCATATGGTCCTGCTTAAGGAATATTTCAAAATGCCATAATTTTTGCAA
>JAAUYG010201490.1_pt1 | contig 10204 bp, 7 predicted proteins | sample 7278091 | NCBI WGS metagenome assembly JAAUYG01 (sample SAMN14350201, study PRJNA611818) | marine sediment metagenome | isolation source: surface marine sediment (0.6m) | place: French Polynesia: Moorea | collected 2018-08
CAGGCAGCAAGACGAGGAGTCCCAGTTCGTCAAGTCGTACACCCCTCCAGGTGTCCCCACAGTGCCAGTACGGGTCGTCCTCGTCTTATCTCCAGGGAGCCGGGTCGCCCTCTTGCGAGCAGGTGTACTACCCACATAACGCCATGAATCATGGACTCCTTCCCTCAGTCTCCTCCTCCTCCTCTTCCTCCTCCAGCCTCCTCAACAGTACCGGACTCAATCCACTGTCTCAGATGAGCCACCAGATGTCAGGGTGCCAGCTTCCGGGCGGCCAGAGCAGCGCATGCGCTCTGGCCCAGGGCTCCACTTCCTCTAGTTCCGGGTATGGGTTGGGCGTGGTAGGGGGTCCCCAGAGTCACACTGGTCTGTCGTCCTGTACTTACATGCAGAGTAACCAGGGATACCCCTCACACCTCACAAACGTCATGAACCTGTCGTCTTCGTCACACTTCCCCAACCCCATGGCGTGAATGTAAGGACTGACCTTGGGTCTGACGTGTACGTCAGTTGTCCTTGCCGTGGTTTAGCTGCAATATGCTTATTAGTTATATGTCCTGGTGGTCACCAAAGTACTGTACAAGGGCATCTTCAAACACACTGCAGCTCAACCTCCAAGAACAACCATCATCGCTGGCCATAGGTAACTCCTATATGGCGTTCCCAACATGCTGAGCATTTGCTATGCCGTTGCCAAGACGGTTTCTATGGCGTTGCCAAGACTGCACACGGTTGCTATGGGGTTGCAAAAGCTCCACCATATGCCTCAGTGCCAAGAACACGCAGAGAGCGCTGAGAGACTTCCACGAGAGTGCGTTCATGGACGAGGTCAACTGCTGGGGAAAAAGGATTCGAGTTTGACGTGCCAAACTCCACAGACTTTATCTAAGTTCGGCCTAGCTCCGACAGACATTTGTTTGAGAATCAAAATGTGTTACCGAGAAGAAACAAATAAACATTTGTGAATAAATTTTCTTTGACTAGTCAATGTGCGCTGTGAAAATATATACTATGTTTATATCTGTAGAGTCATAGTAGGTTGGATGTACCTGCGGTTTTGCTGATGGATTGTAATGGGCATTGCCAGACATATCCAGTCTGCGGTTACTGACATGGGAGTACTGCCAGTATGAGTAGAGTTTGCTGTTGCCATGACGAGTGGAAGCTGGCTGCCAGAAAGTAGCGTTTGTAAAACTGCAAATCGGAAAGTAGAGTTTGCGATTGCTATATCAAAATTGCCAGTCAGTAGGTAGAGTGTATTGGTGCCATGGCAAAACTGCCAGTCAGTAGGGAGAGTGTATTGTTGCCATGGCAAAACTGCCAGTCAGTAGGGAGAGTGTATTGTTGCCATGGCAAAACTGCCAGTCAGCAGGGAGAGTGTATTGTTGCCATGGCAAAACTGCCAGTCAGTAGGGAGAGTGTATTGTTGCCATGGTGAAATTGCCAGCCAGTAGGGAGAGTGCAGTGTTGCCATGGCAAAACTGCCAGTCAAAACGTAAGATTTAATATCGTCATGGCAACACCGCTAACCAAAATGTACATAATGCTATTGCCATGGAAACACTGCCAGTCGGAGTGTATATGTACAGCAAAAAGTGACACCTACTTCCCATGAAATGCTATGTTTTCATTAGTTCCTCTCCTTGTTGTACAAGTGCTATGATTAGTCTATAGCGGCAGGAAAGTGTGGCTTTTGTCCGCGTTGTCTTAAGCTGGCCCTGCGTCTAAGTAAGCTTAAGTAGCTGTGCCTCGGCACCCCGGTGTATACGCATTATAAAGACTGGGGTAAATAAATTATGATGTTGTGTCGTTCTGCATATATTATTGCTTATACGTGCTGAATAAAGACATTCAACATATTGAAACAGCTTTTTGTGTACTAATTTGTCCAAAAGACAGCTCCCTTGGGTTAAGCTAAAATTAAAGCAGAGATAAAGATGTACATTACATGTATATAACTTAAAGTCGCCTCGTAATATTTGCGTGAATCCCCCTCAAAGTGGCTCTCCTTATTCTATATTTAGCATACTGTAAAAAGTTCCCTGGAAGGTGCTTCAAAACGTAAATATTACTGCATTACTTGGCTTATAGTAATTACGGAAACTCGAGGACCAGTTTATTATTTGCAAAAAAAAAAATGTCTTTCGCAACAAGAGAAAGAGAACGAATTAGCCTGACTCTATGACTTAAGATTTGCATTGAAGATGCGGACCCAGGGTCCGTATTACTAAAAGATATTAACAGTGTCAGCTTCACTGTTGTACTATAGATTTCTGGAAATCGCCACTTTGGTCCAGTTTCTTAAAAATTTCTGAGGTCCTCTAGTTATCTTAAGCGTGGGAAAACACTGATTGTCAAGTGAATTTAAGTTCGTTGCTTGGCTCAAGACTTTCGAGAAACTGGCCCCTTGACTAAAGTGAGAATGTATAATCAATCGATACTTTCAATTTTTAAAAAAGGAATATGCGTGTGTCCTAAAAGCATGGTAATCAAAAAGATATTCAATATACACACCACTAAATGTTTTCGTGATACTAATTATTGGTGTGATGAAAGTGTTTGTTGGTGCTGCATGAAAGCATAAAAAGGAGAGCGAGATATGACCAAAATTGCGCGGATTGAGCATGATATGGTTAATAACAAGAGGCCCAGGGACCTTTATACTCAGCTAGCATTAAACAGTGCTGGGGTAAGGTATATAGCAATACACAAGGTGACTTGGAAAAAAGTAACACTGGATAAAGGAAACGTTGAAACATGTAACACCAAAGAGGTCTCCATAACCCATAAACACATGTACATTGTACTGTAGAATCCTAGGCCTGTTTGTATGTTATGCCGTACGAGCGGTGGTTTCCGCGGCACAAATCAATTTCCAAAACATTGCATGAGATGGCCAAAGAGTTATTGCGATGTACCTGAAGGTGACAGGTACTCCAGGGCTCAATGATAACACATCAGAGCGAGTTCAGTACAACAAGGTGAAATATTGTACTGACCTTTGACCTTTGAAGGTGAAGACAAATGTGTGGGTACGTCTGAACGCTCCGCATATAACTTCCCATTAGTTTTAAAGATTTATGCCCGATCCCGTTACGTTCTAACATATAGATGTTTGAAAAATGAGTGACCTTGAACTTGACCTCTGGAGGTCACCCAGGGTAAAATCTAATGTCATATATAGCCTCGTCACATGTGACTTCCGGTTAGTGGTTTGACCGTAACATATATGACCTAACAGAGCTCCTTTGTGAGATAGATATAAGCCAATAAGAGCTCCCCCCATTAGGCCATACATTGTATGTTAAATGTTTATCATAGATGATAATGACACAATTTCAAAGTTGCATAACGAATGAAATTCTTACAGCCAAATGTTTACCTTTAGCTTGCAGGAAGGGGCACATTTTACCTCTTTCTGGAAAAAAAGTTAACGCTTTGCAAACTTGTTCGAAAGAAAATGTAAAAGATTTCAAAAAAAAAAATAAAAAAAGATGACATGGTTTCGCTGGGGTTCGAACCCAGGACCTCTCGCGTGTGAGGCGAGCGTGATAGCCACTACACTACGAAACCAGCTGTTGCGGAAAGCTGAAAGCAACAAGACAGGGTAGATGTTTACTCATAGGATGCTCATCCTGTTTGCGAAATAAGCGAAGTGGTTTGAATTGTTTTACGGCCTTTTCCCTGCTTAACTGATGTGGGTCTAAACATCGCGCCGACATCGTTCATCTGTGCCACTGAGTAAATTAGTATAATAACGCGTTACACATATGAAACGGACCCGATACACAATTTCCTTATTTCAACGTCAGTTGGACATGTATGACACACAGGGAAACGTTTCTTAAAGGCCACCTGAGAAATAGGGACCAGATAAGAGTTAAGGACCACTACTGCAGTCCCTAACCCTATACATTACATGTACGTGGAAACTAACCTGCCAAATACAATGTAAGGCCACCTCAGAATTCAGAACAGCTTTTCACACTCCCTTGGCTGTCCCTATTGTTTTTAGATTTCACTGCAATAATCACGGAATAGACTTGCAATGCCGCGCTTGCAAAATTGAGATATCAGTTGACTAATGTACACCAAAGATCCTAACACCTACATAATATAGCATCATTTCGGTAGAGCTTAGGGAACACAAGGAAACAAGAACCAGTTAAGATGATCATCCCATTAAACAATCAACACCGTGTTGACTTAATTTTTCTCTATGTATGGGGATCATCACACTAGTTTTGTCTTGCATGCATATGCTTACATGTACGTTGTTTATATAGTGTGAACATCGGTGGGCTACTTTTGCGCTTCTCAAGCGGACACTTCCTTTAAACAACAAGCCAATAAACTAATGAAGTGTGCTGATCTCTTTTAACCTAGTCTTGAGTCTTGTCCCCATATCTTTCTGAAATTCTTACATTCTGTTTGTGTGATACAGGTTCGAGCTGTGCCGTTAATAGCCTTTCCTTGAGGCCATCGGATTATAAAACCTGATCTTTCGCCAAATTGTCACCATTAAGTAAATGACTAGTCTAAGAGGCCAACCGGGGAAAGACAGGGTTTTTGTTTCGGCTTAGGTATTTATAGGTACGGTGGTATTTGTAAGATACTCGTATACATTGGAGTTATTAATAGCCTTTATCTTCGAACTATCCTGAGCTAAGGCTGAGCAAGGTAAAGGTTTCCTTTTTTTTCTGCTTTGCTAACTTAATTTCGGTCCTCTGAAAATATCTGGAGCCTTTGCGATTTACGTAGAATGAACTGAATGAATGAATGAATATACATATTAAATCACTATAAATGACAGTTTGTTACATTTGCCTTCGGCGTTTACAACAACAACAACAACAAACAACAAAAACAACAACAAAATATCACCACAACACCCTCAATTTTACAGTCTTAGCGCTCCGAGTTCCAATAGATAGGTTTCATAAGAGACTAATTTCCTATTTTAGGAAATACGGGGATTACATTTAAGAGAAAGAAGCAATTCCAGTCGCTAAAAAAGTAAGACACGTATTTCAAACATTCCGGGCTGCTTAATATTAAATATAAAGAGACATTATGAGTAACTTAGTGTCGCAATTTCACAAGTACACCGCAAAATTCTGGTTGTATGTTGTTCTTCGACTGGCACTGCTTGTGTCCCTGACATTACAACCACCACCGCGTTGGTTAGGTAGAGTCTGTCATGAATAACAGGCGTGTTGTTGGCAACAATACCTTTATCATTATGACAGAGCCTCCGTGACTTATACACCTGCTAGATCCATTATCACCGTATGACTTCTAGAAAGTTACGCTGACATTTTGAGGGTTTTTTTTTCAACAATATCGGGGAACTTGAAACAGGTGTACACTAAAACGGAATTATATAAAATAGTTGCTGATACTCCTTATACCGTTGTTAAATGTACCTCTAGCCTTTATAGAATTCCAAAATTAATTAATTAATACCTAGGAGAAATAGTCAAAAGGCAGTTCGCTGATAAAAAAAACTAAATTGGTTCTCTCTCAGCAAGAGGTCCTACAAACAAGTCAGTTTTGCCACGTCTAGAGCGCCATCAGGGACCTTTAGTAGTAACACCTACATGACGCTCTGTGATCTTCGCAAAGCGTTCGACTAATTTTGTCGCCATTCTGCCCCCATCGCCTCCATGTGTTTAGGGAGTTCGTCGGTCCATAAAGGAGTCTCGGAAAAGGCGGTCACAACACGAAGGGTGTCAACACGCTTTTCGCTTTAAAACACCATACAGGGAAGGTAAAGACACCAGCCCCGCGGGCAAGCCGACCGTCATAAAGCCTAATTTCTAATACGCCAAGTCTAAAAGAAAAGCCTTTGATGTTCCGACTGCTGATAGGGGAAGGCATTCCTTGGACCATCTTCTTTATAGCAGATATCACTTAGGATCTTAGTAATTTAATTACGAGGGATGCTATTAGAGACCTTCCCCTGCAATTAAATGGTACTAGGTGGATGGGAAGATATTGAATCTATAGTTTAAGACATATGCATGCGGGGAGAGATGAATGCAAACCGCGAATAGCCGCTGTAACAAAATTTGAGGCAACTTTTGTGATACGCTGCAATATTAATATTCATCAGCTCAGAATGATCATCACTGTCTCATTAGCATATTCATTAGCGCAGGAGTGGCTCCCGTTAGGTTCCTGGGCAAAACTGTGGTTTGGCGGTGACCTTTCTATAGCAGTAAACATTTATATACAGTTCGGAACAGAAATCGCCACCAATTTCTTTACGACTTTCTTTAATGCGCATTAATTGTTTAAGCCTTGAGAGAGAGCTTAGAGTCACCGCGGTGCGTGATAGTATAAGAAACTATTATATGGGTATTTCGCACTAAGACAAGAGATTGTATAACCTTACCAGGGATTGTATAACCTTATCAGAGATCGTATAACCTTACCAGAGATTGTATAACTCAATCCACGGCCATTACGCTAGAGTAACTCAGATGGTACACACAGTATACACATAGTACACACAATATACACATAGTATACACATAGTACACACAGTATACACACAATATACACACTATACACATAGTATTCACATACTATACACACATTATACACAGAGTGTACACACAGTATACACCGTATACACCAGTATACACATAGTATACACAGTATACACACAATATACACAGTATACATACAGTATACACAGCCGTACTGAGAAAGAGGGAAATAATTTGCATACAGGTGTTGATTGTTACTGGTCAAATCCTCCTAAAGATCACATCTGGTAAACCATTGGTAAAACTGTTAGTGCATGCAATATATATCTCATGAGAAACTTTAATTTACGTCAAACCCAGGCATAATATATACCTGACAGCGTTTGACGTTTTTGATTTTGTGCGATGCATTTATTACACACAAAAAAATGTAAAATACGGGCTAACAGATATGGAGCCTACTTTCATTTTGCTTCTGTTTTTGCTTGGCATTTTTTCAACTTTATACTTCATGTAGCGTCCTTTTAACGGTCTCTATTCCCTGCGATATCATATGCAATGTGCAATGTATCTTTATATATAATGTATGTATGCGGATAGACCCACATGTAGTAATACCAATACATTGTGTTGGGAACCCCCATTAAGAATCTTGTGGCTTATTAATGGAAATAAGTAAGAGTTCAACAATTAAAATACGCGCATGAAAGTAATATGTGATTGCTCATGTTTTTGGTTGCATTTTAGTTGGGGTCTCCCTTGGTATTTTATCACCACTATATGCCACCAATGTGTGTTTATCCTGTCATCCAGTGAAATCTTTGCTGCAGCATGTATAAAAAAAATCATGGCATTACATAAATGTTTCTTGTACTCGTCAACATGATTAAAGATCACTGGCTCTTTAAGTTTGCCGCAGAATGAAGAAAATAACATCTAATTCTACAGACTTTTATAAGAGCCTTGGTTGCTTTAGACAAGATTCGCATTTACATACAACCGACATGGGTGCCATGTCTTGTTATACGTGTGAGGTTAAGTAACATTGCTAAACAACCTTAAGTTAAACTGTTTGTATCATTTAATCGATTTATACCTATCTGTAGTACTTAATATATAAAGGCTGGCACCAACATTGTACAAAACGCGATCTAAATATGCAATCATATCTATTTCTTTTCCAAATGAAGAACATCATGAACAGACAGCGTTTAATATGTAGAATCGGCAAAATCCAGATATTTTATTTTGCATCTTATGTGCCGTTCAGGTTAGCACTCACTTACTTAAGCTTTATGCGTATTTGAAACGTTTTGCGATGATACGTCCATGGGCGTTTTAAGGATGGGCTTCTTTGGTGACGTTCTCTCTCGTATCCGTGCATCTGCCTTTAGATTTGGTACAGAGTTTAGAAATAAATTACTACTAAGTAAATTACTACTAAGTACTTTTGCTACTACTACTACTACTACTACTACTACTACTACTACTACTACTACTACTACTACTACTACTACTACTACTACTACTACTACTCAATTTAAACATCGTCATTCTTGTCTTACTATTTGCAGTCCCTGCCAGCGGGACCTCCGTGGACTGGGCATTGGGCGTAGCTGGAATCCGATATTCCTACACGTTCGAACTTCCCGACACCGGCAATTATGGGTTCGTGCTACCCGCAACAGAGATTATACCAACAGGGAATGAAATTTGGGGAGCCATCCAAGAGATGACGGTCGCCCTTGAGTACCCTAAGTAAGCGGAGTAAGGAGGCAACGATATGCGAAACCGAATATAACACTTTCCAAGTCTTTCTGGTATAAGTATGTTCGAATATTTGGACGGTGTCTCTCTTGGTAGAGATTTCACAAAATCGTGGAGATTTCACAAAATCCAACTGTATTTATCCAAATTCTGCAATGACAAGAAAACCCGTCGCCAATAGAATTGGCCATTTATACACCAATGACAAGTTTGTGGCAAAACTTGTTATCGAGTGCGAATTGTACACCGACAACAGGCCCGGAAAATATGGATGGTGGATGTGTATACAAGGAATTGGTGTTTCTGGTTTGGGGCAAACTGCTCACCACTACGTGCTGTAAAGAACGAGCATGTGATGGAAATGTACTATATACCTAGAAATGGAATACCAAGAAAATGAATAAACATGAACCTGTTAACAACGGATGATATACACTGTATTTGGGTCATGGGAAGATTGTGTTGGCGTGGTGGAGGGATATTTTAAATAAACATTTTATAACACGATAACTTGTCAGACGCTCCCAGCTCTATCGTACAGAGCCCCCAAGGGGCCATGGTGAAAAAAATCTGACACTTTTCACGTGCGCATGTGATAGTTATCATGTGCGCACGTGACAATTCCACGTGCGCACATAATAACTTCACTTGCGCACGTGATAACTTCATGTTCGCACGTAATAACTTCACGTGAGAACTTCACGTGCGCATGTGAAAAATTTTCAGAATTTTTTTTCACCATGTCCCCTTAGGGGCACCGTGGTTGACGGTGGTCAAGGGATATAGTTTAAAGCAAGATAACCTATCAAACAAGCCAGCTCTATAAAGGCCAAATCATTGTCACATTCATTCAATCAATCATTAGATTTGTATTGCGCCATTCCACAACTGTGCTCATGGCGCAGAAATTCATTCGTTATTCATTCGTTATTTAAATACGAAATTCATTCGTTATTTAAATACGAAACGGCACGTAGGTAACCCCCGAGCCTGCCCAATGCTGAACTAAAAAAGGTATGAGGGATTTGTGAATTTGTGGGTGTATCCTGAAAGTGATCCATAAAACATAGCCTATGCCTACGTATTGACTTTTAAATGTCCATTTCGTATACTACACATAACAAGGCTTCCGAAAAATACCATGAAGTCAAGTTGGGGGTGGGATGCACGAGTGGTCTATCTAGCCCACGGACTATATTTATATTCTCGTGTACATGCTCTCTTTTAAAGAATGCGTCTTTCTATTCTAGTATTCAAATGAAGATTAAAATTAGTGGAACACATCTTGGTTGCCAAATTCACGCTTACTGCATATATTTAGACAAAGAATGAAAGTTTTGCTGAATAAATGTCTAATATATATCTAGAAAGGCGCTGCTCTCTTTAGGTGACAGGAGCTTCAGATAGGATTCTGGAACCTACATTGCGCTACTCGTGCCTGTACCACTTATAGTCACAAATAGTGTTGTGGAAAGCCAATGTCATATAATCAAATTAATAGACACCTGTACCATGACATAAAATCACAAACTTCGCCAGGAAGGGGAAACATGACTGGCTTCTCTGTACGTGGAGGAGTCTCCCTACTGTGGCCGATGCCTTTAAATTTTCTTTGGAATTGCGATTGATCTTTTCTCACCAATATACCACAACAAACACCAATTATGGGTTCCACCTACGAACCAGTATTATATATTTCACTTTCTTCAAAGTTATTTCGACCCAGCAAAGTACAATATTAATCTTGTATAAAATATTAAATATTTTAACCTGGAAAGAATACTTTTGACCTGGGTCGAAACTATTTGAGCCCGGAAAAAAATGCTTTTGAGCTGGGTGTCACGGGTTGCGTAAATCTGCTGTGGGATAACAAAGACAATTTTATATTTGGCTCGTAGTCTGCTCTTTTATTCACAAAACTCCCCTTGGTACAGCCACAGCCCGCA
>JAAUYG010214524.1_pt1 | contig 10204 bp, 3 predicted proteins | sample 7278091 | NCBI WGS metagenome assembly JAAUYG01 (sample SAMN14350201, study PRJNA611818) | marine sediment metagenome | isolation source: surface marine sediment (0.6m) | place: French Polynesia: Moorea | collected 2018-08
AAACTCCAAGATGTGAATTTTAATGGTAGGGGGAGTGCCCATTGTTTTTATTAACCCTTGCTCCCCTTTGCATGTTTGTAATGCTTTTATGTACTACCAATAAACAATAAATAAACAATATACACAGATCACTCCTCTCAACGTAGATTGGGGTTACTGCCAGGTGGGCTTTACAACGTAATCCGGCAAGACTCCTTTTAGGAGAGCTTCGAGATCCTTTCCAAGCGCATGGTTGCATTATGATAAACAGTTCGAGCTGGGTAGACGAAATCTGTTCTGTATAATCTAGATAACCAGATTTGCAAATTACCCGTATCAGCTACTTGGCATTTTATGCCTTGAATATGAATTCCATCATTCCCTTATGTTTCTATTCAAGGATTAGCATCAAAGCAAAGACAAAGAGGAGCAATGATCTTATAATAACCTGTCATCAAAGTATGCAAAAAAATTTACAAATTTTGCTCCGCTGGAAGTTAAGAGAAAGCGATCAGTCTTATCATCTGCATTTTTTACAGAACCTTATTTTTCGTTCTGTAAATCTTTGAGAAAGAAAATACCAAACTTAATTGCTATATATGATAAATAAAACTTATTCTGCATAACATGCATCATATACAAGATAGAAATTTTCTCAGTGGCCAAAAAAGTTCAGCTCTTCTATAATATATTATACAATAAATAAACAATACTAATTGATTCCTACCCGGAATAATGAAGGAAGAACAAACAACAATTTTAACTTCACATATTTATGACATAACAACATATACCATACAACAGGATACAATAAAGATATGTCAAATAGAAGCCAAGGTGGGAACTGCACCACAAATTATCCACCTTCACAAACACAAAGGCTTGATAATGTCTGCCCATAAACATCACCACTGTGCGTGACTACTGGTACTCCAAGAACATTTTGTTAACAACAAAAACACAACATTAACGGAACAGAGAACACAAGAGAATGACAATTAAACAGCTACTTTTGTAAAGCCATTTTTATCCCCCACCCCTCACCTACAACACACTGCAGAGAATGAAACCTGCTGACCTACTTGAACTTGAAATGCGATTCTATTCCACTCGGCTAGTATCACTGACAGCCTGGATTTTTGCCCTATTGCCAAAAAGTGTTTTTTTGAAGTTCACTGTAATTGTGGTCTTCTCTTTTAACATTGATAACAACAGATAAAAGAGGTTAATGTAATAGCATGAGGTAGTGTGAAAGATTTCAGTGCAGGGCTTTCAAAAAATACTTCAATGTCCGGTTTTCCATTCCTGATCTTGTGCAATCATCGGCTTCCGTCATCAAATTGGCACTGTGATTGGTTAACAGTGTGAGCACTGCAATTGGTTAACAATATGAGCATTGTAATTGGCTAAGAATCAAACTTACTAACAAATCAAAACTGGGTATACATATTGTAGTGTAAACATGAGCGGAAATTTCCTTTGTCTCCACCGAATTCCCTCTATCTGATGTTACCATATTTGCGTGCAAAGCCAACAATTGCCAAAATACTTTACAATATCATCACACAAACTGCAATCTGGGTTTGATTTGTACAGTCTTATAAATCAAGAATGGTCTGTAAGGCCTATAACATATATAGGACCACTGAACATGTAAAGTAATTCATATACATGTATACAAAAGGAACAGCAAACAATATATTAACCATGTCAACTACATGAGATAAGTATTCCCACTTGTATTGAATCAGATTACCAGTATCAGGTACGGTACATTGGACATGTTGGAACTGTGTAGGTAACATATGTAAGACAAGTAAAAAGTTAACTAATATTTTATATCTTCATAATAAAAATTTCCAGTATCTTACAAGTCATCATGGAAAGTAATTATGTGAAAATTACAGCCACTAATTATCATTATCTGTAAAATAAATTTCTTTGTTTCAAGATTACTGATACAATGAGAGAAAATCAATAATGTTCTGGATATTTACATACAAGAGAACAAAGACAGTGGTCTGGATGCAGTAAACAACATGGAAGGAACAAAATCAATGAATAGTAAAAATGGAAGTCAATGTGATATACATATATAATTAACCTACAATTACCTATTAAAAAGATCTAATGAGACAGACCTGATAGTCAGTAGTCAAGCATGATACCTATTGGTACATCATGTTTGACACAATGTTTCCCAAATATATGCACATGTCAGGTATATATAAACCTGATAAAAGACTTTCAGAACTGTTGCGGAATATCGCATACAATAGCCTGGGTAATGCAAAATTACCACGAACATGGATTTATTATGATTATTTATACACAGACTAGCAAACACATAGAAAGACCAATGTGAAAATTTCATGTTCTAGTCTATCAGAATAGGCCTTAAAATCATCAGAATAGGCCTTAAAATCTGGGTATAGTACTAAATGAGACAATATTTACTGGTTTAAATCTTGAACACTCATCCTTCCTACCACACCTGAACATGCCTACTATACTGGAACTCTATTTCCACTACCCAGGAAGCACCAAGAACAGACAGACACTTGTTTTAGAGTCCAACGCCTTCACCGTTCTGCCACCTGACTTCCCTAACACTTTCAGACAAAATCAGTTTTCTAAAATCTTAATTTCAGGAAGGTGCTACCTAACACATGTAACATACCGGTGATAGTAGAAATGTACAAAGTTATCCTGAATGACAGTTTCAGAAGCCTCAAAGCCAACAATTATGGAAACATTTCTGGAACAATACATAGGTCATCACTGCATTCTTCTGCGTGAAGTTCTTTTTTGCCAAAGGAGTGGAAAATTCTACAAGAACATCCAGAACCACAAAAAAAATTAGGGATTCAGAACATGCAAAAAAAGTCTATTTTTACACATATTTGGCATTCCAAATTTTTTCCTCAAAGTCCATTCGAGTACTTTTTGTCAATATATTTTCAGTACTATTTACTCTAAATCATATTAAATTGTTAAATATTAAATACTTTTATTTTCTGCAACCATGTTCCTTCACCATGTTCACATGGCATAAAGGTTAATTTGTTTGACGCAAGACACTTGAAATGCTGAAGGGATGCTTAAGCTTAGGGATACTTAATGCTTAAGCTTAGCCTATAACAAAAAAATATTCTCAAGTAAGACAGGTTTTTCCACAATAAAACACAAGCTTGATTATTGAAAGCTATAGTGCACAAAAAATCATTTTTGAAAATTAGTCCCTCTACCTAACATGCTTGACCTGCACCAAGCCCTGGTACGCCACAAAGCAGGAATAACTGGAACTAACTCAAGTTGACCGTGTGTTCCATATCTTACCATACTACTCATGATACATGCTGAGTTTCATACAATATTGATCATGTGGATAGAGAAAGTACCTACCAACATAGTAAATGTACACCATGCAAACATATTACCCTTGCAAATTTGCTTTAATAGCACATGCCGGTAAATATAAATATGAATATGATACACATTTAAAAGGCAGACATGTTATCAGCCTCTTAGCCTTAGCATGCTTAGTACTGGTTCATTTGCATGAATGAGACAGAACCACTTAAAGCCACTTGTGCATGTTACATATATATGAACACATCACGCACTGGTGAAGTTACAAATGTGGAACATCATGTACCGGTACAATGATCGCTGATGTAGAAGCAAGTGTTGTGAAAGGCCTGGAGCAAACACTAATTAACATATGTATTCATGATATTAAACATGATTGACATAGGCAAGACAGTTCAAGCTGGAAAAACTTAAATCCCCCCAAAAAAACACACTTTTAGGTATGCTTAACTTATTGAAGAGACAAATTGTTGCCATGGCTACTGCACAATATAATTACTGAATTAAGTTCAGATCTAGTCTTGAGATTTCTTTCAAGCAACTGACCCTAGAAACATGATTATTTACATGGATACCCCAAAACTGGTCCCATTTCTGGTAGTACATATCATGCATATAGTAAAGTAACGTGCATTGTCGTGCAACTCACAACTTAACACCAGACATCACATTTACTGCATACTAGTACGCAGCCGTGATAGCCTCACATATAGCATGTATAGGGTATTTTATCTGAACACGTACAACATGTACAAGACAAATGTGTAGTCGAACCTCCCTTGGGGAGTCTGGAAAACTAGTCTACGTTGGGAATTTCAAACATGATATAACATGTACAGAGCAGGCATGAGATCCAAAGCATTGACCACCTTTTAATATCAGAGAGGCTGGCTGCAGTCAGGTATTACCTGACCAGGGCTCAAAATTAACACCGTCCCGGTGACTGTAGAAATTTACCTCGGGACGATGGAAATCCATTGTCGGGGCATAATCGGGACGGGACGAAGGCCATCATGAAAAAATACTTTGTGCAATATTACCATATTGGGACAGAACTTTGACATTACATGCATTAGGGACCATATATATTATAATCTAGGATGGTTTGGGGATGGGCTACTGTTCAAGTTAACTTCGAGCCCTGCTTACACTGCAGCAACCTGACGTAAATTGTATTCAACACTTCTAAAATGTTAAATGCACTGTTGCATGTCTAAGTTACATAAACAACTATGAGCCAACTCCTCCATATTAAATCAAATTCCGACCTTTCTTCTTATGCAGGTCTTGTTTTACGCTTTTCTGCAATAGTATGGTTTTAATAGTTCTAGTATTTTTTTATTCATGAACGACGCAAGTACTAATATTTTCATTTACCCATCTTGATGGCACTTCAGAGGTCCTGAATAAAGTACTTTATGTGAACTCCAGCACCAAGTAGTAGGCAAGTACTACAAATAGCTCTACATGTATTCGTACATTGTAAATTAGCACTGCATGTTGTATCTACATGACCCCGTGTCTGGCTTAACTTTATGTGTATAGTGCAAAGATTAAGGCCAGAATCATGAGGATGCCAAAGTAAATAAATACCAATATATGTACACAATATTGTGACAATAAACATTACAGGTACATCTAAACATTTAATTTGCAAACGAGTTAACCATGTTAATGGTCAGTCCAAATATTCAAGCACACAAAGTCAGCAGATAAACAGAGATTTGGGATAAATAAAGATTGCTTCTTCCAAACTCTTGGTTCAAACTTGTGTAATGTTACTAGTAGATACTGGCAATGGTTGGAGAATGGAGAGTCCCTATGCCAAGTCATACAGAGACATCCCCATACTGCCTTGTCCAGTCCGAATACTTTTGCAGAGTTTCAGGGGGAACACTCTGTCTCACTCTCTTCATGGAATCGAGGAAATCTTGTAGTCGAATGGAGCGAAGCTGCCCGGGATCCATCTGTTTGATTTCCTCTGTCGACAGGTCCCGTATTGGTGCCAGGGCTGCATCTTTAGCCAGATTGGTAAGATCACTCCCAGAATATCCTTCAGTCGCCTGTGCAAGGTGCTGTATTTCGGGATCTGACAGTGGATTGTTCTGCTTCTGCAGCAACTTTCGCAGCAGCATACTCCTGCAAGCCGCATTGGGCATTGGAATGTAGATCCTCTTTGGAAAGCGGCGAAGCACTGCATCATCCAATTCACTGGGACGATTTGTGGCCCCCATGACCAGCACTTTATCGTCTGACTGGCTATGGACGCCATCAAACTCCAGTAAAAACTCGGTTTTCAGTCTCCTGCTGGCATCGTGTTCACCTTCCCTTCTTTCACACAGAAGAGAATCCACCTCGTCTATGAAGATGATGGCAGGCTGCAATTCTCGCGCAAGTGCAAACAACGCACGAACCAGTTTTTCCCCTTCACCAATATACTTGGAAGTAAGACTGGCAGCACTTATGCAAAAGAAGACAGACTTTGCTTCATTTGCCACTGCCTTGGCTAGCATAGTCTTGCCATTGCCTGGAGGACCATACAGGAGTAAACCTCGAGCCGGGGCACGTAGGCCTGTGAATAACTCAGGCTTCATTGCTGGTAATATGACAATTTCGTCCAGAGCCTGCTTGGCCACATCATGACCTGCAATATCTGTAAAAGACACAGGCGGACTTTTGTCCACCACTTCATCAAGGATTGTCCCAGCCAACTTTTTGTCCACATTTTTCAGCTTATTTAGAGTTAAGCTTTTGCTTCTCTTGTGACCAGAGGCAACGGCTTTATCAGATGTTGATGGATCCCTTGACTGACTGGCTTTGCGCACAGGAGCTGGACTCTGCCTACGAGATGTCGACGGACTACTGTGTGTCGACAATGGCGGACTGTCTCTTGGCAATGTATGACCCCTGGTTCCCATTGTCATAGGAGTTTTCTTTTTCACGGCTGGATGTTTATATTTCCGCAGCCCCTTTTCCCACTGACTTGTCTCTAAAAATTCAAGGCGATCCTTGGCCATCACCAGATTTGTTTTCATCTTGTCTTGTAATTTCCTAGCCCGATCAAAGTTTTCCCCTTTCCCTGTAATATTCACAGATATTCCATGTTCTAGCTCTGCAATACCTTTTCTGTACAAGTCAATTGCCTTTTGTTTATATTCAGAATTCTCTTCATCGATTTTAAGAGCTTTGGAAATATACTCAAATGCTTTTCTGTGATGTGTCTTCTGCTGCGTGAGGGATATCAAGGAGGGATCCCCATTTCTGGAATGATCTTTTGGCGTAGCTATTTCACTTCCTTCGGGATCGGAACGGTTTAAAAGTTCCCCCGAGTCAGGCTTTTCTTTCTGAACGATTAATGAACGATAAGCAAGGGAAAGCAAAATCCACAAATGCAAGGCGATATACCTTAACACGTTAAAGACTAGAATGGCGGGCAATGCTACCAAACGAAAGTTTCTTCTGTGCACTGAAGCTTGGCGATCTTCTGCAGTATTTGAGTTACCCGGAAGGCGTGACGGTGGCTTTTTCCTGCCGAAAAATCGGCAGTTTCCTTTCCGATTCATGCCGATTCATCACCATTGAATACTGAACTAGACATATGATTGGTTAAACAATGTGGGTGAAGAACGGCATTTCAGTTTGCTGGAAGGAACTAGCTAAGCTAGCGCCACGTAGCGGAGACTGTGGAAGAGTCTAATATTTTAGTGGCCGTAGATCATGTAGATAGCCTTGGTCACCACGCCCTCTAGCGACTTGTTCCGCACCGCGTAGGGCCTTGGATTTTTTTAACATCCGATTGTAATGCAAAATTACTGCTGACAGAAAAAAAATCATGGCCTTCTGATTGGCTACTGTTGGGAAATTTTGGCGGGAAACACGTGCTAAGCCTTATATGCTTACTGACAGGCCTGGGCTGACAGGAAAAAAAATGGTCTTCTGAATGCTTGATCTTGGGGGAATTTTGACAGAAGCACGTGTTGCCCCTGATATTCATCAATCTCCACACAGCATGCTGTGCTTATTTACTCACAACAAAAGTATATAATGTCAATCGATTCAGTGAGTAGTGCCTAGTGTGTCTGGCGGGAGGGGAGGACGCGCTTGTTTAGGGGAAAACCCATGTCAGATAACAGTTGGCTGACGCAATCCTCCCAGGCTCTAGACCACGCAGCATTAGGAACCAGCAAGAGCCTGGGTCCCACATGAAAAGTTTGGCTACAAATAGGGAGTATTGGCACCACAAATTCGCAGTATGAACAATCGGTTTCATTCGGCAGCCAAACTACCTTGGGCAAGCGATTACCCTTTAGCCAATCATATTGCAACATATAAAAGCTCCGCCAATCATGTGATGCCCCTGTTTTCACGCCTTTACCCGTCTTTCGGGTATCTTCGGAAAAAAATCACGCCAAGGGGTTTAAATACTCCCTATTACAGATAGGTAACAATATAACATAGTACATACAGTTATGTGATCTACTGTGGTTAAACCCACATGACGTGCAGTATTGAAGCGGATTGATATAGGAAACAGAATAAGAATAAACAAATACTTTATTGGTCCATATGCGTTGACATTCAAATAGGGTGGTAACACAATAAAGTAGTATATATACTTACATACAAGCACAAGCAAGATAGGCACAAAAAATATCTAAATATCTACGTAACACTGTAAACACAGAAGAGTACACAGCTTATTTACATGTCAAGTCAATCTATTGATTCATACAATGACAAATACTGTCCCTGGCTGGACTCATTAGTGGTTAATGTCCTGGTATTCTTATTATACTTTATTTTGCTTTATAGATATAGTGCATTCACTTTCTGCATCTATTTGTAGGTGTCTTGAAGCAAGCTGCTGCCATTTGCTTTCAAATATAAAAAACGAATGCTCGAACATCAGTCGGTGATCTATTGGTGAAGCAGCATCTGATCATGTCAAGCCTCTCAGATGCTTTTCTAGTGATAGTCTGAATGTGGTTACATCCATGGTTTAAGATCTGAAGATAGTTACAGTAACTCCCCAGGCTTTCTCTGTTTCCTCTTTGTTCAGGTAGCACCCTTTAATTGAGTATGGGTAGGAGTGGGGCCTACTGATGCACAACGCTGTGCATTCGCTATGCTCAAAGTGTAGGAGCCAGTCCCTGGACCAAGCTGCTAAGACTTTAAATTGTCTTGAAGCAGTTCAAGCTAGTTCAGTCCCCAGGAGTCCTAATATCCTTACTCTCTTTACAGAGCCCTCTAACAGCCATGGCCAAATAGCAGGTATTTAATTAATACCATAGACATGGCATTAAAATGGCATCAATAACTTAGTAAAATAGACAGGAGCACTTAGATTGGAACCCATGCTTCTCACAGGAGAATATACTCTGTCACAGTAGTCCAACAGTTGCTCCAGGGCGATTCTCTGAAGCAATGACTTGGGTCATTAAGGAAAAAGGCCAGTAGTTGTTTAGCACCCTTCGTGAGTCTTTCACGGATGTGGGCGTTTCACCAGCTGTGAAAGCTATCAGTATGTATCAGCTGTCCACCTTGCCTGTTGTGAGATTTTTCAGTTGACCTCAAGGCAAACCACATATCGGTTAAGCTGCCTCTAGTATAGGTTCTGGTGTAGCTATAAAATCGCCATGGCTGCCTAGAAATCCTTTTGGCCTCTTCATATCAGCTATCTTAGTTTCATATCTCAGTTTTGATATTATCATCTGCTTATGGTAGTCCTCTTGAGCTTTCAACCACATATTATGATAAGCTTTTGATGCCTCTAATCTTGTGTGGGAACTGGACATCCCTCACGCTTTTTTGGGTGTGTCTGACATTGCCATTGTGCCTGCCAAGGTGCGGGTATGGGGTATATATGTTGGTACTCACCACAACCAGGAAATCTTAAATATGGGATCTAGCTGCACCATCAGATCTAGACTTGATCTTGAATGACATTGAAAGGCCAAATGAACATTTGGCCAAATACTGAACGTTCGGCATTATATCATCAAAAGGCCTACAAAATCATGTGGACTTGATCTTTACCTACGTGGCTGCTTAAATATAAGGAGCCCGCAATTTTGGACTGCACCCTGCCACACTTAACGAAGTGTGCTACTTCATTATCCTCTGGATTTTTCCCCCAGGATCTTAAGTCAGCAGTTGTGAGGCCCCACATAAAGAAAGCATCTCTTGATCAAGATCTCCTCAAGAACTATAGGCCAGTGCCAAATCTATCTTTCCTGAGCAAGTTGATCGAGTGAATAGTGTCTGACCAGTTGATAGAGCATCTGGAGAAGAACATGCTGTTTGATCCTCTTCAGTCAGCTTATCGATGAGGGCACAGTACTGAAACAGCACTTCTAAGAGTCAAGAGTCACACTGACTTGGCCCTGGGTCGAGGAGAGGGCACGCTGCTGCTATTACTTGATCTCTCTGCAGCTTTTGATACTGTGGACCACACCATTCTACTGAATCCCTGGAGTGAGAGTTGGGGTGCAGGCCATTTCACTCAAATGGGTCAGCTACTAAGGTACTGACAGGACCAAGGTCGTAGAGGTTGGGGGTTTCAGATCGCAGGAGTTTCCTTTGACTACTGGTGTCCCTCAGGGCTCAGTGTTGGGACGTCTACTGTTTTTGTGCTACATGCAGCCGCTATCAATGATCCTTTACCACCATGCCGTCTCCCAACATGGTTATGCAGAGGACATTCAGCTGTATAACCACTTCAACCACTCCAGCCGCTTCACTGGCTCCCAGTCAGTGAGCGAATCAAGTACAAAGTCCTCCTTGTCACCTTCAAAGTGATCCACAGTGTACCTCATCCCAGCTACCTCACTGCTCTGCTGAAGCCATGTGTGGC
>JAAUYG010126895.1_pt1 | contig 10203 bp, 4 predicted proteins | sample 7278091 | NCBI WGS metagenome assembly JAAUYG01 (sample SAMN14350201, study PRJNA611818) | marine sediment metagenome | isolation source: surface marine sediment (0.6m) | place: French Polynesia: Moorea | collected 2018-08
GGCCCATGTGAACTATCGTTTAACTGGATTTTTATTAACTGTCATTTTATATCATGTTATTTTAATACCTTTTATGCTCTCCAAATTTGGAGGTTATGGAAATAAATGAAATGAAATGATACAGGATTATTATCATTATCTAAAACCATGTTGGGAACAGGAGAAAATCTTGTACTCGCAGAATGCCAGTAACTCTTGTAGAACTAACTGCTCCAGAAGTTTGGAGACCTGTGTGGTAAGGGAAACCATTGCCAGAAAATCTGTCACCTGCAACTCAAGTCCATTGACACTTGACTTCCGCAATCCAAAAGAAAATGGTAATAGCTGCAGATGAGACTAACTTTTCTGGCTATAGTTGTCAGGGTCTGTTCTTTTGCTTGTCTTAAAGAGAGCACAGTTGTTTGCCCTATGCTCATGATGCTAATCTGAAGAGATTTCAACAATCTGCAGGCAGAGATGGCCAGCAAACATCTCTGTAGATGGCTTAGATCGACTTTTGCCCAGATTCTTGGCTTCTCGGTTGCTCAGTATAAATCCTTATCTCAGTCAATGGTCTGCAAATTTATTGTGTAAATAATTATATGTCGCATAATAGATATTCCTGCAAAGTGTCTTCGCTGGGAGAGTCGTCGCCATTTTCCACCTGCTCTGCATCCGTGTCGCTTTGGTTGTATTCCGGATCATCGGAGAATGTGGTCGGTTGTTGCATCTCCCCCTGTTGGAACATCCACCATCACACGATGCTATGGGGATCCCAGGAATGTGTAAGCGCAATGCGGCACATGATTTTTTGACGTCTTTGTACCTATTGTGACGACGGTATGCTCAAAGATACTGCATATTGCTACTGCAGACACTGTAAAACGTATATCTCTTGCTTGTCTGCTGGCGTCTGCGAATTTCAAATAATAGTATAGCCAGTATAGGCTTGTGTCGGCATTATCGGATTATTATCGGCAGTCCAAAGGTGCTTTACAATTTTCCTGCCTAGATTCCAAGAGAAAGCCATCCAATGTCGTGTTTTGCAGAGCTTGTGCCGAAAGATCGCAAAGAAGGGAAGGTATGGCAAATTGACATGACTTAACATGATCGCAATGACAGCCTGGATTCCCGCTTTGGGCTTCTTTCTACCACGTCGCAACAATCCTGCGACAGTCTGTGTTTCCCATCACTTTGTTCTACACACATGCATAGGTATTGCTTTCCACACATATTTTGGTAAACAAAGAAAAGTCCGTTTACGGGATCAATGCATGTGGCTTAAAGGTGTCTTTTCTGGGTAATAGTAGGGGGTGGTTTACTAGACTGAACTCTGCAAAGGTGATCGCGCAAGTACTTTTTGTTGAATTTGACATCACATATATCATGTATATGGCATGTGGACATGGTGGAGGTGTTCTCTAAGAGTTCCGGAGACTGTACTTCACCTTCCAGAGGGGAGTATAGAAGGATGAGCTCCAGTTGAGACACCTACTGCTACTACTAGTACTAGTATGTTATTCGACTTTTGCAACTAGGCCTAATGTCTTGCCGCCTTCATCAGAAAATCCAACAGCTGCAGGTGAGACAGATTTTCCGGCTTGGGCCAGTGTGGCCGGAATCACCAGGTGACCACCTAACCACCTAGTTCTAGTTCTTGCTTCACCTGCCAGGACCTCAATTTCCCTTTTTGGGTGTAGCTGATCACATTGCCTGTGTATTGGGGACTCGTCCCCTTGTGTGCTTTGTAGCCCCCAACCCATGGCCACCTATTTTTTTCCTGTGGTAGAGGGAGTGAAGGGACCGACACACAGTGAAGGCAAGCCTCCAGACTTGTTGTGTTGTAGTGTATGCAGTGTAGGTGTGCGGGAAGTTTCGGTTTTCATTGTGTGGAATTTATTAGGCGGCCATGTCACTTTTAATAAGACCTTGACGTCACTTTCTACAGTTTTTATAAAAGGCCACGTCGGACTTCTACAACTTTTAAAGTGGCCGTGTCGCACTTCGTTTTTTTACCCATGTGGAGCACTCTTCAGCGTGAAAGGTAGGCGTCCCCCCCCCCACCTGACCACGGGCGCTTGTAGCCTGAACCATCGAAAGGAGATTGTACAAATGCTGTATGCTACTGCATGATTTATAGCCCCAAGTGACAGTCTACTCTCTACTACCGCAGTAGACAGAGAGCTATCGGTCACTCAGGTCGTTCACGCCTACTGCTAGCCGGAACACCTGTCTCCTGCAAGCCAATTAAGTACTTGACATGTTTTGATGGTCACACGGTTCGCCTGCCGCGTCCATCAGAAAATGGTAAAAAGATGCACTCCCGGGGGTGCACTCGAGCCAGGTATTCCAGCTAGGCTACTGGCGAGTATACTGCATGGCCTAGCCTACGTAGTAAGCCCCAGCCATTCTATAGAGACGGATACTAGCTCTGTCTATGCATGGCCAGGAGTGGTTGGGCGATAATAGAGCAACTCGAACTTTTCTCATGTCACAGGGAAAAAAGACAATAAATTTGTTACAAAAATGGGGTTTATTTTACTCAACGAAAATTATGTTCCTGCACTATGGCATCAAATTTCAGCCACACCTTAAAAATTTAATGTGTCACTCGCATTTGTTGCTGTCACCTTTTGCACCTTTTCGTCTGCAAATGGAGAGAACTCCGTCTAATTGCCGGACCTGACAGGAGTCCAACCGAAGCTGAGTATGATCACAAGTGACCGTGGGCGAACCCAGGTACGGCATATTCTTAAGTATTAGTTAGTATTCTTAAGTACTGAATGCAGGAAAGGAAAACTAAAATAAAATAAATAAATAAATAAATAAATAAATAAAGTTGTACAATAGCAGGCTGTTTTGAAGCATCTATCATATTCGCTCTTAAATATATTTAATTATAGTTGAGGCCTGGATGACTCTGTCAGGCAAATAATTTCACGTCGAGACTATTCTGTTTGGGAAGGAGTAGTGCTTTCTTTTATTTAGTCTGGTGTGCTTTAGGTATAATTTGAGGCTATGTCTTCTTGTCTGCCTAGAGTCATACTACCAATAATAAAAATTTACTTTCTATCATTTCCATGTCAAGGCAAAGCCCTGCCCTGTCAACATTTTGATGGGCTTCTTTGTTGTCATCCACCTACCGTCTCAAAAGACAATGGCTGCACAGGGTAGTTCAAGTGTAGCACTTTCTGGTGTGGCTGTATAAGTCAATGCAGGAGTGGCAGTCTCTGGAGCAGACAGAGCACATGAATCCAGTGGCAGTCGAGCTAGAAGAATTCGCGCCTTTCACTTGGCTCTTTTCTACACTAGCTGCTCCATGCGGTTGGCCTTATCAGCCCCATATCAACTGCGTTTCGGACAATGGCCTTGCCAGTAGACAGGCATGCGGTCTGTGGCCTTGCTCAGCACCTCAATTCAGTTGGGCTGTTAAAAGGAGCAAGTTGAACATAGATGGAAGTTCTTGAATGAAAAGAATATAATTAAGAGACTATCCTGGTGACATTTAAATTGCATTACTTAGTCATAATTGAATTTTTCAGGGTGATTGCATCAAATTTATTTAGTTTGGGGACTGAAACTGGTTAATGTAAGATATTCTGCGATTATATACCGATAAATGGAAAAGCATTTCAAGTGTCTTTTTTTTTCTCGTTTTTTTTTTTTTTTTTTGCTTGTTCTGCATCTAATAGTTTTAGGAAGTTTGAAAAAGTGCCTTTAGTTCTTCTAATTTATTCAACAAGTAGTTTAGTATTAGGTTCATTGACATAGTCATATCCATGCAGCAGCTTAAAGACCATCATCTCAACACTGAGCCTTCTATAATTATAAGCCAAAGTTGGTAAACCCCATTGCGTCCCACAGGTAGAGCTTCTTACTGCCTAGTTCTAGTTCATAATCCACAGGTCTCCAATTAGAGTATTGCATGGATGCTGTCGCTCGGACTCACAACCGATAGATAGACTGCTTCCGGATGGTGTCAATGGGTAAACCCAATTTAATTAGGCATTCCTGCTAGGGGGTATTTGTTAAACCCAAGACAAATTTTGTCGCTCTCCGTTGGGCCAACTCCACAAATCCGTGTCTTAATTCTTTAACCTTGAGAACCAGATACAGCTGCCGCACATTCCAGGAGTGCCTGCACTATAGATGGTGGTTAGCATCACTAAATTAAATGTACGTTTGATAACCCCAAACATAGAGATGGCCTTTGCTGCAGCTCTAGCACAATGACAACTTTATAGTATCATGATTATGTGGCAATATGTTCATGTTGTTCATACCACATAAATAATCTTTGAATAGGTGATTGATATATGCAGATATGCTCCTGACCATTTTTATGTGATTTGCTGTGAAGAGGAGTCAGTATAAATACTTGGGCTGGAAAATATTTTGAAACTAGTACTGTGGAAGCAGCCTTGTACATTTTTTCTCATATGGTCCCATGTTAATGAAGACTATTATAACATAAATTCGGGGAATTGTAGTAAGTGAAAATCGTTTCAAAATTCAGAAATTATATATTGGCCAGAGCAACCCTCACTGAAATTTAAAAGGAATCCGAGAGTCAACTTTAGAAATAAATGCCAGACAACAGAGCAATCACACGATCCAGGACTAGCCGAGGTAAAAACTGTGGTAGAGTAGTTCTCCGTCTAACATGGACAATCCTTACACCAAATAATTCTATTCCTCATTTAGCTAGGTGTCATTTGGTGAGAGGGGGAATTAAAGGCATTCATAGTACTTTTTTGTAAAATAATTCTGTGCATATATGTCCTTTGCCGAGGGTTCTTTAAGGGAGGGACCACTGTATATTCTATTCTTTTCAATATTTATAAGCCATTCTATTGCAAAGCCCAGATGTAACTAAATGTAGAAGTGGTACCTGAACAAACAAACCTAAAGAAGTTGATTCGATATTTTCTTATAAAGTTTTATTTCACATCAAAGTGGAGCCAACACACATCATCACCCAGATCAATTGCATACCACGACAATGAATATCTGTAGCTGTTTATACTGCCGAGCCTGTAGTTAAAAGATGTAAATACGGACTGGTCCTTTGAACACCTATATAAATATGCCCGAATATATACGACCCTTCTTTGTCATATGGTGCACTTGTAATTGCAACTAACCCGCATAACGGATCTGTGCACTTCATGAAAGATTCTTAACAACTCCAAATTACTGTAATATCACATGAGCAGTAACACCCACCAGCAAGTCACAACAGTTCAAAAGCAATGAAATATACAGCGAATGTAAGCACTTCCAGGGAAGAATTTGTACAGCTTCTGGGATCTTCAGTTTTGGTACATGTATTACAATAGTAGTAGCACAAGAATGGTACATGAAACAAGCCTGGTACTACTTGACTAACATGCAAACCAACCCTATCTGTAAAGACATCACACTTATGACTGGACACAAAATCTAACTAAAGCAATGGTGCAGATTCTGAACATGTCACTCGGCTAATAAAGTAATGTTTGATTAAAATTGCAAGCTTTCTCACAAATTCACCTCTTTTTTCATATTTATCTATATCTAATATAGATTTCTCATACATATTTTTTTTTTACAAAATTTAGCAGCTCTAGTCAGGCATTTGCTACAGGGGCAAAATCATTCAGCCATAGATTTGTGAATATAAATATGTCATAACACAGTGTGCTTGTGATAAGGTTGTGTGACGATATTTCCAGACAGTGCATGTATAATAGTCTCCTGTATGAATCGATATAGAATTTTTCCTTGTCATGTTATTCTAACAGAATGTTTCACACAATGTGGAATATCTTCTGTCAATAATAGGGAGTATTTGGCGCCACGAATTCACAGTATGAATAATCGGAAGCCAACTACTTTGGTCATATGACTACCCTTTAGCCAATCATATTGCGACATATAAAATCTCCGCCAATTGTGAGATGCCCCCGTTTTCGTGCCTTTACCCGTCTCTTGGGTATCTTCGGAAAATTTTCCCGCCAAGGGGTTTAAAATACTCCCTATTATTTACAGTGCCCTGCATGGTAGGCAAAGTCCTCATAGGAACAACTTACAAAGTAGCCACTACTGCAAAGATTCAATTCTTACAATGCACAGGAAATATAAACTCATGGGGGGCCAAGGCAGTAGTAGAAATAAAGCAACAGAAAATGAAGCCAGGTACCGGTATATGAAATTTAAATCAACCTAAAACATACTTCAAAGAATAGCATGGCAGATTGCAAGCTATATCTTGTGGGAATGTAATTAAGCTGTGCAGACTGTTTGAATTACATACGCGTATCTGAATTATTAGGGAAAACTGCAGTCAGTTTTTAACTATTCCCTATACAGCTGTGACCAGTGATTAAAATTTTAAATTTCCAAATTTAAATTATGCCTGATTGCAGCATATTTTAGCACATGTACAAGCGTAATTCATAATGACCATTATGTACAACCTTTAAAAGATTATGACAAAGCATGTTTTTGACATTGTAATCAAAGCACACTGATCTGTTTAAAAATATGTGTGCATGTAATATTAATTCATGTATAAGGTGATCAATGTGGATTTGTATGTTCAAAAATTTAATGAAAGAAATATATGAAGTGCTTTTTCAAGGCAGGAATATCCTTCAATGCATTTTTCAATTAATATTTACACATCATCAAAGGTGTGGTCATCTAGGTAGCGTGGCAGGCCATAGTAACCAGTAGAGGTCTTCACATTGGCAAATCCGACTCGGTTGTTGCCCATATCAAACTCGGTATAGTAGCGCCCAATGAAAACATCGCCCAAAATCCACAATGGGCCCATAGGTGGCGGGATGTCAAGGCCGATGAAGCCACTCAGGCAAATTGTTTTTCCCATTTCTTTGACCTGAGGAGAGAAGATACCAGAAATTAATACTACTTCGGTTATTCGGGTAAATGTAAAATTAGCCAGCCAAGGTTAGAACATAGAATACATAATTTTACAATTATGGTGGTACTATATAATGACTTTTGTAAGCAAGTAATGCCACTGTATGGTGCCTGTATCTATGTGCGGATGGTTTCTAAAATATCTAACATTGACCCTAAGCACAGGAGAGATGACGGCTGTAATGGCGATTAGGGAATGCAAGTCAAAAGACTTAATAAAGTTCATTACAAGTTCATGGCTTAGTGAACATGGCATTTATTTGTCAGCACAACACTACCAAGTTATATGGAGAATATACGCGCCTACAAGGCAATAATAATCCGTTAGTAAGGTGATAGTTGAAAATGTAGTATTAGAGAATTCTATCTGCTTCTGTCTAAAGCATATAAAGGAACTAAATCTAGGTGACATTAACTCACAGACTGTGCTTTAGTCAGACAAAACTTTTGTAAAAGCTACCATAGTTATCAAATCTGAGATACAACCTAGGGCTCCACATGGGTGTTAATAATTTATGCTGTCACACGTCACTTTTTATTTTTTTCCTATGTCTTCATGTCACTGTTTATAAGACCTTGATGTCACTTTCTACAGTTTTTTATAAAAGGCTACGTCGGATTTCCACAACTCGTAAAATCGCCATTGCACTTCGTGTTTTTACCCATGTGGAGCCCTCAAACTCTGTGCAGGATGTATATACTGAAAGTTTCTACTTACTGCAAGAACGTAGTCCTTCCCTTGGAGGGAAAACTGCCGGCCGTTCAGCACAAAGGAGATGGTGGGGAGGGTTGGTATTTTGTCGCAGCTGATCATGTATTCTCCGCTTACGATAGGCGTGGCTCCAATCTGCTGATTCAGCTTCTTGACTTCTTCTGATGGGCCGGCAATGAGGGAGGTTCCGGTGTCGGCGATAGCCTCGCAGCCGCTGGCACAGTAGCTCTGGCCACTCACATCAACCCTGGGGGAGACAGATACTACTACAGTATAACCTGTCTTGTGAGACCACCATTGGCCATACTATTGTGGTCTTACAAGGCAGGTAGTCCTTGGTGACAGGTTCCATTATACTGAAAGTACTTCTGTCAGGACTGTTTGGAGGGGTGCATCAGAACAGCCTCCCCGTTGCGCACCCTGAGTATAGGTCTTGTCGGACATTTTGTTCAGACCTGGCCTGATAGCAAATGCTCTCACACAGTGCAGTACTTAAGACTGTAGTGACTTGAATTGACGTTGCAATCATTATCACCTGTTTTGGCACTGTATGACCATTTTGATGTTGATGTGCGGTTAAACTGTGATACCATCATCATCATCATCATCGGGACTGTTTGGTCTTTCAAGACAGGTGGTCTCTCATTGCAGTAGTCTTTCAATACAGGTTTCACTGTACGGTAGAATCTCACTTGAACAGCTTCAGAAAGTAAGCCACCTCTCAATTAAAGACCAGTTTTTATAATAGTTTTGGAGGTAGTGTGTTAATGCTGAGGCTTGACTGAATTCTAAATTCAGGCAGGTACAGCAGGTATAGTGTCCAAGTGAATTCAGTGTTACATTTTTTTGGAGGGGAGCAAGCCACAAGTCTGGATTTTAACATGTGATTGTTAGAACTAACAGTACCGTAAAGTAATACAACCTATATTAAAACAGATTTGGCGTACATCTGCGCATTGCACCTATAGAAGCTATACATCTGCTGGAGTAGCAAACTGACTAGTTCTAGTGACCACTTCCAAACGAACTGCCACGGCGAAACAAGTTGCATTATTTAACTCACAAGTCAGAACCTATTGGTTGACCCTAGACATACCTGTCCATCTTGAACTGCCAGTAGCCTTTCCTATCCACTGGGAGGTAGGAGAAGTTGCCGGTGTAGTAGGCCGGGTCACTGCCCCCCAAAATAATCTCTCCACCCTGCAGGGCTGTGGGGTCCCTGAAAACCACAATGGTTGATGGGTGCAGAGATATGTGATCACACAGTCTTTCAATCCTGTTATATATGAATAAAATTCTGCAGGACTGCTATACCGCAGCCAGCAAAATGCATAGCACACATATATCTTGGTTATAATTTATCCGGGCGCCTACAGCTTACAACTAAGGTTACATACATTGTAGTTAAGGTGACAGTCATTGTAATACATGTACATTGTTTGCAGTCTTAGGAGACACAGAATGAGAAAAGCAAGAAAAACTTGTTAATAGAAACAGCGCAGTGGTCTCTGTGATTAAGATATTTTAAGACTTCCTGGTTTTCTAAGACTACAGTGGTCCCTCTAATTTAAGACCACCCATGGGACCATTAAAATGCGGTCTTGTATTGCAGGTGGTCTTAAAATAAAGGTTCCATAGTACACCAAATCACACTTTGGGACCAAAATAGGTGGTCTTATAATCAATGTGGTCTTAAAATAAAGGATGTAAAATAGAGGGACTACTGTACCCATCATTCACCTTTTTCATAGTATTAACAGCCACATCAATTTAAGGTAACCTTGTTATGGCTGAATGGGGTCTTAAAGTGCTACGGTACTGAGCAGACCACTAAATACTGGTCCCTGCATTTTAAGACCATTCAATTGGTGGCCTTATATTGAAGGGGCCTGAAAAGGTGAGATATCTAGTGTATGGAAAATATAAGATATGCGTCACTGATGGTCTGCCTTAAAATGGAAGAAGTCTTAAAATGGAGGTCTTAAGTCAGAGGAAATACTGTACAACAATAGTATCTATTGAATGGAAGATTCTTTAACAACGAGTTGATTAAGACTTACACAACCTACCTGTTCAGGTAAAAAGAGAATATCGGCTGTGGTACCAGCTGTTGTTTCACCATATTGTTGAACACGGGAACAACGCCATCAACAGCTATCGTGCTATAGCCCATTCCTAGGATGCCGTCGAACTTGGCTGCCACAAAGGTGATTCCTGGTTGGGATGTTGCCTCAGCAAATGTTTGGCCTTGGACGTTTAACCCTCCAACCTGGATGTAGGGATATACCGGTAAGTGTAAGTAAGCAAACTTTGCAAAATACAGGAGTCCCTCTATTTTACAACCCCCTATTTTAAGACCACCCTTGATTATAAGACAGGTTGATTTGGTCCCAAAGGGCAATATTCTGTGTTAAATGACCTTTATTTTAAGACCACCTGCAATATAAGACCACATTTTCTTCGTCCCATGTGTGGTCTTATATTGCAGGTGGTCTTAAAATAAAGGTCATTTAACACAGAATATTGCCCTTTGGGACCAAATCAACCTGTCTTATAATCAAGGGAGGTCTTAAAATAGGGGGTTGTAA
>JAAUYG010269040.1_pt1 | contig 10202 bp, 8 predicted proteins | sample 7278091 | NCBI WGS metagenome assembly JAAUYG01 (sample SAMN14350201, study PRJNA611818) | marine sediment metagenome | isolation source: surface marine sediment (0.6m) | place: French Polynesia: Moorea | collected 2018-08
ATTACCTCCTCACCCTTTAACCTCGGTTAAGTGCTGACCTACAGAAGTATTATACAGGCGGGCTTTGGGTGAGGGCGATCGCGCTTGACCATCACTTATAATTACACCCCCTACTTAGCTTTTAGCTTTTAGAATTTAAATACCGTCTGTCATTTGTTTAAATACAGATTTAGCATTACGCACTCACCAACGCCCAAAAAACAAATTAAATCCAAATAAATATAAAAGTTTTACTTATGCTTTGTCAGACAGAAAAGTATCCAGGATTTTATGTTTCAATTTCTGCGGCAACTTTTTCGATTTGTCGCTCAATCAAATATTCCATAACAACTGGCTGTTGAGTAAAACCAGTGGTAGTTTTTTCAATTAGCGATCGCCTTTGCAGAGATTTGATGGTTTCCAAAAGTTTTTTGGGGGGAATTGATGGCAATAAATTTTGTTGTAATTGCTTAAAAGAGGTTGGTTTTCTTTCGATCGCTAGCCAGTACATTATTTCTTGTTCTAATGGAGACAGGCGATCTAATTGTTCTGTGAGCAAGTTTTCTAGATCGTCAAAAGATATAATCTCTTGTTGGAGAAATTGGCTAACATCACCATCGAATAAATCTTGAATTGTGGTAGCTATAATCTTGAATGCTAAAGGATTACCACTATAGTTATCAGCAAAAGTTTGCCAATCTTGTGACGAACCGAAAAATTGACCTTTGAGTTGACAGATTTCTTTGCCTATTGCGGCTTCAAGTCCTTTTAGTTGTAGCGAACGAACTGGTAATCGATCTCCTTCAAGGATAATAAATTCTTGAGGTTTTTCTCGACTGGTTAGTACAACACAACTTTGATGAGAAATTTTGCCGATGTGTTTAAAAAACTCCCTATACTCTTCATACCCTTCTCGATAACGACCACAGGTAATACCAGTTTGTAAAATTGTTTCGGCATTATCTAGTACCAAAAGACAGCGATGAGAATGTAAGTAGTCAATTAGTTGCGAGATTCTGCTGCCAATATCTTGAGGTAAATTCTGTTTTATTTCTTGCTGTTGAGATAGGAATTGAATAATACTAGCAAGCAGTCGATTAAGAGGTGGTGCATTATCTAGCGATCGCCAGATACAAAAATCAAACTCTGATGCTATGTGTTGGGCTAATTTCACCGCTAATGAAGTTTTGCCCATACCACCAATACCAAAGATACCTACTAACCGACAGCGATCGCTAATTGTCCATTGTTGAAGAGTGGCTAATTCTTGACTACGCCCACAGAAAAAAGAGACATCAATTGCCTCTTCCCAGTCTTGATTGACATTAACAGTGGCAATCTTTTGTTGTCGAAAGTGCCTTTCTAAAACGGACTTGAAGTTTAGTTTATTAATTTTTTCATCAAATATTCGTGAGAGTAATTGCCACAATTTTGCACCATTATCCCTAATATAGTCATCGGTATAGTCAGAACTCTTAGCAATTTCTTGATAAGTCTTACGTTGCCAAGATTGACGCAAAATAAGTTCTTGTAGATTATTAAGTTTTTCTGACTTAAGAAAGCGATCGACTATTGCCAGAGCTTCATCAGCAGTCATGGTCTTAAAATGATTATCTAGTAAAAATATTTTAAAAGTCCTATATATTACTTACTCTCGACATCTGCTTTTTATGCAGAAAGCTTAATTATTTGATGAAACTTAGTGTAAATTTACAGTGAGTTGAAGCGATGGGACTAATATTACTTTATTTTTTACGACCTATATTTACCTATTAAATTACGAATAATTGGATTGATCTAATCAAGAGAACAGAAAAAAAACTAGATTAAGGGTGAGGTGTAATAGCTAAAATAGTTAACTCGCCGCGATTCGGACCGTAGTACCAAAAAACTCGAAACGCAGCAGGAGTCTTGTTTTCTACATAAGCTTCAAAAACTTCTTCATCATTAGGTCCCGATACACTTTCATATTTATGAGTATTCAAACTAGGATGACGTAAGTTAATTTGCATCAATCCCAGAGTTTTCAGTACTTTTTTGTGCTTTTTTGGGTCAGTTTTTTCGAGGCTTTTTAAAGACTTCTGGGCTTCAGATGTAAACTTTAATTTGAATTCCACTTAGCTAATTTTTCATCAAGAAAATATTAGTCATCAATTTCTAAATCTGTATATTCAGCAAAAGACCCCAACTCCTTAGTTTCTCCTGCTTCAGCTTCATTTAATCCACGTTTTAAAGATTCAAGAGCAGATTGATTTTTCCAGAGCCAAATTTCTTTTTCTGGTATGTTAGCGATCGGATCGAGAAGAATTTGCCCTAATTCATTGATCATTATCCTGTAATTCTTGTTCTTGGCTATCTTTCCTATTGTTAAACGTCCTCTATTATCTGCACGAGAAGAATACTTGACTTCTTGAAAATTGGAGTCGGCAATAGGACTATTCGTAGGCATTATATTTTGATTAGGCGATCGCAGTAACTTAATAGCTTTTCTAGACTTAACTTTAATTATCTATAAATTAGCATAATTTAAGGGTACGTGGGTATTACCCACAAAAAAGAATAATACTAACCGATGTTGTTTTATAGCTTGCTCAAAAATCCTCAAGCACATAAAAAATATGGCGAGCAACTAAGATTATTGTTTAAACAAGCTCAAAATCTAGTTTTTGACGAAGAATCAGCTTTGCTAGCAGCAGAAATTAAACAGGATTTGACGCAAAAAGGCAAGTCTATTGGAGATTGGGATACGATGATTGCTGCTATAGGTTTGCAGCACAAAACCATAGTTGTTACGAACAACGTCAAGCACTTTCAAAGAGTTCAGAATTTAATAGTAATTAACTGGAGAGATTGAATTTTCAAGATAATTCCCACAAAATCTCACATTAACCTTTTAAATAACCCACATTTTTCCCCTTTTCTCGATCCATGCTGCCATGTTATTTCTTTTGATATAGGTAAACTAACTATTTTATTTGAATTTCTTGTTGTTTAATTCAAGCTAAAAAACTAGGGTAGCAAAATTGACTGGACTGACAATTCAAACATAGTAAATCCGTTATCGCTCGAAGATTGGATCTACCTATGCAAGCCTTTTTAAATAATATGAAAAACTTCTCCAGTTAATTCTTCCACCCTAGAAAAAAATAAATTAAGAAGAGGTAAAAGCAATAGAAATAGGTCAAGAACGCTGGAAATATTCAAGTTCAAGGTAGAAACATTAGCCTAATTGTAAGGACTTAATTTATGTAACAAAGCCCTTATTACTTAGTACGCGCGACACACATAAAAAATACCTAATAAGGAGAATAAAAAGTCATGGCTGGAAGATATTTTGGAAGTCTAAATGCTGATTTGGATGTTAATTATCAATTCGAGCTATATACGATTGATGAGAACAATAAATTAAGAAAGCCTGTAAGTAATCATGACGGATCATTTACTTTTGAAGGAGCAGTCGAAAACTTTCAAGCTCGTTTTGAGGCAGAAGGTGTCGAAGCCGATGGTAGCGATAGCCAAGTAGTTAATATTACAAATTTATTTGCTGACCGTGACTTAGGGGAAACAGACGAGGACTTTACCTCAGTAACCCCAGGCCTAGAAGAGCCCTTAACTTTGGATTTAACAACAAGATTTGTGGATGCTGATGTAGATCCAGATGTTAATGTAGATCGAATTGAATATACTATTGATATTGATGGCAATGAATTATTAGCAAATGAATTAGGAGCATTGGGGGGCAGCACTGAGGGTGGGGGAGTCACTGAGTTGACTCTATTTATTGAGGATGCAAGTAATGCTCCTGGTTTTCAAATTGATGCAAATGGAGATGGACAGACAGATTTCGAAATAAGCGGAGGTCAGGCTACGGGGTCTGCTCTAAATGATATAAAGTTTATAGATGATAATGATTTACTAGCCTCGATTACAGGAGTTAGCTATGGTGAGGATAGTCTTTTTGATCCGAACACCGGTATAAATCGAGGTGGTATTGACATTCCTGAACGATTAATCATCGAAGATGATGCCCCAGGTAATAATCATACAGGTACAGGAGATCGAGCAATTTATGAGCCCTTTGCTATGATTGGGATAGCAAATGATGATGATCATCTGTTTATGATGGAAGAAGCAGATTTTATTTAGGAGTTGCTGAAAAAGTCGGAACTGATTACAGCAAACTGTTGGGAAAATGTACACTACATCAATGGTATAAACTTTCCTTTTAATAAATTGCCATATAGCAATTTTCGGTTAAGTGAGATACATCTTGGATATGTCCTAAGGTGTACACACAAGTTGATAAATAACCTTGACATACTCGATCTAAGCCCCCCTAGCCCCGCATTCTGGGGGTAATCAAGAGTAATTAGCTGTTGAAAGTCCCCCAAGTTTGGGGGATTTAGGGGGCTAGATCCATTGTCAAACCAAACAGATAAGTTGAGACATGACTTATGTGTACACGGTAGCAATTCTGGGGGAAACAAGAGTTATACCGTTTTCATTTAAATTGACTACAGATGATTGACAGGGGAACGCGGGGAAAGGAGACGCGGAGATTGATTTGTAGCTGGAGTTTAGGAAATTGGTATTAAAAGTCCCCCCAATTTACCTCCTATGTTGGAGGTCACGGGGGCAGGGGATTTAGGGAACTAGATTAAGTTCCAAATCGGACAGAATAAGTAAGGATAAATATTATGAACAAGCAATATACTCGCCTTATACAAGGGATCACTGTATTTGGATGTTTAGCACCAGTTTCAATTCAGGCACAGATTGTACCTGATGCTACCTTACCAGAGAATTCTGTGGTGACTCCTCAAGGTGATGTGATTCAGATTGATGGTGGTACTACCAGAGGCAGCAATCTCTTTCACAGTTTTCAAGAATTTTCTGTCCCTACTGGCGGTGAAGCTTTTTTCAATAATGCCGATACAATTTCCAATATTCTATCCAGAGTTACGGGAGGAAACATCTCCAACATCGAAGGTGCAATTAGGGCTAACGGGACTGCTAATTTATTTCTGATTAATCCCGCAGGTATTATTTTTGGTCCTAATTCCAGATTAGATATTGGTGGTTCTTTCTTAGGAAGCACTGCTGATAGTCTTTTGTTTCCTGATGACATTGAATATAGTGCTACCGATCCTCAAGCTCCTCCTTTACTAACCATCAATGCCCCGATTGGATTGAATTTCAGGGATAGTCCAGGAGATATTGTTAATCGTTCTGTGTTTCCAGATGATAGTGGTACTCCCGATGATTTTTCCGATGATTTAACCGGACTAAGCGTATCAGCAGACGAAACTTTAGCCTTAATAGGAGGAAATGTATTTATTGACGGTGGTTCTATTTCAACAACAGGAGGACGTATTGAGTTAGGAAGCGTCGCTGAAAATAGTATTGTCAGTATAACTCCCGTTGAAAAAGGTTTTGATTTCGGCTACGAAGAAGTAGCTAACTTTCAAGATATCAGCCTATCTTCTGATGCTTCGGTACCAAGTAGTGGAGCAAATACCGGCGATATTGAAGTACAAGGAAAAAATATAAGTCTGATTGAAGATAGTAGCATTGGTATTACTACATCTGAAGGTCAAGCTGGTGATGTCAACATCATTGCTGCTGAATCTTTAACATTAGATGGCGATTTCCCAGAAGTAAATTTCCCAAACGTTACTGAAATTTTCAGTAACGTTTCCGGTGATGCTACAGGAGAAGGGAGCCGTATCAATATTGATACCCCAAAATTAACTATGACTAATAATGCGAATATAGGTGGTTTTAATAATGGGGGGAGTGGTCAAGGAGTAGATGTAAATATTAATGCTTCTGAAATAATTGCGGAAACTTCACTTATTTTTGCTCAAGTTTTTGACTTCGGGACGGGAGATGGTGGCGATATAACCATCAACACAGAAAAACTTAGTTTAAATGAAGGAGCGCAAATTACAACTGATACATTTGGTCCTGGTAATGCTGGCAATATAATTGTCAATACTTCCGAATCAATTGAATTCAACGGTACTAATCCAGATAATGATAATCCTAGTGGTATAGGTTCCAACGTTGGAATTCCATTCTTCTCCATTCCCACTGCTGGAAACGCTGGAGATATAACAATTAATACTCCAAGACTTGCGATCGGCGATGGGGCTCAAATTGGAACCGCGGCTCGCAATGATGGCAATGGCGGAAATTTATCGATTAATGCTTCTGATTCGATCTTGCTAACTGAAACTTCTCCCTCAGCACAATTGGAAGGAGAAGGTAGAAGTGGGATTTTTGTTAGTGTTGAACCATCATTTGAAGAAGTTGAATCCACCGACTTTGACACAGGAGAACAGATTTTCACTGGGGAAATAATTCCCTCTACTGGGAATGGGGGCAATTTAACTTTAAATACAGGAAAGTTAATTGTCGAGCAAGGTGCAGTCATTTCTGCTGATACTTTTGGTCTCGGTGATGGAGGTGAGGGAAATATTAACGTTAATCAATTAATTCTTCGTGATGGGGGACAAATTACTGCGGGTTCTTTAGTGGGAGTAGAAAATATCGATATCGATCCTGCAAGAGGTGATGGTGGCACTCTCAATATTGATGCTACTGAATCTGTAGAAGTTACTGGTATTGGAGATATCAACGGCGAACCAGTCAAAAGCAGTATATTTACCCGAGCGGAAAGCAATGGCGATGCAGGAAATATAAATTTGATTACTAACAGCTTAACTGTCAGTGATGGAGGAGAAATCAATACCAGTGCTTCAGCTTTGGGTGCAGCAGGAGATTTAACTATTACCGCTAACTCTCTCGATCTCAACCGAGGAACATTAAACGCAGAGACGGCAGCAGGTACGGGAGGTAATATCAAACTAGAAATTGACGATACTATCAACCTCAGCAACGAAAGTCTCATTTCAGCCGCAGCCACAGGAATTGCCAATGGTGGGAACATCGATATCGATACTAACTTTATCATTGCCAGCCCCAATCAGAATAGCGATATTATTGCCAGTGCTCAAGAAGGTGTGGGAGGTAGAATTTCTATTGATGCAGAAGGCGTTTTTGGTATTCAAGCACGTCCTCAAAGCGATCGCACCAACGATATCGATGCTAGTGGTGGTGTAGATGGGGAAGTAAGCATCAACACTCCCGATGTGGATGTAACTAGAGGATTAGTAGAAACTCCGCAAAATATAGTCGAACCAGAACAAACAACTGCTCAAGCTTGTCGGAGCGATCGTGAATTAGCGGCTAAAAGTGGTTTAACGATTAAAGGCAAAGGTGGCATTCCAGCCGAACCGACAGCACCTTTTATAGCTGACTCGATCTTGATTAATGGGCAAACTAGCACCCAAAATCAACAAGTTCAGCATTTAGATATCAAACCTATTCCTACTCGCATTGGTAATATTATGCCAGCCAGAGGCGTAATTAAAACTGAAGATGGTCAGATTATTCTAACTGCTTATGCTACAGATAATATCGATACTCGTACTCCCAAGGGTTCTGCTAATTGCAATTCTACACTCTAAGGCATTTTGCATTTACCTATCAAGATCGCTAACCAAATTTTGCTGCTATTGTTTCAACAATCTCTTCTTCATCGAGAACATAGATTAAATTAAGCAGTTCCAAAGTTTGAATTTTTAAATCAGCATGATTTATTTTGGCTTTTAAATTCTTGATTTCAATGCCGCCAAATACATCTTTCGCTGCCTTGATTATTGCTCGATATAGTTTATTGTCATAATGTTCTGACCAACAACCTTGTTTAATATAGTGAGATTTTTTACCTAGTTGGTTGCGGTCTTTTATTTCTAGTAGACTATTTCTAATTGATTCTGTCGAGCTTGCTGTAACTCTATTTTCAACTTGAATTTTGATTAAATGAATAATTAAAACTACGAGAAAACTTTCTAAAGTATTAACTTTATCTTGTCTTCCCATTGTTTCTAACTCGTCACAAATCGCGATCGCTGCCTGGATATCTCCTTGATATAATTTTTCTTTGAGGTCTAATATCTCCTGCATTTTATCTGTTTTGAGGACTTGAGTTTTTTTGTATTCTATTCAAATTATGGATTTAAAGCTAAAAGCTAAAAGCTTCAACCTTGTTTATATTCTTCCAATAACTTAGGAACATAATCATAGCCATCAACACCAATTAAGGCGATGATTGGCGATCGCTGTTGCCCCAAGATCTTGTTAAATTCTTCTTGTCCGACTTGTCCTTGTAAGATTGACAGTAACCCCGCAACCTGTCGCCACTCAACGGAATTTATTTGATTGAGGAGATACATTCCCAGACTACCATAAGCGATCGCTGCTCCTCGATCTTCAATGCTGTAGTGGGCTTCAGCGAGATAGGAAAAGCTTAAACCTTGGAGATAAACATCCCTAGAATACTGGGCTAATTCTGCGCCTTTGGCTAGAGATGCGATCGCTGCTGTAAACTGTTCTAAAATAACGTAGGCGATTCCCAAGCTACTGTAACCAAAAGATTGGCTCTGAAAGTCTCCTTGTTTTTTGGCTAATTCTACTCCTTGTTCTAAGTAACGAATTGCTTCGCTGTAGTTTTCTATTGCCATACTATCTGACTGTCGTGCGGCAAATACTTGAGCATAACCCAGGTTAACTAAAGCGTTGGCTTCCCCTAATTTATCCCCTACCTGACGAGCAGCAATCAAAGCTCTTTGGCTGTAGTTAATCGCCCCGCTATAGTTTTTCTGATTAACATTGGTACGACTAAGGTGATTGAGGTTGGCAATTTCGCAGGGGTAATCATCAGCTTGTATAGCGATTTCTAAGGCTTCCTCATGAAAAATAATAGCTTTGTCATAAGCACCAATAGTCCGCTGAGAATAGCCTAATAAAGTTAAAATACGGGCTTTTTCTTCTGTTCCTTCTACTTGCTTGAGGGGTTCATCAAAATAATCGAGGGTATCCTGTAAATATTCTCCAGAAAAAGAGGCAAACACACCACTATAAAGAGGAAAATCTGGTCGTTGGGCAAAAGTCCGCAAAATTTGCAGCATTACCAAAAAACACCCATCGGCTAATGCAGGTTGACTGTTGATAAATACTTGCCACAATTGACACCAAATATAAGCAAAACTGAGAAAAGTACTATAAGAAAGCTCCTTACCAAACTTAGAATTATAAGGCTGCTGATCGAACCAGGTAATTAAACCTTGTTGGAGATATTGCAGCACAATCGCCAACTCTACCCAGGCTCTTAATTCTAAATTACTGGCAACTCTAGCAAAAGCGATTGCGCTCTGCGCACCAGCAAAGCTGATCGCTGATTGTTCTTGAGCTAAAGTCTGAAATAATTGCTTAAGTAGGGGACTAGATACTTTCTGCGCCCAAATACTCCAGGGATTCGGTTTCTCTGCACCAAAACCCGAAAAGTCACTTCCTGAACTATACATCCAGCTTACTAAATCTCCTTCTAAAGCCGTAAAGGATTTTAAGCCTTCGGTAATGCCTGTGGCTAACTGTTGCCAATCTTGAGCTAGTTCTGGATTTGCTTCCTTATCTGCCGCTGCTTTCAAACTTGCGGCTAATTTATTTAATTGATCGATGCTTAAAGCATTATCTTGATTGGGATCGATCGCATTTACCATTGCCAAAAAATAATCTTCAGGCTCTACGGCTAAAATTTCTTGAGCAGCATCAGAAATATCGGCATTGACTTGGTTTTCTTCCTGCCAACGCAACCATTGTTTTTCAATAGTTTGTAACGCTCTTAAGACTCGCGCCGCCTTAAGTTTAGTATCCAACTGGGCCTTAGTTGTCTCCATACGTTGGTTAAGACAGCGTTCTAATATTTCCCCTGTGCCAGTCTCTACCTGTTCCACCAGTATCTTATAGACTCGCTCAAAGGAACTAATTTTTCCCTGAAGAGTAAGATCGACAATTTGGTCGATTAAGGCAAAATAGCGCTCGCTTAATGATTCAGACACAATATTTATTGGTATTTATCAGTGATTAATGGGCAATAATACGCAGAAAATTGTCAACTGAGGCAGAGGTATTATACTAAATCCCTATCCTTGGGGACAAGAGCGTGTCTGTTAATCTTCAATCGTGACAAGTTAAGACAAAATTGAATTAGTCAACTACTATATATAGTGTTTAGTTGATTTTTGAACACTAAATACAGCCTCAAGCTAATTAATATTGCAATCGCCGAGCAAGACATTTTATAAACTAGAAATCAC
>JAAUYG010304054.1_pt1 | contig 10202 bp, 8 predicted proteins | sample 7278091 | NCBI WGS metagenome assembly JAAUYG01 (sample SAMN14350201, study PRJNA611818) | marine sediment metagenome | isolation source: surface marine sediment (0.6m) | place: French Polynesia: Moorea | collected 2018-08
GCAACAACAACAAAGAGGTGCAGATGGGAGTGTAAACTTTTATTAGTTTTTCATTGGCATTGATTGGCATTGTGAAAATATACAAAAAAACAGCATAAATTGAGCACATATACAGAAAATACAGATAAAGAAAAAAAAACTTTGTTTTTCATCAATTTATATCGCAGTGACTTTTAGGGGGCTGGCAATGAAAAATGAGGGGGCTGGCAACAAAAAACTGCAGTATTGGGTGGGGGGCCAGCAATGGAAAACTATGATAAGAAAACAGTACACAGGAAGTAAGGGGCCGGCAATGAAAAACTGATTAGGTAATGTTATTGTTGACACCAACACTCAACATCAACACTCAACTCAGACACTACGTTTAGGGACACATCTGATAGAATGATGTGTCTTATTTCTGGAACAACAATTTGGTGCACGGCAAGTTTTGTGCCAGAACAAAAAAGTTTCTGTTCTGATGCCTTTCACAGCCATGCAGACAGACTGCCGTCCACAACATCTCGCTCTTGTATATAGTTTTCTGATGAAACTCTGTTTGCAGCAACAGCAAGATTAATTCCGTTGGGCTGTTGTTAGCAGAAAGCCACTTTAACACGTGGAAGTGAGGAAGGAGAGTGATAGCAGTGTCTCCAACCCGTCATTAGTCACAACAGGCAAATCTCATTAGCCGTCTTTCCATCATAAACCGGTTTTATCCTAATTTACTCCAATACAATCAAGCGAAAAAATTCAACTGCACAGCATCTTTTTGTCCAATTTCTCTTCCTGTTGTTTTTTTCTGCAAGGAATCACGTTTCACGTTTGTTCTGTGTTTGGCATTTCATCTCTGCTACTAGCTCCGGTGGCAAAATTTCTGGGAAAGAAGTCAACAGAGATTGCTAAGTATCTGGGCTGATCTGACCCGTGTTTGTAACTCTGGCCCCGGGACAAATTACTTCTGCTCAATGACTTTCTGGAGAGCAACAATCCACATCAGATTTTCCTCTCCTTTGCACAGTTTCATGAATCCACTGGTTAAGTGTACAGACTCTTAATCGAGGTGATTTTTGAAGTGGGAGTGTTTCGCATTCTTCCAAAAGAGTGTTTTATCATTTCGCAGCATGTCCGAACACAAAAACTTTTGATGCAGCCAGCATCACAAAAACGGTGGAGAAAAGGCACTTGCATGTTTTCAACGTGCAAAAAGGAATCAAGAGGTTCGCTGATTGTCGGTTGAGTCGTTCACGCACACACGCGTCACAAGATCGTGCTGAATTCTCGTCCTGTCCACATCTTTCATTCTGATGTAGAAGTAGGTTGTCTTCTGTTTTGAGGACTGGAGCGAAATTTGGTGTGTTATTTCAGGGCAAACCTTCCCATTCAACCTGGACGGAGCGGTGGGCAATGCAGGTGAAGTGATCAAGAAACCGGAAGTTGGTGGCATCACGAAGGTCAAACACATTTCCTCCCCCAACAGAGACAATTGTCAATCAATATCAGATTGGTTCAGCACAAAGCGCCGTCTGGTTCTGTTGTGTGAAGATGTCATTCTGCCCATGTGCATTTTTGTTTTGAGCACCAATCTGTGAATTTTCTCCTGTTGAAAGCGGAAACAAACATTTGCACCTGACATGTTCACACTTGCAGAGCAACACGAAGCAACAAGAAAGAATTCTCCCATGCATAAGTTTTTAATGAGGCGCACAAAAAATATCTCACTCACTTTGGTGAACACACCTTGAAGAAAAACAAAAGCAGAAACAACTTGGTGAATGCCTGCAACTGCAGTGACCTACTTTTGGGTCTCACTGAAAAGATGCCACCCATTGTCGCAGATCTGGAGGGCGAAGTTTGTGTCCCAAAATGCTCACGTTCAGGTTTAGGTCAGGTTCATGTTATTTGAAAATCAGCCATTCTGGGCCTATTTTTGGCTTGTTTTGATAGTGTTTCTGTTGAAAACAGGTAGTTTGCACAGAATTTTGCTGAGAATAGACACATTTCCTCAGAATTGATGTGTGTCTCCTGTTCTGTTCTTCAGGGCATTTTAAAGGAAAAGTTTTTTGGAGCAATTCTTGACTCAATAACTTCCAAGTTTCTCCCAGATAACTTCAAAAGAACTTCCAAGGACTCTAAAAAACTTCTTTCGTCATTAGAGCAGGCCATGGTTCAGCCTCAACACAAGCTTTGGTAAAAAAAACTCCCCACCCCCATAGATGCCTCCCCCTATCTGGACATCAACCCAGCAAAAGAAAGACCCAAGTCAAACCCACCAAAGGGACATGCCACCCCCACACATGTGGCACACCCACCTCTAGCCCCACAGACATGTCACCCCCAATGATGCACCCCAACCGCCACTGACATGCCACCCCACAGATGCAACAACACGGCAACGATTTTCTGGCCAAATATCTAAGTGCGTATATTTCGTCAAGTCAGACATTGATTGTGTGCTTTTTGAGTTGCATGTCAAAATATTTACTCGCAAAGCGCAAGCCAGTTTCTTCTGCCTAATGACAGCTTCGCCCTTTTCCTGTAACTTGCTTTGATGTAGCTCGCATCAACCAACAAGAACGTGTCAGTCACCCGTATATTTTGCAGCAGCCTGGAAAACAGAACTGGGCTTTTGCGAACTTTGTTACAAAATCCAGCATGAACAAAAGTTCCCATCGGGATTCTAAACTCAGTTTAATCTCAAGCTTCATCAGCGGCAGTGTCTGTGTTAAATCAACAAGAAAGCTCCCGGAATTACATTCTGTGTAGCAAACGCTGTATGAAATGTTTGATTGAAATGGGTCAACAGGGAGACAAGAGCTGCTTCCCACCACGGTAAACATCTTCAGAGCGACCGATTTGGAGGCTGTCCTTGAAAGGCAAAAAGATTCTCTGCGTCTCTTTTTGTTCTTTCCCTTGAAAAGCCTGATTAAACTGTACCACAAGAATGAACAGCCCAGGTGGGGTGAAGGAAGCTGTGGTGGGGTTCATGGCTTTCGGAACAATGGTAAAGAAGAGTTTAATCTCCAACGCCAGCCTCATTCTCTCCTTCAATTTTCTGCATTGAAAGTTGCGCTGGATTTTCCCACAGTGAGAGAAGGCAGAAAGTGTTGGTGCACAGAGAAAATAAAGGCCTGTTCCTTTTATTTCTTTCTGGACTCACAAACAAAAACCAAACCTGACGAAAAGATTTGGCTTGCCAAACGTAGGCAAGAGCAGAAAAGTCTGTGTTTGGAATCTGTTCTCGCCCATCACAGCTGCAGACAAGTTACTTTAACCTTGTGCAGAAGTGGAATTCTGCAGAGCCATGCAGCACACATGGAGTTTGAAAAGAATGATCGAGGTCCAGACCTCCGAAGATTTGCACACTGCACAGTTGTCAATAAAACCGGAAACTGTTGGGACATTTGCAGTCGCAGTGTGACCCTTTCCCGTTTAAAATCGATCTACATCTACAGACCAAAACATTTGCAGTGCCATCTTGCAGTGCATGTTCTATTGACCATTGATAAGGTTTCCCAACGGCCCAGTATAAACCAAGTTCAATCTGAAGCTTTATCAGTGGCAGTGTCTGGTTTTAGTCAATAACAAAGCATTCAGAAATTCAAAAACGTTCCAGAGGTGTTTCGCTGACAGTCGTCGGGGAACAAGAGCCAAGTGTTTCACATTTCCAACTAAACCAATAAATTTGTTTGCACTTAACCTGAAAGAGGAAGGTTCATCAGTGAAGTTGATCGATAAAAGGTTTTCCCGAATTTGCAGCAAAAAAAGAGAGGTTTAAGTGCACCTTTCCCTTTGATCACACAAATTCCCAAAGGAAATTTTTTTTCTGAGTGTTGAAGGCTTAACACCTGAAAAAGGGAATGGAAACAAAAACATATCGCTCTGAAAAAAATCCAATAAGTGCGCACGAAAGACGGCATTAATCCCAGTACCAAGCTCTCCTGGTGATATCAGGAAGATTCATCACGCTGTGTCATAGGAAATCATTTGCGTAGACTTTTCGCAACTGCTGGGACAACCACGAGGATATATTGAGGTTGGGTACCCATAAAGGTTGCGAGTCGGTGACATATCGTGTTATTTCGCAAGCAAACTGCAGAAGAGAAATCATGTAGAAATGGCCCAGTGTGTTGGATCTTCTTATGGCCACGATATTTTGAATGGAAAACGGCCGTGGGATAATTTCTCAGAAAAGGAGACTTTTCTACCAAAAGGCAATGCATTTGTCAAAAAATATAACATTTCTATTGATCAAGTGTTGGCAAAAAGATTGTTAAAGTCAAAGCAAAGCTGGACTTTGTGCCAAGTAAATCGATGTAATGAGGCACTGTGGTGTAGTAGAAACTCCCACGAAGCAGAACACCTCGTCGAGCAGCACAAAACATCTGAACCATCACATTGTTGTTGGATTCCTTTGAGATATGTGCGCCACCAGCAGATTAGAGTTTCAAACACTGATAAAAAGTCTTTTTCTGCCTGCAAAAGAATTTCTTGCAAGGTGATGAGGACTCTCTTCAGTTCAATACCTCACGAAACATTCTTTGTGTTTCCAAGACAATGTGTGTGGCCTGTCTGACAAAATGGGATTTTTCAACCCGGGAGGAAAACGTATTTGTTGTGGATGCAGGGAACTTCAACACGACATGTGGTGGCCTTTTTGTTTTGTTAATGAATTTTTGGTCCCTGGAGGGTTTCGAACACGAGATCTGCTCCAATCGCTAATGTCTTGTAAAATTAATTAACGAGAGCAACTGATATGGAGAGTCGCATATCAAACAGGCTTTACAGAGTTTGATGGTTCGTGGAGCTGCCATCAAAAGGAAATTGTTCAAGCTGGATTAAATTTCTTGTGAGGCCAAAATATTTTTGAAAACACAATGAGCCAAGGTTTCGATGAATATTAATTTCCAGACAAAATTACTTGCATGATTTGTTTCCAGAATTTCATCAAACCTTTTCATGTTTTTCTTTTGTTTGAATCGTGAATGTCTCCATTTCCCATGTCTGCAACTCAAAGTCACAAGAAAAATGAAAAAGAAAACATACATGTGAAAGACTTCCAAAATAAGCATGAAAAACCTGAACCCGCCTTGCCTCGGTAAGGCACTTGTGACTCTGTCGTGTTCAAACAAACCGCGGACGTGTTGGTCAGATCTGGACCTACTTTCTCCCAAAGAAGCAAGGAAACCCACCGACAACCCAGTGTTATCCAAGTGTTGGATCCACCGGTTGACAAAAACGTAAATCTGAGTGTTTGAACTGTTTGAGAGATGATTTCAAGGTGACTTGCTGGAAAACTGGAAACAAGATAGATCTAGGTTCTGCTTTCTGGTCATTTGTGGAGGACGCATGGACCAAGAGCACAAAAATAGAGAAAGCCATCATTAGCTTTCAACTTTTTGCATGTCTTTGTGTCCATGCAGCCCCTTTTTCGTGCTCTGAGAAGCTGCATGGTGTTTGAATTTCAACCGAGAGTCCACCTGGACCTGCTGCACAGCACTGGATGTGAAGCTGGTCCATATCATTTCTAAATTACATTTTGTCCCACACGGGCATTGTTTCTTTGGATGTACATCCTCGGAAGGAAAATTTCCCTCTTAACTCAGACTCAAAAGAGATGATTGATCGGCCCCATAAGCCCAAGTTCTCCAAAATTCTGACAGAGCTGGTTTCGAATTCAAAGAAAAAATATTTAAAAATAGTTGCCAAAATATTGAGCTCTGCAAGGCTCGTGACCAATTTCGAAATTGCAGCCACGAAGTTTATGTATGTCTGTGGATTAGTCCCCACAGCAAACCTTCAAATGGACACATTGGTCAATCTCCGTCTCCCGTCTGATGGGGTCGCCCTGTTGAGTAACAGCTGGAGTGTGTGGAAACCTCCAGCGGAAGCCGCACAGCAAAAAGGACAGATCCCGCTTGCACATGTGACGTGTGACGAGACAAGCAGTTGTGCCAGCGCAGCTTGAAGGTGCCTTTACAGCGCTAAGCTGGCATACCCAGATCAGACAAGTGGCAAGCAGCAAACCCAGATCTGACCAGTGCTAAGCAGCATGCTCAGATCAGACCAGCAAAGCTGGGCCAGCACAAAGCAAGTGTTCTTTCTGTGACCATTCAGAGCATCTCCAAGCCAGAAGTTTGAACTGGAACCGAGAGAGTCCACCTGGAGCTGCTGCACAGCACTGGATGTGAGGCTGGTCCATATCATTTCTAAATTACATTTTGTCCCACACGTGCATTGTTTCTTTATCATTGAGCTTTGATGTATACTGTAAGGAGGAGCACTTTTCTGTTGATATTCTCAGATGTGCAAGGTGTGAAAATTAATAAGTGGTTGAACAAAACAGTGCTTTTGCTGTGGGGATGACTGAGCCTTTCACTGCATGAACGCAAACATCACAGTGGAGACAGAGAGGTGGAAGCCCACCATGCCGTTCGTCTCTAGGAATTATTTTTATGGCCGCCAGCCATTCATCATATCTGTGACAGAGTCAGCAGCAAGAAAGCGCTTGCGTCTGTCATTTCCGGTTCTGACATTCAGAGAAAAGATCTGCAAGAAGATATCCTTGTGCAGAGAAAATTGAAAGAAATAAACCGGCCTTGTTGGAGAAGTGTTTCATTCTGCGGACGACATTGCTTGCAGGACAGCTGAAATCTGGTTATGACAATCTAATCTGCACAATTGGATTCTTGGGAAGCTCAACAACAAAGGGTCACTCCACGGCAAGCGGGGTTAAACTTCAGCAGATCACACACGTAATGTCAGCTGAGATTTTGCAACAACAAAGCAATGGCTGGCGAATCCGTTTTTGCCGTTCATGGAAGGCTTTTTTTTTTGAATGCAAAAGTCCTGTTCACATCAGCAAGCCGCCTAATGCAGCTGTCACAGAACTGTTCACCTGAAACGTGATCGTTGCCTTTCGTTTGCTTCAAGGCTGGAATACAAAGCACAAGCAAAACCATAGAGAGCAAGGCATCTGAAAGCATGGCTTTGTCAAACGTGATGGCCACTCGAGTCGTGTGATCAAAAGAACAGCGAAGAATCAACAGAGAAAACGAGAATTCACACTTAAGCTGTGTGTATGATGACCCGCAGGATTTCCCACACCGTCCAGCAAATTTACCATCCCACAGAAGCACTTTTGTTTTTCCAAAAATCTTAATTAGCCCCATAGAGCAGTCAAAAAACGCCCAACCATACAAACATCTGATAGCCCATATGACTCCACAAGCTATGCCACTCGTTTCTCCTCGGTTAATGACAATCCAGAACTTGATGTCGTTGCACGAACTGAAATCCTGGAAGAACTGTGTCCCACAAAACCATTGTCCCACAACCAATGACAAAGACAAAGCAGTCCAAATACCTGTTCTCATTGCCTTACAGTCAACAGGTATGACACAAATTTGGACTGCTGTGCTGGATCCACCTTCATCAAAACACATTGCAAATGATATCCTTTGGGGGATTGATCCATTAGAACCTGCATTCAGCTCCTAAGTTTCTCCACAGACAAACGGACAGACGACTGGAGCGGTCTGAAGACTCTCTGTTGTTCCTTTCAAATGAGAAAGCTTTTTGATCAAACCATACAGCTGAGATGTATGGGTCAAACATTCGTGCTGGCCACTGATTTGTGCAGATGCTTGTTCAAAATCAGGAGGAACTCATGCAGGGACAGGGATCCCCAAAAAGGATCTTTCTTTTTTCATTGACGGGGAAATACCAATTAAAAGTCAGTGAGATGCTGAAGAGACTCCAATTAATCCGTGTTTCACATGAGCGTACACGCCTGACTCACAGAAAGAAAACCAACAAAACCTGAGATAAAGCAATTGACATTGCATTGGCTCTGCAGCAAGTTTGTTCTGCATGCAGAAGCAATTTCGTAAAGACAAAACATGAAAACTGGTTTTTTTTTGGAATTGTCCCCCAAGAGCGAGAAACAAAGTTGTATAGATCTGTGTTGGGATTCATTGCTTGCTCCACGGCACATATCCAATCAGTCATATTTCCCTTGTCCTCTTGCATTTCCTTCCTGCAGAGACGAGAGCCCGTATCATGTGCTCAGTTGAATGTATCATCACAACTGACGCCACGTTGGTGTGTTTTTGTGGATCTGTGGGAATGAGACAAGATTAAAGAGTGTGGTTCGGTACCTGCACACACTCTTTGGACCAGACTACTTGCGGGTTTGTGTCAATCCTTCGTGCAAAATGTATCACAGGGGTTCTTTCTGGCAAAACTCATGATATTGTGCTCAGCATAGTCAAGTCACATGTGACCTGGAATGAAAAGATAATTCTTTGCATGTGTACAAAACCATGCCCAGTTTAGGAAGAGTCGAAATCAATACTGCTCAGAATGCCTTGTTCTGCGCCGTCGAGGACTTGTTCAAGTAACCAAGCATCAAATTACTTGAGGGCTACATTCCTGTAAGGAAATAGCATTGGATTAGTTTCTTCGAGGAAAACTTTGAGAAAACACAACCAGCTCCAGAAAAAGGGGCGTTGCAAGAAGAAAAGAACAGCTTGTTTCTGGAGAGAGGAAATAATTTCAGAAGTAAGAAAAAAAAGGACAATTTTTTGAAGACACAAAAGGTTTTTTTTCCAAACATCTGCATTGAAAGCCACAGACACAAATGAAAGGAAGTCTCTTGGATCAACGTGAAGTGAAACGTAAACGTGAGCCGTCAGTGCTGTCCGTCTGTTGGGAACTCTGCTGTGTGGAGCTGCTTGCACCTAAAATATGCCCTGCAAGCAGCTTTCGTGCCAGTTGGAAGCCGAAATTCACAGGCGGCAATTGAAGCAATGTCCGCAAAAGCTACCAGCTAATCTGGATACACACGTGCGCATAGAGGTACCTCTTGTCAGGTGAGTTCCTAAGTTGGACTATTTTTGCACAAACAGGGAAAGAGAAACGCGAAGAAAATACATTCAAAAGGATTAGAAGAACGGGGAACACATTGTTGTCATCAGCAATGACAAGGTAAGTTGTCCCGAGAGAAAAACACGAAATTTTTATCAGATGGTTCATTTGACTCCATGTTTTCTAAATGGCTGCATTAAATTGGTCCCATTGTCACTGATTGTATTGTGCTGCTGTATCTCAAACTTGGGCCTCTTGATCAGGAGAAAAAGAGGGCAGCAGGAACCATGTGTGTTCCTGCTGTCAGAGCAAAAAGAAATGAAACTTGACCACATGAGCCCTTTTTCTGTTGGCTGTGGAAAATGGAAGTAGGAGGGGCATAGTTTGTGGCATTGTGTTTTGTTGTTTTTGGCAACATCTGAAAAACACCACAAAAATGGTATGAAACATCTAGAAATGCAAAAAAAGTTTTTCGGGGGGGGGGGCGGAATGGGGGCTGGAAAAGAACTTTGGGCAAAAAAAATGCACAAAAAGGGCAGAAAAGGGGAAAACACTTTTGCAACATCATTAATTTGCAGTCCAATCAGATGTAATTTTCCAAAGTGTTGCTGAAAAATCCGGCGAAGATTTCCCTTGTCATTCAAACAGATATCCTTCCCATGCTGGGTAGTGGACGTCTTTTCTGGAGAATTACAACACCATCACCTTTTGACAACATCGTCGACGACCATATAAGCTCTTGGACGCAGTTAATTAAGAGACTCTCGTTTGGGAAATGGCAGAATGTCCAAATGCATGATGACAACAGTCACTAGAAACCATACCAATGGATCAGACAGAACATATCCGCAAATAGCATGACAGAGAATCATTTGCAGCTGCAGGAAGTCTTGGCCTTTGCTGCAGCTGGTTAATCCTCTTTAATCAAGGCGACAATTTTTTTCCTGCTTTTGTAGCATGGGGAAGGTGAAGGAGAAAATGCTACAGACCTGCTGGGGTTTGTGGTCAGTGGTCACCAGAACCAGGACTGTAGACACAAAAAGGCTACACGACACACATCTCAAGAGATGTCTCAACGTGTTTGACCTCACAGCTTTAGGTCAGCGTAATGTTAGATCCAGATTTAGCAGTGGAATTAGCAATAATTCTAAGAAACAAAATGGCCAAAAAAATTGTTAAAGGAAGACACGCACACAACAAAAAAAGCAGTTCAGAACAACAGATTTGGCCAAAAAGGCCAAGGTACTTCGCTGCCACCATTGCTGGGCACCGCGGGGGGTGGTGTGACATCCGGGGGGTGTGACAAAGTCAGAGGGGGGAGTCATCTGTGGTGGGTGACACATCCAGGGAGTAAC
>JAAUYG010285899.1_pt1 | contig 10201 bp, 9 predicted proteins | sample 7278091 | NCBI WGS metagenome assembly JAAUYG01 (sample SAMN14350201, study PRJNA611818) | marine sediment metagenome | isolation source: surface marine sediment (0.6m) | place: French Polynesia: Moorea | collected 2018-08
ATTTATACTGACTCCGAGCCTCCCAGTCGGTTGCATAACTCATTAATGCCAAGCGCCAAGCTGAGAAGCGCAAACCTCCCAGTTTTTACGTTTTTGATGTGACGCGGTCGGGGATCGAACCACGGCCTCCCGCACCCCGAGCGAACGCTCTAACCACTAGGCTACGCGGGGCGGTAATGGGGAAATGGGATGTGGGATATCTAACTCTTGTACTTTATTTTTGTGTTTTATGTAATCTATAACCTTGCTGGAAATAAAACAGGGTGAGAGAAAATGTCATATTCGAAATGAGGGTGGATTAACGGTACGTTTTTGTTTCAATTGTGTATTTATTTTCAAAAAATTCACGCCAGATTAATCAGTTGTCAGTGTCCGGCCATGTTTTGCACTAATTTTCATTTGCTTCATTAAACTGATGATAAATTGAACCACCCGGAAATCAGTGGAAGGTAAAGGCTCTTGTCAGAGCTTAGGGCATCAATATTAATATCCTGAGATATTAACATTAATGATATTAATATTGAAATCAGTGGAAGGTAAAGGCTCTTGTCAGAGCTTAGGGCATCAATATTAATATCCTTTATGCTGAATAGCGTCCTAGACTATGTGTTCTCAGGTGTTTGGCTTTACTGGGTGTCTGTATGGAAACGAACTACTTTTTCATCCGCTTTACTCAATATTCATTTGCACTATCCCAGTCTATTACATCAGTCTAAGGGTCAGATATCCCTGCGAGCAACTGAGTGTGATGATTTCTTAAAGACCGTAATTGTAATCCTCCTCACATCTCGAGTCATTGTGAACGTAACGATAATCCGGAACGAGATATTTTTTTTATTTCTGTATGATGATGAATCATTGTATTTCTATTATAATAATCATTACGTAACGCAAGCATAATGACGTGGCTGGTACTGATTGAAACATTGTGCCAACACGCGCTACAAGACCGGATGAAAATCACGACCTAGCAACGCACCTTTGTCAGAGCGCACAGAGCAGAGAGCAAGTTTGACAGTATGGCAGTTCATATCACTACGTACGCATCACTATGGCTTTGGACAATGAGCACAGCGATGTTATTTAATTGCAGTAGTTGCATCGTAGTGTATTCGGCCGCATCGCAGGGTCACATTTCCCTACCAGCCACAATTCCACAAGACGTGGAGTTATTACGCCTCCACAGGAACAATTTCGTTCGTATCGACACTTTCCCGCTCTTTCCTAACTTGACGGAGCTTCAGCTAAATGAAAACCAACTAGAAGCCTTCCCCAACCTAACAAATGTCGGCTCAACGCTGACGAAGCTAAATCTGAAAAAGAACAAGATTCGCTATGTGGATCCTGAGGTTCTCGGAAGCCTTGACGTTCTAGAGACTTTGTACCTCGAGCATAACCATCTGGAACATTTTCCGGATATACAAGAGCCCGGTAGTTCGTCTCTTTCCCTACTGAATTTAGACTACAACTATCTGAGGGATTTCCCGACATTCCCAAATTTGGGAGCGACTCTCACTTCCCTTTCGGTCGGAAATAATATTATTCGAACCATCTCGGATGAACACTTAGGCCAGCTGGGGAATTTTGTCGCGAAGAGCAACCCCCTGGGCTCCATGCCACGGTTCACACACTCTCACCATTGTGAGCCTCGAAAACTGCAACATTCGAGAGGTCAACGCAGACGATCTTCAGCCGCTGGAAACGCTGATGTTCCTGAATTTGGGGCTGAACTTATTGGAAGACGTTCCAGATTTTAGGAAGAGTTCATCCAAATTAAGCCTCCAGCATTTGTACCTACATCAAAACCGAATATCCCGCATCGATGTTAACCGTTTATCAGGGATGGCCATGTTGAACTATCTATTCATCCCATCCAACCGCCTGGAGACGCTGCCCAACTGGTGCCGACTGACCAAGCTGCCCGTTATCGTTGATGTACTGGGCAATGGCCTGACTTGCGACCGTAGGCTACGATGGACAATAAGGGCCACACAGTCCGGTATGGGGTTGTGGCTGGCACACATGTTGAACCCCTGTGTCAGCCCGAATGATCTAACAGGTCAACCCTGGTCAAGCATCCAGGAGGGTGACTTGGGGGAAACAGGTGGGTATCACTACCACTGCTACTGCTGCTGCTGCTACTACTACATGTACTACTACTGCTGGTGCTGCTGCACCTGCTCCGGCTGCTGCTGCTGCTGCTGCTACTACTACTACTACTACTACTGCTACTGCTACTGCTACCACCACCACCACTACTACTACTACTACTACTACTACTACTGCTACTGCTACTGCTACTGCTGCTGCTGCTGCTACTACTACTACTACTGCTGCTGCTGCTGCTGCTGCTGCTGCTACTGATACTACGGCTATGGTTCTGCTATATATATATTGGTTCTTTTACATTAGGGATATGGCTGAGCGGTGGATGAGGATACATGTATATAGTTTTTTCTCCTTGGAAAATACGCAAACTTACGATTGGAGCTCAAATTATAGAAATTTGTATGAATTTTGGCGTGCTCTGTCCTTGCCAGGCTACTTGAGAAATGTCGCGCGTGCCGCCAGGTTGCAAACTCATTTTCACTGCCCCTTGCCGAACATCACCACGTGGTATGAAAACGTTGCCTCCTTCACCGCATGCGCCGGAACCTGCTTCGACACGGATGGCTGTACTACGTTCCGGTACAATGACCGCGAGGAATGTGGAGTGTCCAACAGATCAAGTGCTGACGTATCATTTGATCCTGAATCTATGCTTGACTGGTATACGCTTGACTGACATGATTTTTAAATTCTGGTCAATCTATAATTGCTATAAACCCAGATGAATACAAACACGGATCGATGCTATGATCATTAATTGTGAATATGTATAGGCATCTATGGATATACACAAAGTCTGTACATTTGTTTTTGTAATTTCTGTGGTGGCTTGAGATTGGGAATAAATTTCAATCTGCATGTGCCAAAATATAATTTGCCATAGCACAACACCTCGAGTCTCTCACCTTAAAATTAAGGCATTAAATTTCCCATACTTAAATGACATTTTTCAAAGTCGTATCTTGAATATTCTGTCACCAGTATGGTCGCCGTTAATTGAGCTGCGATAGTAGTAAAATAACGGGTTCTTAACACATTCAGCCCCCTGAGATTGTTTAGACTAACGAAGTGTCCAGGCTCACATTGTGTGATATGGTTTCCATGCAGTGACCAAAAATAAAATGTGGGACAAAGATTTAAATGTATCCTCCCCGAGGTCAGTGAGACTGTTCTAAAAGGTACTAATTGGTATTATAGAAACGCAGAAAGAATCGCCTTACAACATGTAAACTTTGGTTTAAATTCAATGCTTTCACATCGAAGTGGAAGTTAGGGATTTTGGCCTATTCAAAACAAACACAGGATGCAGTGTGGCCTTTACAGTGGCATGATGGGACCAACCGGCACAAAACCTCGTCATTCAGGGAGAGTATGCACTGGGCGGCACTGTCGGCGATGTAACGTGGATGTACGAATACATTATCTTTGAAACACTTCAGAAGACCCTAACAAATACCATCATTTCTTTCTGACACAACGTCGTCCTCTCCATTGGGACAGTCTGCACTGCCATTGCAGGCGACATTCCGTGGGGCACAATAAGAATGAAGGCATTTAAACATGGTAGGGCATGTGAAATTGTAGCAGTTCCTGAAATGATCTCTATGTTGGCAGTGCCTTGTCCTGCCGGTTTCATCTCTTTGGAAGACACAAAAACTCTTTCTCGACAAGCACGCAACGAAACCGTCAACACACACAAGGGATGCCATATTGGGAACAGGTTTGCGAGACTCCAGTTTATGTACATTTCCTCATCAACAGCACTGTCGTGGCAGTCTGTTGTGAAATCATGTACCAGCTCAATGGCTATAGATGTACATACAGACGTGCTATTGTCGCAGTGAAAGCTGTCATGATATTTTTAGCCGTGACTCAGCCCCGTTACCACAGTTGGCGACCAGTAGTTCTACCAGTGCTTGGGAACACCAAGCCTCATCTGAGCTGTCGAGGCGGTTCTTCTCCCAGTCACAGACAGCCGTCCAAGGTACACACCCACCTGCTACACTGGAAGTAATGCGTGGAACAATGGTAATACATCTGCTTGCATCCCGAGAAACAATCCACCCAGGAGTGCTTGGAGGAACTCGAGCAGACCAAGGTACAGTTGACTTAATCCGTGGTATATCCGAATAGCGACACAAATCATCACAGTGATAGGCAACCAGAATGCAAGTACCATCCTCACAGCGATAATGCCCAGGCAGACACGTCTGAACATAGACCTGAAAGGCAGACTCACAATGTTCAATTCCATGTAATACTATGAACAGCGGATAATAAATTCTGAAGCGGGTCTCGTTCTTCAGTTTTAATCTTTTAAGTTTATCCAAGACCAGGATATTAGAATTGGTGTCCCATATACGATTTGTAACAATTTTGTCAAAAAGTACCCTAACTTTCATCTTTCTGATATTAACGGGCTTCAAGCACGAGTGACCTTGAAGTTAACTTATGGTGACGATATAGTGGCATGAATGTGTGATTGGCGAATGGAGTCTCATCAATGCCAGTCAGGGGTATATAATGCCATTTTATGTCGCTGTTATTAAAGTACCTTTTTGTACTAAGACCTGGATGGGTTGTTGGGTGTTGGGTGGGTGGTTTGTGTATGCTGCAGCAACCAAGAGTGATCGTCATCGCCCCCTATAAGCGAACATGATACGTGGATGTCAGGAAATATTAATCAATGTGATAGACAGGCCAAAAGAAAGCTTCGGAACTTGACTACTAAATTGTAAGTGTCTAACTGCGATGAGCGATAATCGATTGTTCTATCCCATCGACTCCATGCTTGGTGACATTGATTCTACCTTCATTGTGAATTACTTTGTTTCTACTAAATGTTAGCCATAGCCCACAACTAGTACCAAATTTTTACATATCTGCTAGCTTTATAACGAAATTGATAATTTAAAAGTTATTATTCTACGAACGATGCGACAAAATGGCCTATTGTACTCTATCTATTTGTGATACACTCAAATTTTCAGATGTGTTTAGTAGTCGAAATGGCTCACATGGTACGTACTGTTAAAACAAATCAAATAAGCACATATTCAACATTTTTAAATCTGTCTATCAAGATCACACTGTGTCGCTGAAATCTAATGCTGCGACTTGATGCTGAATATATAACTTCCCATTTATGTTAAATACATATACATAAGTCTACACATGTCACATGCAGCTATATAGGCGCAATAGCTCAATTTTACTGTACTCCTCTCTGGGATTTAGGGATTGAAACTATGAGCGAACTTGAATACCGTAACTGCCTTTTTCATGTTTGTTTTATTCATTGACAATTAACTGTAAATAACAGTAACCGTGCGTAAATCTTGCATTAGCAGGGAAGTCAGCCAAAAATTTATCAGCCAAACATTGCACGCACCCATTCCCCAATACAAACTTCATCCATGGGCGACTTTTTTTTTTATCTAAATCGAAGGGTTTCCCCTCTGGATCGGGGGGAAACATATTTCCAAAATGAAGTTGATGTCGAAGTAAGTACTCTTTGGTATGTCTTGCTATCACACATACTGTCTTCTCAATTTCGGCGCCTTGTCTCTGCCCCCTTTTTCAATATAATGGTTTCAGCTTTCCGTCAGAAGAAACCCTCTTGGCAAAAATGAATTTAGTTGAATTACAGTCGCTGGAAGCACTCTACGGTATGGTTCTAAGGAAGATGCTATTTCTGATCGTTAGCGACGCCTTACTGATTCATTTCATCCGTTGAAATGGGCCACCCCTACCTTTTTGTGGCTGGAGTTTCATACCTCGTGTTTTCATAAAGCAGATCTTAATAACCGCAAATTAACAAAATAACACTAATAAACTTCCCAATCAAAGTTTAACATGGCCTGTAAATTACTGTTCACGATATATCATTATCGGACAACCCCGATTTTTTTTTCGCTTTGCTTTATCTGCCCCGCTGTCAAAAATGTTACTTTACTGATAAAATGTATGAGTTCACATTTACCTGTCTAGAATAAACCACAGACCCCGCTGTTGGACACATTCGTAGACGAATCAGTTAACACTTTTGAATTAGAAGACCAAGGTCATACCTTGATTAAATGTTGATTAAAAATTATTTAGAATATGATACGTGGATAGTATATCCCTTGACGCAGACCCCCAGGTACTGCCTTATTAAATTTATATCAGCATGCCATGCTCATAGCATGGTTAGCTTATCATTGAGGTGCTATGTTGCTGGAGCCGCCAACTGCAGATGAATTCACCAGTTACATTTTCCCCCATTCTACAGTGTATACGGAATAATAGTAATAAACCTTTATCATTATTTGAATACTCTAATTGATGTGAATGTGTACAGTGTATGGAGGCAATTCCAGAAACCGTGGAGTATGGCAAATTTCTCGCTCCATTATCTGCTAGTAATAGCGATATTTGCCTGTTGGGGCTACCTTTATCAGTGCCAACGTAAGTTTCCAGAACAACGCCTTTACCAGTGTCAATGTAACGTCCCAAACAACACCTTTACCAGTGTCAATATAACGTTATATCAGGTGCTCCCGAACACATAAAGAGGCAACTGGTTAACACTACCTTGCGCCAGGCTAACTTAATGCGACATACTACATTTATTCCAGACATAAGGAGCAGCTTCGATAATGCAGCACGAAACCACGCTGATGTTTACGGCGGGAAAGGCAAGAATTCAACAAAATGTTCTGTACGAGAAGCAGTGAACGGGACAGCAAAGGAACTAGCTTTTGTGGCCAGAGGATGTGGTACACGTTTATTATTCGTTGCTGAATCTATTTCTCTTGAGCGCTACATCGCATTGGAGCTGCGTGATGGTGGTCTTACGATTGGCATATAGTGTGTATATAGTGTCTATTTTTTGCTTATCTTTAACAGTCTAAAGGATTCGCTTAAATTGACAAATTTATAAGCCTCCTCATCTCGTTTCTCGGGGAAGCGTCTGGCTTCAGAACATGATATATATGAAACCCAATAATTTTTGTTTTGTTTTTGAAGTTAGCGAAAATTACTGTCCCAAGAGAACAAACCTAGTAAATATAGGAATTCGATTGCAGTAGCATACAACTTGCAACTCCAGGTAGCAAAACGGGCCATAAGAACCCTTAGATGACCGTGCTGATGAAAAGGACGATTCTATGTCATCTCAAGAGATCTAATTTGAAATCTAATTGCTTTTCCTTTCAGTTTAGGAATGCCTAAATTCATAACCGAGAGGAGAATTACGTTAGACTACTTCAATAATTGCTATGACGCAATAAGTTACAAACTGATGTGGACGAAACGTAATGCTACCAACTGGGATCTTATTTTGTATAGAATTGACTATATGGCTCCTCTGGTTGAGCAATTTCAGTTGGAGTTTTCTACCATCCCAGTGGAGTTAAATATCATCATGGCTTGTCCAGCTGGAATGAAGTGGTGGGCCTTCCATTCATGTGAGCATTCAAATACTGATATAATTATGAATGATAAACCTGTTTTTTGTTTGTCTTTGCCGCCGGCAGATCGTGGTGTGGCCTAACAATTCTAGTTGGGTGATGGGTTGTCTGCATCTAAAAGTCAAATACCGCCCGTGAAGCATGACAATATCACATGTTGAACGTCTTGTAGACTGACCGAAACTTTTTTCAATGGGATGCATGAGGGTTTTCATAAAGCACACGTGATTGAAGAGTCTATTTGTACAATATATGTAGAGAATCAAAAGCAGCAGCATCACAATGTCATTATCCAAGGCGGTAGTGCAGTAAAGCTATAATGACCCAAGTACTTTACCACGACTTGTGAACAGCTCAAACATTGACAGTCTGTGCGTTTTTTTGTTCGTTTCTGTGTTCTAAGAAACTGCTGCATGTGCAACGCAACTTTTTTTGAAACGGTTCCTATTAAATTTGTCAGAAACGTTTCATCTACCAAGCTTCCTAACGGGTCTAACGGTACGACGAGATCTGTAACATTGACTGGATTCTGTCAAATACAATTCTTGACATTTGGTGGTCTGATTCGGTCTGACAGCTCTGAAATCACTGTTTGTAATTCGAACAAGAGAGAACATTTTGAGCTTTTGGGGTCAGTAAAAAATTGGGATGCCGTGATATGAAAGCTATAAGGTAATAGCCCAGAAATCGCTGTTTTTATATTGTCCTGTGTTTACTTTTGGGACTAGGTGGTTAGCAATGTGGTATTTAAACCTATGAAACGACAAGGTCATTTTGACCTTCAACTAGAGGACCTTTTGGCTAAAATATTTGTTCTCGTGTGGTCTCTGGTTAAGTAGAGTGTCAAGACTCTTGCGTCTCCTGTTTTCCAGCCAGTTGGAAACGTATGGTTCAACAGAAGACAGTTACAACCACTGATAGCAACATCAACTTACCAAACACGACTGATGTATCAACTCTGGAAAGTTTGAGTACTCACTCGGATCAAGAGAGTACCATAGTGGAGAACCTTTTGAGTCGAGCAAGTTCTCATCTTACCGGTCCTTATTTCCGTGTTGCACTATTCATGCCATTGACAAAATTTTGGCTTTGATTAGAGAACGCTATTTATAGTGACGTGGGTGGTCTATCACCCCAAGATGCCTAAAAGTGACTATCATTTATATCTTGGTTTATTGGAGCTTTTTAACGGGTAGGCAATATCAAAACGCCAAAAAGAAATTCGTACTCCAACTGCCGCCAATTTGATAGTACCATGATTGCAGTAAATACAGCGACATCCTTTACATAATGCTGTCCTACATCTAGCTAAGTTTTACATTATACCATGCGTAGAGCCTGCTCAGAATACTGGCAATAGGTGTCATTAATTGAGCTTAACATTGCAGCTAAAGACACACAGTTGGTATTAATTTAAAGATCATATAGTAGGTCAGTTGACATCCCACCACCACCCACATGGCCCCTTGTTCCTGTCCGACGCCCTTCTAAAGTCTGCAAAGTACTAAGTTAAGCCATCTGCCTGCCCAGACAGGTCTGTGAATCATCTGTTCTCATGAGCAAAGGGCTCTACCATTGCAGTGCATAGCGGATCTAATACGCCGTGGTCATACCATGGTTAATATTTTAATCATTGTCCACTCACAGGGTGGCCATGGTTGCAGCACAGCATCTACACGTCATTGTAAAACACCGTTCTGAGATTATAATAATTTCGAATTCATTGTCTGCTCTAACTGGATGTGTAGCATACACTGCTCATTAAGGCGTTATAACTGGCCTGCCAGACTGGACTGCTTTTCCTGACTGGTCAGTTATTTCACTGGAAGTGCTAGTGAAGAGGGAGTTTTGAATTGCTGCATCTTGACGTGCAAGTATAGGAATAGTTTTGTATTGGCATAAGTGCCCCATGAGACTGTGCATGTGTAATTCAAAGCAATGTACCACATCATGATGAAGTAGTATGGTTCAGTTGGACGCGGGCATACAGAAAACATGCCTATACTGCAGGCGTATCTACTGGCGACTGCAGATCAATGAATTTGTTGATGATGGGGAACATCTGACAGACCGGTGTGTGAGCATAAGGGTCCGTGCTTGTGACAATATATAAAATAATACCAGAGCCTGCTGGGATATTATTTTACAAATGTATGGTCAAAGCTTGTGTGTACATTGTTTTAGTGTTGTTTTTCTTCATGTTTTGTTTTTTACTTGTATTGCTGGTTTTGCTTTTAGCCACTGTTGTGCTTTTGTTAATTGTTTGCCAAATGTGTTATTGTTGTTTTTTTATTTGTTGTTTTTGCTTCAATTTATTCTTTTTGTGTCATGTGTGATGCTCATGTCGTATAAGTATAAAGATAACTGATCAAATATTTTTGAGATATTTTGTGTACAGAATTTTCCACAAAGTAAAAACAATTCAAAGCAAGACAAATTGCTGGGACAGTAAGAACCTGCTCTGCATGAAATTGTTATGTCCTCCATGCTTTTAAGTTTCTTATTTGTTTCTTCTTCCCATTCTTCTTTCACCTAATAAAATCTATGGCTTACCAAAACTTGATTCACTGTTCAAGATCATGCCTTTAATGTTGGCCATCGGTTGGATCCACAGCTCTAACACATCCACCACGGGCTTG
>JAAUYG010182279.1_pt1 | contig 10200 bp, 4 predicted proteins | sample 7278091 | NCBI WGS metagenome assembly JAAUYG01 (sample SAMN14350201, study PRJNA611818) | marine sediment metagenome | isolation source: surface marine sediment (0.6m) | place: French Polynesia: Moorea | collected 2018-08
CATTCCGAGCATGTTATAGAAAGGTTTTTTGGCGAATTTTTGAAAACGTTTGTTATCATCTGGTAAATATTGGATACAAGTTAACGTGCCCTGTCAGCCGGCCCACCCTCAAATCTTTGAGACAGCCCGCCGCAAAATTAGGCCCATTCTAATTTCTGAGCAAGTTATTGAAAGGTTTTTGCCCAGTTAGGCAAATTTTCGAAAACGTTTGTAAACATGGTAAACCCTAAGTTGAAATTAATTTAAATTTGGCCCCAACAGACAAAATTAGTCCCATTCTAAGTTAGGCCATGGATATTTCCATGGCCATTCAGCTCAACTTTCAAAAAGAAATTCTAGAGATAATTGTTATGACAGTGTTTTTGGGACTATATCATTTCTTCTGCTGGTATGACTTGCATACAAGATGCAATATGCAGTCTGTTTCACATAATGTAAATGTAGAAATGTAGGCATGGAGTTTATTCCACAAATTTTTGGGGAAAAAATGCGAACTTGGAATTCCTGCAAAGATAAACAACATACTATTTTCAGTACCAGTTTGGTGTTACTATTTGGCAACAAACTTAAATACGAACATATGCATGTTTCAAAAATGTGAACATTGAATCCTGCGAGCATTTCTACTTTTACAGTACTTGGTACTTAGTGGCAACAAAAGTACTAGTACAGTGTTTGGCATGTGTAGCATGTACCATCCAGAATCACCGATGAATAATTAGAACCACCAAAGGTTAAGTGCTGGGGAGCACATCATATGTTGGACATCCTCATGTGATGCTGTAACATGGGGGATATGATATTGTAATACACGGGGTTGATTGGCCTTGATCAAGTTCCTGCCAGCTTGTCTTATTCTTGCTTTACCTGTGATCAGATGACATGATGATCATGCAATGATCTATCTGTCATCATGTCCATGCAATGTTGTCCTTTAAAATCTATAGGTTTATCCGTTAAAACTCAAGAAAGGATTGCCTTTGATGGTATTGGCTTTCATTTCTGTCATTCTGTAAATGCATTGATGCTTGTGCGGGATTTATTGGGTAAATTTGCGACCATCTTTAAATCGCAAAAATAAGTACCCACAAACATAATTCATGTACCTAGATAATTAACAAGACCTGAGCTAACCGCAAATATTAATCCCTGCAAACATGGTTTTGCCTATTAATCCCCGCGAACATTAATGAATTTACAGTATTGTCACTATTGTGTATATGCAGGACATAAATACATCATAAAGGACACAGTATATGGGACCTGCCTACATCGTCCAGATGGCCTAGGTGGCTTGTTCACCCTCTGTTCTGATTTACCTTTCATCATGTTCTCACAAAATATGAAGAGGGGACACAAAACATGTAGCGGGTACAACTGTCTTATTAAATCAATGGAAAAAAACTAAGAGATAGATCTTTTATTTTGGAACAGGATTTGACTCTCGAATAAACCCAGGAAGTGTACTTCATGTAGTATAACACGTATGATTATACCCTACTGGCAATAATCTAATAATGTAATCTGTAAAGTAATACTGTAATTTCATTAATGTCTGTGAGGGATTTATTTAGTGAAATTTGCGACCATCTTCAAATCAAGACAAGTCGCAAAAATAAATGTCGGCAAACATATTTCATGTACCTACTAGTAGTTACTTAACAAGACCTGAGCTAACCGTAAATATTAATCCCTCCAAACATGGTTTTGTCTCAAAACACAAACAATAATCCCTGCAAAGATTAATGAATTTACAGTAGTTCATTATTTACTTAAATCATTGACCTCTTACCTGTGTTACTGATGAATTCGCTAAAACCTGTTAAGTACTAATTTATAAATAATTACTGTGCTTCAGTAATGCAGTAACGCCTATTACTATTACCACTACAATTTCTCAAAGACATGCCTATTACTATTAGTGCAACCCTCGTAACCCATAGCTTTGCAAACAGTGTTTTTTATTTGCTATCTGGGTTATGTTTACTTGTGACATCACTTAGAATCTTTACTTTCTGAATTCGTTCCCAGGAACAACAGGATGGTGACGTACCCCAAGGAGCAGAGGCACCCAGTGATGCCACCGACCTATCTCCAGAACTTCTCATCAAACACCCGCTTCAGAATAAATGGGCCTTGTGGTATTTCAAGAACGATAAAACAAAGGAGTGGACAGCAAATTTGAAACTGATCACCACATTTGACACTGTAGAGGATTTCTGGGCGTGAGTGTTATTGTTACCACAGTGGTCCATAGAACGGCAGTATGTCTTTCACTTGAGTAACTTCGAGATATTGAATGTGAAGGTTACTTTATCATTTATCTTACTTTGACCTTAGTCTTCGTCCCAACAGTCTTTATCATAGTGGACTTGTTTTGTGGGCTTTGTTCTGCTGCATGAGTACAGTTGTGGAATTATATAGCAAAATACAAATCTAATGATTTATTTTGATAAAGAAATTATCGACTTTGTAAATTGTTAACAAGTATTTCAACAAGTGTAACACGTGTTCCTAGCTGTGTAAATATTGTGGTAACGAGCATCTGGTAAACCAAGTTCTGAAAAACTTGGTTGGAGAAATTGGATAATAATATAAGAGCATACATTACATGTACTATTACGTACATTTGTAGTATGAAACTGATCAGATGGGTGGTGATTTTGTAGCTAGTCTGAGGTGATTTAGATGGATCAGTACTGTATTCTTGGTGCTGATAAAGGTTGTGTTCAAAATCTGTCGGTGTTCAATCTTTGTTTGTCTCTCATTTCAGATTATATAACCATGTACAGCCAGCTAGCAGACTTCTACCGGGCTGTGACTACTCTCTATTCAAGGTGCATTTCGCGGTCATTGAATAGCACAGAGAATAACAAATCTAGACTTTGGAAGAATAGTTAAGAATTTTAACAATGGAGGATCAAGCCAATAATTATGAAACATTGCAAACATTCCATGCAGTAATTTCAGAAATATAGGGTCTCCAGGTTCATTTACAAACTGGTTTTCTTTGTTATAACAATTTTGAAATGGTATACTGAAGCTTGAACTGAAGAAATCAATTTGTAAACTGAATCTCGTTGACTTGGCTAGAGTAGACTGCTTATTAAAGGGACTGTGTGGTTGGGAAAAAGTATCTGTTCTTCAGTGCACTGCAACAAAGCAAAATTATTGTTTGCCCAGCAGTACTAAGTTGTCTGTCTCATTGAGTTGGAAATTTTAGTTACGTAATTTACTACAACCAATTCCATTTGAGAAAAGTTATTTTAAGGATAAATAGTTTCTACATAAACCAGTTATATGTTGTAGTAAGTCATGGCTTAAATATTCAATATATGTCCAAGCCCTATCTTGTATGCTACTAGTAATAGTTACTGGCACATAAAATTCTATTGATGTGGCAGTCTGTCTTTTAATAATAGTATATCTCTGCATCTGTCACAGGATGGAATTGAACCCAAGTGGGAAGACGACAGGAACCGACGAGGAGGTCGGTGGTTAATCAACCTTGACAAACGGCGTAGGCACACTGAGCTGGACACATTCTGGCTTGAAACTGTAAGTTAAGATTTGAAACGTGTGACAGTGAATGCTTACTGGGTTTCTATAAGTTATTCTGCTTAAAACTGCCACTTCCAGTACTTTTAGTCTGAACTTGTTTTATACAAAAAAAAACATGTATTTTATTCTCCTTATATAAACTTTTTTCAATAAGGCTTAAAAAATTTAACTGCAATTGAGTCAAAACCATGACAGTGGAGGAAATGGGAATATATTCATGTATTGGTGTTAAAACTGGATAACATACTACAGAAAGTTCAAAAAGCTTGCATAGTCACATACAATAGAGCTGCTAAAGTGGTCAGAAGGAATCCATGCAAATTGCCTCTGCGATGAGTGAATAACAAATTATGCTTATGTGATAGAAAAGTGCGTAATTTGAATCCAGGTGTCAGCATATACCAATTCATGAATAAAATCCAACATAATATCTTTTACACTATATGCAAAACTGGATAAGATGCGAAAAGCAGTTGCACTTCAGTATTACAGTAGAACAGAGATGGGAGTGAAAAATTAATTACCGGTAAGTGAATCAAAACATGAATTATTTCCTCTAGACACCCCACCACGGGTGCAGGGTGTTCTGGTCTCCCATTTGTTGCGTCAAAATTGTTGATTTGTGCAACAGTAATTGTTTCATGGTTAACACAAATGCTTTGTTGTCACATTCCAGTTACTATGTCTGATAGGCGAGGCCTTTGAGGAAATGAGTGACGACATTTGTGGTGCTGTCGTTAACATCCGTAACAAGGGCGACAAACTCGGCGTTTGGACCCGCGATTCACAAAAAAATGACGCCACGTTAAAAATAGGGTATGCTTATGTCCATGTACCACGCCTTGGCATTGTGATATAACGGGAAGAAATAATTTAAAAAAAAAAATTAGCACAGAAGTTCTGTGTCATGTTCAGAGTGCTTATATTCCATTGTTTAATGTTCATTCTACACGCCACTGGACAATTACATTTTGGTAAGAACTTGTAAAACGTTAATCCTTGTTTGTCAGGGAAAAAAATTCTAGAAAACATCTCAATAGTATACCACTTACCCCAGGTGCTAAACACTGATTTTGTGAAGTGTAAATATTGCATGCATAACGTTGTATACATTTGTAATTGTTTTAATGAAAGTTTTCTAATGGCAAGCCTCCATGTGCGATACGTATTGACTGTTTACTCTTTTCAGCAAAACGTTAAAAGAAAGGTTGAATGTGCCACGTGATATCATCATAGGCTACCAGGTTGGTGAATCCCTTTGTATTCAGCTTATTTGCCATACCACTAGTGAACCAAATCAGTGTGAGACTAAGGCATTCCAGCACTGAGCTGGTGTATCAGTAAAACTCTCATGTAGTTTCCAGTGGAGTAGTCCTCTAATAAGTGGTAAGTCGGAAGTGAAAGTTTTAGAAATTCTCGTCTACAAGGTTTTCCATTGAATTTATGTTTTTACAAAATATAAATTCCCCCGAAATGCATGCCATGTGGCTGAAGGAAGCATTGCGCCGTCCGAGATTTGACAAACTCCTCGTATAGTCCTACTTGTAGTCTACAGTGAGATTAAAACGTTTGTCGGCTTGTTAGTGTTGTTGTTTTGTTTCAAATATGGCCTCTCACTTTGCACTGCAACTGTCTAGTTCAATTTAGTTTCCACTACCAGGCAGTGCCTTAAATTGGGTTATATACATTTTCTAATTAAAACTATTTTATACCTTTTGGGAGTGAATGTTTTTTGGACTCTGGAAAGAAAATTTCTTATCACACATTTTACGCAGAGAGTCAAATTTGTGGAATAATTCCTGAATTCTGCAGAATTTCTCTGCCTTCGTCAGGAGATGGCAACTAGTGGCCATTGGTGTCAGAAAATATTTTATACCTGCAGTTTTCATGTGGGAGAACAACTAAAGTTCTTGGCTATGATCTATTGTTTCAAATTATTTGTGTCTTTTTCCAGGCTCACACCGACACCATGAGTAAATCGGGATCGACGGCCAAAAATCGATTCACCGTATAACAAAGATGAAATGTATGCAAAGACTTTTTAGCGAAGTTGCCGTATCGTCGTGAAGCTGCCACCAATGCTGCTCTGTTTTGCAAGCATACTTGTCCCTGGAGCCGACCAGTTTAGTCCTATTGTATGACCCATTCTCTCGTTTGACAGCCTCCACAGTTCACGCTATATGGTTATTATGAACGCCCGTTTTGGTTACTATCAGACAAAGCATTTCGTTCGTTTGCTATTGGGTGAAAGATTGCTGTTGGTTTGCTAATGTTTGGTACGAGTTTCAGTCCCCCCTTCCCAATTCCCTAGTAATGCTTTCTGTTCACAAATGGCTTGTTCGCTACATACACATCTTCTTGGTTTTTTTCGTGCAAGAGAATTGGTCAGAGTGCTGCTGAGTTAATATTTTCGAAGTGCGTAATATTTTGGGGTGACTAGGCCTCTCACTTAGGGGTACTTGTAATGTTGTTTATGTCATTGTTCTGTCTGCTGCGCACTTCGATTGTTATGAAATGCCAATCGACAAGCGCCAAGTATCTGTGACTGTAAGGCACCTGTAGCAACAAAGCCCAGTGCCTCAACACCTGTCCTTCAGAAAGAACTTAAAATAGACAAGGCCACTACAATTCAGGGCAACTATTTTAGTTTGAAACTCCTTCAGCTCTAAAGTGAATTGCATATTTAAGGATGGCCTCAGCAAGTGGTATTAAAAAACAAGGAATGAGAGAGAAGCCTCCTAATATTGTATCCAGTTTTGTTGCATCATTACCATATTGCAAGTAAAATGTGTTCTGTATATTAGTCTGGAAAGTGGTGTGTGGTATCTGTAACGGATGAGACTGAGCTGAGTGAAAGACTGCTCAAGTATTATTCTGTAAAGCATATATCCTGCTATTTTAATTATTACTGGTGCTTGTCTTTGCGGGGCAGGCAAGTACACAGTGTAAGGTGCAAGATAGAATTCGGATCCTTAATTCTGCATCACCTTTGTTTTGGTTTGATGTTATGCTTTCCACGACATGTACTAGTATTGTACTAGGAGCGAAGATTAATGTGATTTGCCACTTGTGATGTTCTGAACTTCAGGACCGTAAAAATGTAACTTGATTTAAATCTGTATAAGTGTACATGTATGTTTGCAGTAACAGCTACCAAGTTATCATTTATACTTCCTGAAATACATGCACCATGAAGTTTGTGATACATGTATTTAAGAAGATTAATGTAAAAGTAGCTGAAGCATGGCAAAAACATGTACAATGCAAAAGGCTAGTGGTCACGGTTCGTTTAGTTTGTATGGCAAAAGAGTTCTATTTTGGTACTTTACAGTATGGGATCTTTTACTGTAGTACAGTCACCATTTTCAGTTTACACCAAGATTTTAAATCCAGTTCCCTCCTTTGGCTTAATCCCCGGCATATGCATTAGATTATAAGCCTATGTAGTTATATTTAGGAAAAAATAAGGAACTTGTTTCGTTGTGATTAAAGTTGGGCTCTACAGGATAGAGTTCTGATTCTACTCCACAGTGGAGTTTGTATTCTGTTCTGTTTGTAACGCACACAAGCCTTTATTGGCAGGAAACTGTGTTGAGAACGATGAATGTGCGCAGACTTTGCAGTCTGCGATATTGCCCAAAGTAAGGATGGCTATATTCCTGGTAAAGTTTTGAAGGCCGACATTATCAGAGTATTGTATACAGCTCCCGAGACATTGAATGACAACAGTTTTGTACATATATATCAGAATGTTAGATGAAATGTGTCGATTATCATTCAGAATCTTTAAAAAAAAGTTCTTACAGTCTAACCGGCTAGGTGCTTCAGCTAAAGGAAAATACTGTGGAAAGCTTTAATAGCTTGTTCTAGCTAACGAGTTAACCACTGGAAGCCGTTTATCTTTACATATGTGAACTTGTTCGTTTATCACTGGCAACTACCTACAAACATTTTTGTTGCGGAGATTGTTTAATGATCCATTATATTTCTTTGTTGATTTTTTAGTATCATAACATGAATTTCAATGGAGCTTGTTGATGACAAAATGCAACCATATTCCTTTACTATGCCATCTCTTTCTGTTTCTCAGTCACATATGCTGGTGAGAATTTTTTTTTTGATATATTTGTAAGCCATTAGTTCAGGGCTCGTGCTACTTAATCCTGAAAATTTTTTTTTGAAAGTCAATTACCAGGTACCTTATCTACATTGTCCAGTGTTGTCAAACAGTGTCAAATATGATTGAATTGCAACACCTCATTTGGACTAGTTGACAAGGAGTTGCTGAAGGCGATTTGAGGCACGGACTAGCAATATTTTAAAATTGGATGGCACTAGGGAAATCAAAGAATGAATCCCTATGATAATTTCACAGTTGTCCGTTTGAAATACTTTTAGCAGCAAGGGTAATTTGTGTGTAAATAAGTAGCCTCTGTAGAAAATCCCATGTAGGAGAACGGAACCTTGTCCTGCAGTAAAGGTATGTGTTCATGGAAACCTGACTTTAGGGCAGTTTTGAATGCAATCTGTATCCCGATTTCTGGTGTGTGGTACAATATACAAGCAAATATCCAGCTTCACTTGCTGTGGGTGATGTTCTCTTAGCATACAGAATTACTTGCTTTGTTAATGTTCGACGATTGTCCAAATTACGTACTGGTGTATATGAACATAATTATTCTCATAGTATTCCTACCATAGTAGATTCATATTTGCAACAAGGCCATACGTAAGCAAGGAATTGACAGCATCAACTTTGAACTAAAGGTTTTATTTCCAATATGCTTGTTCATTAAAATCTTAATTTTATACTTTACTCTTGTTATGAGCACAAACTCTCGAAACTTTGCATTGGCAGTATGTTTTAGAACTTTTGTAGTATCCGAAAAATCGAGGTACATGTACGAAAGCGCTAAAACCACAGCCTCCTAGGGATGCCACCTTGCCATCACACTTGGGGTGTCAAGGAGAACATAAGGTCATTCATCTTAACAGAGTATAGTGGCTAGAGTTCTATTTTTGCATCTGGACAAACATGTGCCTTTTTCTGTCGAGTGTATGCGGAAGAAATCTGAATTTGTTGCAAAATATTTTCCTCAAATACTGTTGTCGTCCTCTGCTAACTTTTCATTCAGGTAAGAGCCTTTGTTTTGTCCCATGAAGACTTGTGTTTGATTGAACTGCCAAGAATCAAAATGGAGTTCCTCCCGGTTTACTATCCCAGTTTCAGTATATGTTGTATGCCATATATAGCCACTGGGGACATTTTATGATTGTGATCCTGTTGATGGCCAAGAGATTCGTAATGAAAGATGATATGTGGAGTATGTTCACCTTTCTGTAAACATGTACATAATTATCTATAAATAAAACTTATGTAATCATTCATGCGTGTGCAGTGCTGAACTGAATACTCATACTACACATGTAGGTACCATTATTACCCACAACACTAGTTGTTATTAAATGATCTTCGGTCTAACTAAGGCACACTAAATCCTGGGCACCAAATATACTGTTGTCCTAATATAGAAGACCACACATTTCAAGGTATTCCGTACACAAAATCTCAACTGGAGTGTACAGTAGCTTGGCTCTCCAGTGTTGACCCAGGATACCACTACATGTATAAGTTACAAGTCAAGAGAGCTTTGAGGTACCTGATCAGAACTGTGGCTTTGTAGTGGATCCCACTGTATTGGAGCAATGTCATTGCCATCTTCATTGGAGCAATTACACCAATTCCTACTGATTACACAAGCAAACAATTAGCCATTTCTTGAAAAGACAACACAATTTTTTTCATGGATGCTTTTATCACACAAATAAGAACACAAATGACAAGACAACTTGAGAGCAAGATGACACACACTAATTTTTTTTTGCCCGTTACAAAGAATCTATTTGCAATGTTTTTGTCACTGCAACTGGACAACCGATTTGGCAATCATCTTCCTAGAAGTCCAAGAGCTGAAATCACACACACAAAAAAAAAATCTTGGTAAAGCCATTAACGTGCATCACGTATACATGTATGTCTTAACTGTATCAGTAATATCCACATTAAAATTCGGTATCAATTTTGTGTTTGTGAAATGTAGCTCCTAAGCAAAGTTTTTAAAAAGCGGCACTTTGCTACACATATTCCTCAGCAAGATACTGATGTAGTACAACTGGGAGCAGCATGTCCTTTACTATTACCAGTATCATATTACTATATAAAGATTGAAGTTATTATTTTTTTTTTCTGCATTTGTCCTAGTAAATTGTTCCAGAATCCATTTATGGGACTTTATGAATTTAATTTCACAGGATAAAATTTTGGAAACCTTGCAACAAAATTCAGTTTACAGGCACTGTTGCGACCTTCAGCAGTGATATGCAGGAGTATGCTCTCTGGTGAAAACACCGACATGAAATTTGAAGACTGGACGGGTAAGGTAAGTTCAGTGAGCAAGACAAAGGTTGCTGGGCCTGTGGTTATTCTCTGCAATAGAGTTCTTTGTAATTGAGAAGTGTGTTTAAACAAAGGCTATTGTATTTATTGGTACCTGCCGACGTTGGACCGAAGTTCAGAGAAAGGCCATGAATATAAGACTGAAGTCAAAATCTTCAAAACTCGACCATACCAGCCTTGGG
>JAAUYG010238029.1_pt1 | contig 10196 bp, 9 predicted proteins | sample 7278091 | NCBI WGS metagenome assembly JAAUYG01 (sample SAMN14350201, study PRJNA611818) | marine sediment metagenome | isolation source: surface marine sediment (0.6m) | place: French Polynesia: Moorea | collected 2018-08
AATCGGAACTATTCCGATATTTCATGATTCCGATTTTTCATACAACACCGGGACCCGTATTCCAGAACAGCTAAGCCCAAAATAGTTTTGTCAATCTTTATTGCTTGTTGCTGGTGGGTTGGACCATCGCACTGGGCGGTTGAAACAACGAGACCAGTCAGGAGTTTTGATTTGCCTCTTCTTCTTCCAGTGTCCCGTCTCTAACTGCTCAACGGTGGCTCTGGTGGTATTGATCATGTCTTGAGTGCCACTGCTTTGAGACTAAGAAATGCACGCGTGCGTTCTGCATGTTCCTTTTCTTTTCTTCCCACACAATGCATCATCAATTTGGAGCTGAAAATGTTTCACATTTGCTTTGTTGTTAGAGACAGAATCTATATAAGTGTCATCCAGAAACTAACAACCAAAATTGTATATATCGCAGACGAGAATGTGACAATGAAAAGAAGCCAGCATTCAGACTGACCACATGCATGTCCACACTCTTTGACCCCATGTTGTGATGGCAAAGTTGTGCCCTTGGCCCAAAGGGCAAAACTCATAGTCCAACAACACATGTGGGAATTTGTAGTTGGTGATCAATAACACAAACATTGACTTTGTAACTTTGTGGTGTAACTCTCAGCTTCTTCGATTGACTTCGGGATACAGTCATCAGCAAACAACCTGTCAGTCCAACACAGATATGAGACTTGATTGTCGAGGTGAGAAAGTACCTCACAGAAGTGCAAAGTTTCTTTCCAATGTTTGCTCAGCTGATCAATCTGATTTCAATTGTGTTGCGAGTTCATCTGTTCTCTTTTGCGAAAAGATTCCGCGCAAAAAATATAATTTTCCAAAATGTTGGAGTGCAGACCTGCAATTTTGAAGGAAATGTGAGTGTCACACCATAGGGCTGTGAAACTTGTAAACCGGACAAATCAATTGGCCTGCCGATAGACAAATGGTGTCGAATTTGTGGGAAAGACTGAACATTTCTGTGATGGTTTGGGGGCACCTGTCTCCTTCTGTCACACACGTCCAGGTTCTCGGAATTTTATTCCAATGAAACATCCAAAGTCAAAGCCAAATAAGAGCAGGAGATCCAAACCAGCTTCTGAGCCCCGAGTAGCTTCTTGTTCTCGAGGAATCGATGCAACATCAGAAGACTTCGCTTCTTGGCGAAAAGAACGAGTTGTTTTCCTTCAAATTGAACTACGAAGCTGCTGCAATGGACATCATATGGACCTTTTCATTGAAGCTGAGTTTTGGTATGAAATGTAGTGGCGCCCTCTCGAACTGACTAAAGACGCGCGCATCACCACACTTCCTACATACTACACATCACTTGGAAGACACAATTTCTGAATGGAAGCTGGGTTGTGGTCCCACTTGTTCTGTGGTTCCACTGACATTTGTCAGAACAAAAGACACCTCCCCTCATCTCTCTTCGTTCGTTTGAACGTGAATGTACAAGAATTTACCAATCCCTGGAAACAATGTCACAACTTCACCCAAACGAGACGGCGATGTACTTTTCTGCCGGACAATTTCTTGATGCTTGGCCATTACAGCTGCAGTGACAGTAACTCTCCATTCCATCAAATCTGGGAGTAAGAAACAAGCTGCACAATACATGTACAGCTCAGAGAGTGCAGAGCACATTGAAGCGAGCTTCTTGGGGGAGTGTCACAGTACTTTGTCATTCTGCTTCATGAGGCGAGATTCTCACAGGCCGAACTGCAAATGACACTTGAATCGGATTAGCCCAGGAAGGCAACATAAATATTAGTTCAACTGTGCCACTTCGTCAATGGTGCTTGTCCCGTTATCTCAAGCAGACAAAAGGCGAGAATGGGGAAGCAATTCAGCCGGGAGAACAAGGGCCTGACGATGAACCGCAGTATTTATTGTGTGTCAATGTGACTTTGTTATACGGTATTTTATTGACCAAACAAGGAACACCGTGGTTAACTTGACTGAATTTTGATCGGACAAACAACCCAACAGGTGGCGCCAAAGCTGCAAATTGATCAGAATCTGCGATCTACAAACGGGCACAGACTTGTGCCAATGCGAATTTTTTTTTCAAGACTCACTATCACTTCACCAGTGGGGCCATCACTTCGTCACGACTCCCACGGAATTGGCTTCTGTACAAAATCAGGCAGATCAGTGCAGCGCGTGATTACGATCAGGCACTTCGTCAACAATGAAAAAGCTACACTTTTTGCAATCGTGTTCCCGAGAACAAAAGCACGCGCAAAACAATGTATTGTCCACCACGCTAAATTTAGCACAAATACAAACAGGAGGATGAATGGAAACTAAAATTTATTTCAAACATTCCTTTCTTTCAAAAATTCGGGATGGAAATGAGCTTTTCAAAAACTTCGTGTCTTACACATTGCAGAGTGAAATCCGGTTGGTTGCTCAGGTAACCAGTGAGCAGCCACTCGAACATGAACTACACACATTTCACAAGGAGTCCACGCAATTTGTGGAGCAGTGTGGCTTCATGGGCACAAGATATCGCTCTCACTCGAATTTGTTTTTCTTCATATTTACTCACGCAAGAAACATGTTAGTATTTTTGCACTTCGCGACATGCGTTTTAAGTGGTATTTTGGCCAAAAGTGTGAAAATCACAGGTGCGAACAAGAAGAATTGCACATCCAACCTGCTCCAAAACTTTCTGTTTTCTTTCTGAGGTGCGTGAGTTTTGTGGACCAAAACAGAAACGTCCAATCAAAGGAAGAAACGAATACACACCAACTGTCAAGCACTGTCAAACGCGAGCTTTTTTGATTTGTGGTCAAATAGAAACAGTTTGAGGTGAAGCCGGCAAAACAGGAAGCAAAAGAACAAAAAAGAACATGTTTTGGGCAAAAAGGATTCTATTTCAACAGTGTCACTCGTTTGACAGATCATGTTTTTAACGAAATTTTGACACAAGTTTCCTTTGAACAAAATCATGCCATCAAAGTCAATATTCTTTTCCCCTTGAGGTTTTCAGAGAAATTGAGCTCGCAGTTTTTGTGCCCAAGCTTCATCTTGAATCAATATTGATGCAAAAGATATCAAACACTCTCCGCCAATCAGAGTGCAGCTGACAAGTTCAAGTGGTTACATTTGTTCAAATTTCTGGCTGGTAGGGAAGCCACTTGAATATTTATACATTACTTTCTTGAGTCGGTTTCATTGCATTTCTCTCAGGTATTATAACCAAGGGGCGAGAGAGAGTCTGAAATTTGCTTTTGATATATTTTCCCTCTTCTTGCTCAAACATTGTGTTGCACTAGCACAGAAAAATGTTGTTTGGTTTTGAAAGTTCAAGTCCAGAGTGAGTGGGTCTACAGATAAAAACGAAACGAAAATATCTGTGATCGCAGTGGTGAACTGCCAGGAACCACGATTCGCAAGTTTGCAGGAAAATTTTGATTTGTGAACTTTTCTTTTTTCTCTTTTGAGACAGAAAAAAACCAGATCTATCAAATTTTTGAAGCAGTAGAGAACATCCTTTCCAAAATGGCAGTGGGACAAGAAGAATCTTTTATTTACTTTGATGAAATGAGACACTCTGCTGCAAAATGAGTTTCTCGTTCGTTCATCAGTTGTTCATTTATTGGTTACAGAATCGGGTGCAGATCCCTAAAATAAATGTCAAACAAAAAATTTGCGCTGCAGTCATGTCATCAGCCACAGAAAAAATAAATGCCCAGTCAATAATTCTCATGATACCAATCAATGATAAAAAAGCACTCGATGTCTGGCTGATAAATATTTCACAGCCAAAATAAGCCGCCAGCCTCATCCATGTCAACTCTTAATGAAGCTGATCATTCCGACCTGGTGTGAATGATTCAGAGGCTGCCGACCAATCACAAAGTGCAGGTGATGAAGCCTGGCAAAGAAACACCAAACACTGGGAAAATCATAACGATTTTTGTCATTTGATACCGACGTTTGCAAATCCAGACGATACAAACACACACGAGTCCAATCTGTGATGTCTCGGCATTTTGAGGAGTCGTCTTCTATCAATGTATCGACTATTATTCGTTCGCGACTTCTGATTTGCTCATTTCGTTTGGCGGATGTTTTTCTGTGGAGTGGTTGAACACAGTTTTCAATTTCCCCTTCTTTGGTGGTGCTGAAACATCCCATTTGATCCGTGTTTTTCTCATTCGATATTTTTATCGAGCTGTAAAAATTGCTGTTGACTCACGAAAACTTATCGTGGCTACACAAACAGGATATCGCAGCTGCTCATGACCAATGTTTTTAGAATTTGAGTTGAAGCGCATCAAAAGCATCCAACACCAGGATGGATTCGTGTCCAAACAACCAAGTGTTTGTTCAGAAAAGCTGTTTGGTCGCTCATTAAAACAGCTCATTTGCATGTCTTTCTCCTCCGTCTTACACAACAGCAGTCATTATTTTTTCGTTGATTTCTATGTGCATCCAGTCGCTTTGTGAAAATGCAGAATTTTTAAAATTGATGTGTTCAATGCTTTTCCAGAATGAATGGCGGAGTGGGCACGAGCATCCCTGATTCGCCGCCCATGTCGCACGAAGACGATGAAGACGACGATGACGACATGCTGCTGGACGTGGAGTCGCCTCCGCTGGATCTGACGCGACTGAACGACAGCGGGTCGAGTCAAGCGGGCAGGGGCGAGGGTAGAGCGGGTGGGGAGGGCGGTGTGGGGGCACGCAGCTCCCCAGAACCCAGTCCCGGTCTATCCTCGTCCGGCTCTCCGAGGAGTGAGGCCAGCTCCCCGCCGCCCGTCTCCTCCGCCTCCTGCACGACCGGAGCAGTAGCCTCCTCCACCCCCGGCCGACCGCCGCCGCCCAGTGCGGGTCTTTGACTAGCGGCCGGCGGCCAGTGGGGCCCGGAGTCACCCAGTACCGCGGGTACAGGCGTCTCTTCGACAAGCTCTTCTGGCAGCCGACCCCTGGTCGCGAGTGCGGCCCAAGCCACAGCTGCCGCACCACACAAAACCCATCAACTCCAAGGGAGCACCACGACCACCACCGTCACCGACCCTTCCCCTCCTCCACACACCTCTGCCACTCTGGCCTCGCAATCCCTGGATGAACACATGAGACATTTGATTCACTCCCAGCAACATCACCAACATCTGAGCAGTCTACATGGACAACCACCACCGCCGCAGCACGGCAACAACAAACATGCTGCTGCAGTTTCCGCGGGTGTTGCTTTACACCCCGCGTTTAGCGCTTCACGGTTGCCTCCCGAGATAGGTGGTTTACCGGGGCCCATCCCTGTCTCCGTGCATGGGACCCTCACTGCAGCTTCTTTGGCGATGTGGCCCGGACACCACCACCCGGGTTTTGCTGGGCTGGCCGCTGCAGGTTTTGCCGCGGGGGCCGCTGCCCGCCTGGCCGTGCCCACCCCACTGCTTGCCGCTGGCGGGGCACCACCGCACGCTGCCCACCCCTCACATCGCCAGCACTCCTTGCCACCTCACCCCAAGCCCCACAACATTAGTCATATTCTGGGCACCCCGACCAAACCTGCTAGTACAGCCCCACTGGACCTTTCTGGACCTGAAACAAACGGGCATCACGTGCCGAGACCAAAGTCGCCGGAAGAACCAGAGCCTAAAAAACTCAGACCGACAGAAGAACCCAGATAATAGAACGAACAGAAGGACGTAGGTCATTTTTGGTTTTGAGAATATTCAAGGCACATTATGAAAACATCAAAATGCTTGGGGAGTCTCTTCGGACACCAAGTGTAGCTTCTGTTTGTTTTTCACTATCTGCAGAGATCATTTTTCAAGCCTGAGATATGCAGGACTTGAAAGTTACCTTTCTCATTCACCTCATAACATGTGTCGACAAGAGTAACAGAAAAAATTTCTTCAAAAGAACAAAACGACCCTTAGATCTGTCTCCAGATAATTAATTTCTGCGGGCTGGTTCGTTTCCTAAACTGACACTGATCTCCTGGTGAGGGCGATTCATTTAATTTAGCCAAGGCCAAAATGATCAGGATATATAATGTTTTTGTTTTTGTTTCTTGTGCGTGTCAAAACGGTGCATAATATTTGAACGTACACGGTCATGATGTAGATCTAATGTTTCTGAAATGCTACTGATGAGTGGTTACATGTGAGAAACCTGTATAGTCATTATTTGTATCAATTGGTGGAACCAATGCATGTTGGATTGTATTATGCCGTGGGTAAATTTGTTCTCAATGATCTTCCTTCTCCAATTCGTGCAAAACAAGGTTAGGAGAGGTGATTTTTGGCCATATTGAAGTGTTGGATTTTTTTCTAAAGGCATCATTGCGGGAAAAAGTGCTTATGTCTGTTCAGTTGTTTCCTTTTCTTCATTCTGCTTTGGTTTCTTGACAGTATCTCACTGGGAAGTTGTTGCTGTGTGTGCTTGAACTTGCAAAGTGGGGCGAAATGGGGTTTTACTTATTTGCTGGGATATTGTTCTCATCCTTTTCCTGTGTGGGTTTGCAATTACTGCAGAAAAGAGACGTAAACTTCGCAAACCCGGATAACTTTTAAACACCTGTTGGACTAAAAATTGGGGATTTTTCTGCAGAATAATGGGGGAAATATTGGCTTCATTTGTGATTGAGTAGTGTGACCCATTGGTACTTTTTCTGCGTGAAAAATGTGTTTGTTATCACTGACGCTTCTTAGATGGAACGAGAGCAACGACAAAAAGAGGGAAAACCGGTTGAACTGAAAAAGGGGAAGCCGGAGGAAGCATTCAAAATGTGAAAGGGCCTGCATCTGATGCAAAACAAAACGAATTTTTTTCCTCATTGGAATGGAGGACAACTTGACAAAAATATAGCAAGGATCAAAGCATGAACCTTTTATTCAGCCAACATGCGAAAAAGGGTGCGCGTGTTTTTTCTTGCTGCAGTTGGTTTGTCATTCCAATCACATCTCATAGCCCCTCACGTTGGTTCAAAGTACGGAAGCTTCATACAGGAATAATCAGATAACTTTTAATCAGGGGAGACGTGTTGTGCTGCTCTTGATGAGTTTTGCTTGCTCACAGCTGGGTTACTTATGTTTCTGAGCCAACATTGCTTTCTGCAAAAACATGTGTAAAAAATACCATTTTGTTGTCCAGCTCAAGTAACAGGGGCAGAGTTGTGTTTCAGATCACATGTAGTTGATGTGTTTCTTCAATCCAAAATCAGAAGCTGAACAAGATTTCCGTCTTGTTAAGCACATCAAGCTGCAAGAGTTCTGGTTTTCTGTTTTTGCAAACGCGTAAATGTTCGTTATTCTTTCTTACTGTGGGCACGAGTGTAGTTGACATTTGCACACAGAATGTTATCACGCAGGGAGATTATGAACGAAAAGAGGAGTACTAATCCTCGCTCTGCGGGGGATAATACAGGAGAAAAACATTACATCACCTGGGAATTAGCCAAAGAACAAATTTATCAGACAGTACATCCAGTGGTGAAAACATGGCAAACCAGTTTTGGACAACACTTACTTCAGAAAACAGAGAACAAACGTTTTCCAAATGAAGCAAGTTGCACTGACAACTTTCAGCAAGAATAAAATTGTCCTTTCTTGGCCGACACAAGTTTGAAGATGCGTGAGCAAAGAAGGCAAAAATAAAGTGGAGCAGCATTACAAATTGGGCCTAAATTTGAGGTAGTTGAGAGATGAAAGTGAAATCTGCCTGACAAAATTATCTGGTATTAATTTCTGTCAGTAATTTGGTCCATGCGGCGAATTTTTTGTCAAGAAAGAAGCAGTAGCACGGAGAACCTTTAGAAGAAAAGACATCGCGTGACGCGAGGTTCTGCAATGTCGTACCAGTAGCATTAAGTCTCTCCAAGGCACTGAGGACCTTTTCCAAGGAAATGGCTGAAATTTAGAAACAAAGAAAGTCACATGATGCTTCCACAGCTCATGTAATGAACGTCCTTGTGATGTTTCTGCATTTTTGTTTCTTCTGATCGCCGTCAACTGCCCACTTGCCTTGGTCTGGCGAGCTACTTTTAACTTCAAAAAAAAAAAAAAAAAAAAAAAAAAATTGTCAAACGAATTTTGTTTTGGTTTGTCGTTTTTGATTGTTTTCGCTTTGCCAACATAAAATGTGGCATTTTTTCATGTTTTGAGTGTTTCCTTCTCCCTGATAGGTCTGCCTCATTCGACACTGATAACTGTCGTTGGTAGGTTATCAAGACTCGTTCCTACCTTTCTTTCCATAAATATTGTGAACGTACGAAACGATGTATTAATCATCATGTCATTTGTTATTAAACTGATGTTCAGAAATACATGTTATGTAAATACAAAATAACGGCCTTGTCCAAGTGATTTTTCAAAAAAAAGAAGAAAGAAATCCAAGGGAAAAATAGCTTAACTTTGTTTTGCTTTTCTACGTATCTGGCACTGGCAGCGCCAAAAGCTACGATAATATCTCCAGATAAGCTGATGTAATTTTCCATACAAGAACTTACACAAGCGTAATTATCAACATTCGTTTGGAAATTTCAAACTAACAGTTAAATGTACTCAATACCTGCTCAAGTAGGACATCTCAATGCGCAGAAAAATCACCTGTCCAACCGAAGAACCGTCAATTGATAAAACACTCTTTATTTTAAATATATTTAACCATCAATCAGAAGTTAACCACCCGTACGTGTTGGACATTTGTGGTTAATTTCAGTCAGAAAGAGGCTTAATCGAATTTCATGCCCATCCAAATCTCAAGTCCCGCGGAAAGGTGCCGGGGAACAAAGGGCGAGGAATTTTTCAAAATGTTCCCCTTTTAAATTCACAAGACAAACTGCTTTGCAACGTAAACTACAGTCCAGAAGAGTTGTGCGGCACATTATTCCTCAAAAACCAATTAACAACAAAAGGCACAGTGGCTCATCTAATTCACGCTAATGAGTATTTTATCAGCAAACAAAATAAGCAGCAGCCGAGTCCCATTGACAGTCTCTTGTAATGTGGGTTTTGTTCACGGTCGTTATTCAGACTGATCTGCTGCGCAGCATGCATAGGTGAGAGGCTTTGCTCTGTGTCCTCTTCGCCTCCCCTCAGGGGACAGGGAATCCTTGCCATTCTCTTTTTCCCCGTCAAGCCAACATAATTTCTTACCCAAGCAGACTCCTCTCTGTCCCTCCTACGCTTTGTCAATGAGCATTTCTGAGAGGCTGCTCAATTGGTTTGAAAATTTCTGAAGCTTTAGTGGCAAAGCTGAACTGCTGAATGCAAATGTAGAATGAAGAAATGGCAATGAATATCGTTACTATACTTTTGTGTGAAAAAAATTTTTTCCTTAATTTAACCCTGTATTTGTCCCCAAACAGCACAAACGATAACAGGTTCTATCCAAAACAATTCCTCTCTCTCTCTCTCTCTGTTTCTCTCTCTCTCTCTCTGTGAGACAGCATTCACTTTGAAGAGAGAAACTGTTTCTTTTCTTTGGTGTCCTTGGACACACACAGATTTCATTTGTGACAGCCAAGTTGAGCATGGCTATCGCACAAGAATTCTTCATCCGAATAGGGAGAACTGGTTACAGCGGAGATGAAGACATGATGGAACATTCTCTTGGGCATTTGAAATGTACAACATTCTCTGTATTCATGAGGGAATTCCAGTCTTTGTCCATGTGCCCTGAACCTTAAGCATGTGCTAATAATGTGACCAACCTCGGCCGTTAACAATGAAGGGGCTAAAGCTTTATTGTGCCTTTAGGTGACCATGCACATCATTGGGCTATTGTAAGCAGGGGTCGGGATGAAGAGAACAAAACGTAGCCCATCATTACAGGACTCCATGCCCTCACACCGGCAAAGGTCTGAGTGTCAAATGCTTGTGTAGTGGGAAAGGGTCAGTCCCACCTCTCTACTTATCTTAAAGAGGATATCAGGGCAGAACACCTTTGCCAAAATGAAACCTGCTTTTGGTCAAAAAAAAAAAACTTGTGCAATGAAACATGAATTTGAGAGGCATAGTTCTAGGCCTAAAGCTGAGCACTGCGACCTGGGAATTGTACACAACACTTTCTTGTGCGAAAAGAACGGAACGCCAGACCTAGCAAAGGAAATAAGACACTCCAACATGTCCAAGAGAAATTCTGAGAGAAACTTTCCTCCACGTCAGGAAGCTAGGAAAACACTCCTCTCTTTGACATAAAAACTTTTTCTTCAATTCACAACACAGCCATTTCAAGTG
>JAAUYG010026702.1_pt1 | contig 10194 bp, 5 predicted proteins | sample 7278091 | NCBI WGS metagenome assembly JAAUYG01 (sample SAMN14350201, study PRJNA611818) | marine sediment metagenome | isolation source: surface marine sediment (0.6m) | place: French Polynesia: Moorea | collected 2018-08
AACAGATTCTCAACACCATATTATTTATAAATCCTATTTATAAATCCTTCCAGATTGTAGTCATGTTTAGTTGAATCATTTTGCTTGATAAGGCAGTTGTACCAAAAAAAAGCAAAACAAAAATAGCAAAGCTTTAGATAAGATAAGATTTAACTGTCTTTGCAACCGTAAGGTTGAATTGACATTGACAAAATGATGATAAAAGAGTGTAAACACGACATACAATACAGTAAAGTAAAAAAGAAAAGAAAGTACATATGAAAATTGACTAGACACACAGTGACTGAAATTTACTTTAAACTTTGCGTATACTCTATTGGATAAATGAATTCTTAAAACCGTTTACGGTTTGTCCAAGCCAGCGGAAATGTAAAATTTTATAGTTTAAAACTATTTTTTACGTACGTCAGAAGGGAATCCCCCCAAACAAAAGTGTATGAAAGCAATTGCGATCATGACCTTTACTCCTTGAGGCAGGATAACACTGTTTATTGTTAAATCAGTAGCCAGTATGGCCACTGATTTTACAATAAACTACACTAACTTTGCTCGCTTAAACACATGTGAAATTGCTGCCTTACAATAAATAAAGATATGTGAACCAAATTCGATATTCTATGACCTCTGGATTTGGGAAAAATACCAGTCCCATGGGCTACTTCACTGTTAGGACAGGGTAGGGTCTTGGGGGGAGGGGTGAGAGACTGCAATGAACCGTCAACTGGACCATGGTCAGAGGTAAATGATCAATTACTCAGACATCTGCTGACACTAGCATTATGGTTGTGATTGGACAGTAGACAGTATAGCATTATGGTACATGTAGTGACTGGACAGGAGACAGTCTAGCATTATGGTAGTGACTGGACAGTAGACAGTCTAGCACTATGGTAGTGACTAGACAGTAGACAGTCTAGCACTATGGTAGTGACTAGACAGTAGACAGTCTAGCACTGTGGTAGTGACTGGACGGTAATCATCAGTGGACAGTCTGGCACAATGGTAGTGACTGGACGGTAAACAGTCTAGCACTATGGTAGTGACTGGGCGGTAGACAGTCTAGCACTATTGTAGTGACTGGACGGTAGCAGACAGGGTCTGACGGCCCTACTGCAGCTACAATTACCATGCATGACTGAACGTTTTCTTGAAGTTAAGATGATCACATGTACCGTGGCCAGTGGACAACTTGTCTAGCTAGGAGAAAGGGCCTAGTGTGAAACAAGTGCCTGGTGGAACGTCTAGTTCTGCATGAAGAAATAGATTGCCTGGGGAATACAAAGCTCGAACAAGGAGAGGGGATGATATTATGGTTTACCCAGCCTTCCTCGTGTGAAATGAAAGAGCACACCATCAGTCAAGGAATCGAGTTTGCTGTCAATTTTGCAGAGGGATCTTCTCCACAGCCTCCTGTTCAGCCAGTCAAGGCTGATGCGAGTCGAGAGGTTTGGATAACATGTCAATCTCGCAGAGGACACCAGACCACAGTTTATGATCTCATGTGGCTGCTAATGTTAGGACAGACAGACAGGACCAGATGCTACGAACAGTATTGACAGAGTTCTAAAAGAAGTTCTTACCATTGGCCATACAGAGAACAAAAAAAAATCGTCAATTGAATATACAAGTGACCAGACCAGGATCCGGATCCCCTTGGCCCAGTGCTGAGCGAGAAGTACAGATGAGCTGCCTCAGTGATTCATGTGCAAAGGGTATAGACACTTTGCCAGTGAGTGTTCAAGAACGTGCTATTATCCAAATGGAGTAACTATTAAGAAGCAACTTTGAAGGTTGTTAACAGGAGGCTGGTGGGGCCAAAAAACAGGTCGGTCCCTAAGCCAGATTTAAACTAGAGAGGGGTCGCTTCCAGAGTCCCGTGACTGATTCACCTCCAGGTCGAGAACTTGGTCTCAATAGAGGCTCTGAGAAAGAAGGTGTCGAAAACAATGATCCTGAGTATGGGACTGAGGACCAAGCACGTGATAAAGAATCCATAGCGTGGTCCTCCTCTGCCGCCCTCCCCCCTCCTCCAAGATTGAGAGCGAGCAGAGTCCAGGACATGCCATGCGCAAGATGAAGAAGCTAATCTGCTGGCTGATCTCTATTATTGTGCAAGGGATTCCATCTTTGAGTTCATTGGATATGGGCACAATGGTTATCATGATAGGGGATCATTATATGAGAAGGTTCAAATCTCCAAATCTTTACATCCAAGATGACGCTCCCAGGATCGAAACAGCAGATGGGCACCTCCTTCCCACCTTGGTGACAGCAAAGTCACAGGTGGGGATGATTATCTCAGGGGAGTATGAACACCAGGTTGTGATGAGTGCACAGAAACTAAGGCAGAACTGCATAATAGGTGCAGATTTCTTCAGTGACTAGACTGCGACTGGGGTCTAAGGCAAAGACTTGTTACAGTATATGGCAAGCATCAGATTTAGTACGGGGCTGAATGCGTGAGTGTCATGAAGGTCAATTTGAAGTTTGCCTAAAATAGAAGAGCTACCACTTCACAGAGAAGTGATAGTTGACGCGAATATGCAGAAGGGGGCACGCGCAATGCGATGGCTGAACCTGCTGGAAACGAATGGAGATATACAGAAACAAGCAGCCATCGGATCAGCTTTGCTGACTCCACATGTACAGAAACATCAAGTTATTTGACAGTTGAGCCTTGGACCGTGTTCAGGGAAACATGACTAGGGCAAGTGCATCCTATCAATGACATACACCTTGTAGAGCGTGTGATGCCAGCTGGCAAATGGGGTGATGTGAACGACCTGCCATGTTACTGAGTAAAAAGATGATCAATAGTTCATGACCCCGAACACCGTCCCCACAGTGCCCATCCTGCACTACTCTAAGCTAGTGCTGGTAACTGTCCGCAGGACACTATAGATGATCCCAAACATGGGACTTCTCAAAAGTTCTTCTTGTGACTTTGTCTTCGAGTTTTAAATTATGCAGTTCTGTACTGGGTCAAATTTTTAGCCAATCATATCGCTCAGATTGGTCAAAACTTAGACTTAAGTATGTTTGAGAACTGCCCAGCGTTATACATGTTCTATCATTTAACGTACCGTGTAATTTCTTTGCAATGTGCCCGATAGAAACCACACCGGTTTCCTGCATTCTACTTATAAGGGTTTTATGGCACGTCTCAGATGCTTTTACACCAAACAGATTATTATTTTTTTGTGGGGAGTTGTGTTCTGTCAAAACGCATGCCTCGTAGGCCTACATCGGCAGGTACATGCACGTGTTCTCTCTCTGTGCAGTGCTTTTGTAGTATGCATGTTATAAACTTGCTAATAAATTATGAAACTTTATATACTAGTTGGACGAATTAGTAGTTCGAATGCTATACTGTTTCAGCGAACGGTTTATTTTTATACATAAGTATTCCCCATGGTATTACTGGTAACTGCCAATGGCGACTGTCTATAGCATTGCTGAGGGTTGCTAATTAAACACCCGGTCATTTGGGATGCATTCTAAGGCTATTTTATGCTGCCACAATGCGTAAAGTTGTCATGCAACTATCAAGTCCACGCTTTCAATACGACCCTGATCCGCTATTTAAGGATTCCACTTCGATACGGGAACATATATAGCACGGGTGTTTTGCAAACATGTCTTCCGGAACTCAGTGATATAGTCTGCCTTCTAGCTCTCGTTTTGTCACACGTGGCTTGGTTGAGTCTGTTTATGGTATTTGGAATCTGATGCAGCCACGTGCAATGGCATGGCAGCATACATAAGCTGGAGCGCATGCAGGTTGGTGCCTGTTTCGCACTGGGAAGCCGGGGGATATTCCTGCTAACCCCTGCTACCGCATTGGATAACATCGTAGAGAGAATCTGAAAGGTATGGAATTTATTCTTTATTAAGCTGCTCAAATAACGAATCAGGGTGTAACACAATTTTAAGATTGCTCATGATTCCTGTTTCAGTTATGTATAGACTAGTGTGTGATCGGGTACACTTTAGGACATTTTAAACTTAATATCCGGTCTTCAGGTAGTTTTGATTTGGTCATTATTTCCTTTTATCATTTGGAGAAGTGAAATAAGCCTCTAATGGAACTGCACAAATTTAGGTTAATAAATTACACTAAAAATAGCTTCTAATTGAGAACGAAACAGGCGTGCCCTTGGTTCTTTATCATTAACTATTAAAATATTGATACATTAGTTGTAAGTATAGAAACTAAGTATACGTATAGTATCTTATCATTATCTGCAATGGAAGTCCAATGCACGTATTTGAATACTGTAGCAATATTATACAAATGATGGGCGAAAAAGTATTAGGGCGAACTTGGAAAAACTACGAATACACATAGTACATGCGTTTGGTGCTTTGATAGGTCAGAATATCCGAATTGTTGCTTTTTCTTGCATTTTGTTATGGGTTTAGTATGGAATAAGGAGTATCTGACAACACAATTAAAAGCTTTCAGAATTGTTTACATGCCTGAAATTCGGCGGGTACATCATCATATATCACAGGTAACCGAAGACCGTGAGTTTACACTGGGAAGGAGGGGTAGATGGAGTAATAGCTTCTATAATATACACATGAACTAGATTGAAACTATCGAAAAAAAAAAATCAAATCTAAGTTTTGACTTAAGTCACCAAACTGAGAAATGTGATTGACTACACCTGACTTTTGAAAATCAAAACTTAGACTTAAGTATTTTCCAGAATCCCAGCCACGGGGCTATTCTCCTACAAATGTAAAGCTTGCAATAGTCCCCAAAGAGCCATAACTGTGTGAAACTATTCTTAGGATACCAAAATAGCCATAACTGTGAAACTGTTCTTAAGATACATATACTAAAATAGCCATAACTGTGAAACTGTTCTTAAGATACAGATACCAAAATAGCCATAACTATGAAACTGTTCTAGGGTACCAAAATAGCCATAACTGTGAAACTGTTCTTAGGGTACCAAAATAGCCATCACTGTGAAACTGTTCTTAAGATACCAAAATGGCCATAACTGTGTGACACTGTTAGTATCATACCAAAATAGCCATAAACTTTGCTGATGATGCCAAAATAGCCATAACTGTGTGAAACTTTTCTTAGGATACCAAAATAGCCATAGCCGTATAAAACCTAGATAATGCATACTATTAGTCAGTCATGTCAAGTTGAAAACGTAGGATGTGTTCACCAATCTCTTATCACTAAACTACCTATGCCGTGCCAATTCTTGGTTTTCTTGTGTACGCATACGAGACATTCTGGTAAATATACAGGTCTAGCTTCTAGGAGATCGACGTCACCTGAGTTTCCAAAATATGTACTGCGAGTAATTTATTATGAATTGGAACCCGCGTTATTTGGCATGAAAGGAATGGGCATGCGTACACATTTTTTATATTTTTTATTTTATAAAACGGGCGTTGAACTGTAGTAGTAGTAGTAGTAGTAGTAGTAGTAGTAGTAGTAGTAGTAGTAGTAGTAGTACTAGTAGTAGTAGTAGTAGTAGTAGTAGTAGTAGTAGTGGTGGTGGTGGTGGTGGTGGTGGTGGTAGGAGTAGTAGTCGTAGTAGTAGCAGCAGCAGTAGTATAGTAGTAGCAGCTAGCAGTAGCAGCGGCCCTTGATATCCTACCGGGTTAACCCTGGCACTAACGTCTGCCAGAGAAAGCCGGACTCCTGGTGGTATGGTCATGATCATATGAAACAGTAAAACTGCTTTAACCTCATCCTCGCCACAGCTAGTACGGTTGTCAGTTCTCAGGCGATTCCGAACACAGTTCAGCAAACTGATACCGAATCTGAGAAATGGAATAAAATCATAGCTATTGTAGAAAGGACAGAAACAAAATCCGAAATGGCGCAAATAAAATTCTTAATCTCGGTGATCTGTTAACTACGAATCCATGGATTTGTAAATTTTAGTGTCAACCTATGCACATATGTATAATAATACGTTAAAAATAACATCCTCTTGTTGGGGAATTTAACCATTGGTAATGACACCATGCATGTACCAAATACTAGAGAAATTGTTATGTAAGTATCATTGTGTTTTCTAATACTAAGGTAGCCTTTGCTAAATCGGGTCAGAGCTACTGTAAGTGAGGGTAGTATTTCTTACAGGGCATGTAGAAATAAATTTTGACATAGTGCAGAGTTACTACTGCTGTAGCAACAGTCAACAAGGCTAGCACCCGTAGGATTTCTACTTCCTTTTGGAAGCAAATATAATACCGTCGTCCATCCGACTGAATTAGAGAGAAGAAATATTTTACATTCACAAATTAGATGTATCACATACTTAGAACCAAGAGCTCTAATTTCGTCCTTTTCGGCGCATTGTCTTACGAAAAAGAATACCTCCGCAACAGGTTGGACAATATTGGCGACAAATACCTTCTTAGTTTTCCTCGCTGAGAGTGCATTTGAGATAGTGCCAGGGAGGTGGAGAAGAAATCCCACACGAACAGGTTTTCCAGGCACTCATGGAAAGCGTGGTCGGTATCTATATGGCCATATTGGTCTCTTGGCAAACACGATTCATTTAGTCTCTCGTCAAATACTCTTTCTACGAATCCAATCACTGTGGATAAGAAGAAAACGCAATTTTCTCATTATTTTTTGTGAGCTAGTACATGTACTTTCATAACTCGTGAACATATTTATATAATTACTCGGTTTCCACTTTCATTAGCCGTTATATTTTGTTTTGAAATAAACTGAATCCAGCGGATTCAGTCCCTGAAGAGTATAGGTCTGACTTAAAACATACATTTTTACAACCATAATGTTCATGTTCAAACAACAAAGATGTTTAGTGCACATTCGCAGCAGTGGCCTCCAAGTACGCTTAATATCGTAGCAACCCATAATTCTCCGTGTACTCACTGTTGGCCACCCCTGGTTTGGTTATGTTGCCGTCACACATCCTGTCTCTGTACTCCTCTAGCCACCCTCTCACGTCATCGCGGTACGACGTGTTACAGCCTTGAAATTGCATTTCCACACACTGGATATACTCCGGAATAAAATACCTGCAGAAAGGACGCATGTATACTCCCGTCAAAATTGTCTCTATACTCTCTCCACCATCTCATTTCAGTGAGTGAGTGAGTGATTTGGGTTTTAACGTCGCTTTGACATTATTTCGATCTCACAGCGACGAGAACAAGGTTCATCAAACTCGATGGCTTGATCTGTGAAGAAAGTCGTGTATGTAGGTGTTGACCTGCGGCCAGTTTTTATAGTGCTAGCCCACTGAAACCCACCCCGCGGTTAAGTAGTGATGTCCCAACCCAGACCATTATTCTGACTTCGAGCCGGCCAGACCGTCTCTAACTCTTTTGTGCTGAACGCTAAGCAGAGAGGCAGAACCTCAAATTTTAACGTCTTTTGTTTGACGCGGCCGGGGATCGAACCGCCAACCTCCCGCATGCCAGGCGAACGCTCAACCACTGCACTACCCGGCCGCGGTCCCATCTTATTTCAGAACATTAATTTTTTTTAAGATGTATATGCTCGGGGCTTTTCGTACATTAATGATGGTGTGTCGTAAGTTAAAAGGTTTGACACCTTGCTTTATTTCGTATAAAGTAGAGAGACTTACGAATTGCTATAGAAAAGCCTTCTTTAGAAAAGACAATGACGCAACTTTTAATGAGCGGAATATTTTCAACTCGTGTTTTTTTTTAAGAAACAGTAAGCGTTAAGAATTTTAAACTTATAATAAGGACATGAAATGGCAAACTACAGACACTGCCATGGACTTATTTTCTTCAAAGAATATAGACTTAGCGTTATATATTCTCATGATTCATACTGTGACTTATTTCGTGCATGCTCCGTGTCATACTTATTACATCATATAACTGTTGGTTGTGGTGAGGATCAATACATTTTATTTTATTTTTTTTCTTAGTCAGACCGATCACAAATAATTGTTCTCATCCCCCATATTTTTAACAATGTGTTTACGCCTTTTGTCGAATATGGAGAGTGTAATAATTACACTCTACATATTCGACAAAAGGCGAATAAGTCAGCGGCATAACAGAATAACATAGGACTTATCCAGCTGCTGGTGCAACCAAGGAAGTATCTATGCATGTCGGCCATTTACTGTTAAATTTGATGTTCTTTTTTAAATATTTACTTACACTCTTCCTTCCACTAAGTATAAATATTCACTGTCCAAATTAACCGATTCAATACTTACGGACACATCTGGAAGAATGCCTCTCGCAATGTTGCATTATAGTGATGTTGGTGGAATATTCCGTTGCACTCAAAACTGGCCATAAAGAAGCCACCAACAGTTCCGCTGCATGGCGAAATGGATTGGGACTGGGCGTCGACCACTAAAATAGCTTAGAAGTGATGTGAAAATAATGTCAAAATTAACAACTAATTATTATGATACATTAAACCAGATAACTGTAATGTACATTTATAGATACCATAGCCACAAAATTGTTCATCAAACCAAAGTACATGTACATGTAGTGTAAAAAAAAATAGCAAAATCGACGCTCTATATATGCCAAAAGACAATTACTATAAATGTAATGTGCAACCATAGGTAAAATGTTCACATATTCCACCCATTTTAGCAGTAAATTACGGAATATGTTGTCCAGACTTACTGGAGGAGACGAAACAAACAGCCAGAAGCAGGAGTCGCATGGTTCCCGGAGACGAAATGCCTTAGAGTTCGCGGGTCGTTCTTTCTTCTTCTTATCTACCACTGACTTTCCGGGGACCTTGGAGACTACGCTGTTTATCGCACCCCCACCACAACTGTGCGGCCAGTTTATTCTGTAACAGCTTGTATATTAGTTCAAAGAGGCTGTTGTCACGGTTTGGCCTTTACACGTTTATGTACGACAGTAGATGAACTGTATTTTGCGGGGTCAGTTTCGCCGTAACTTCTTTGACATGTTTGGACCGAGCCGTTTGCAAAAAGGTCTTTCGTCGAACGAATCAATGAACCGTTAATTACCGGGGTTCCTGTGACGAATGCTGCATAGAAGGTGACGATGAAAGTAATGCTGAACGAGATTCCTTAAGAATGAACTTGGTTCTGCCCCTTAACGAATAAGGTGCAATTAAGGGTCGCCTAGCAGTGTTAGCATTAGCTGGTATATGCTGCATGCTGCGGCTCCACATGAGGTCGTATTTACGAGATTTCGAATGATCCCCGGTTCAAGTTATGATTATGTATGTTATGCTTCGTACCGAGAAGGAGCAGGAATCTCTTGTCAGATTAGAATAAGATGTTCTGCTCTTGAAATACTGGGAAATATAAGTAGATATATTTTGTTTCCTTTTCCTTTAAGTACAATACTTAACATGCTTCATATAATATACTAAACATTGTTTCATAATTTTGCACCTGCTACCAATATATCCGCACGATACTTACTGTGCGGACAGAGCTAATCCGCCCAGTAGGCTAGGGTAGTAGATCATACCTGTTGAATTTTTGGCATATACAGTTTGATATCTCTGTTTCCTACAAATGTGGCGTGGGAGAGATTTTGAAACTTTCGCTCTCATAGGGTCCAATGTTCGCAAAAACGAAAAAAAAATCGTAACAGGGCTTCTGACAAAGAAATATTATCAAACGTTATCTCGTTCCACACTAGTTTCCACTACCTATAGCGACCTTAACAAAGAAAGCTTATCAACAACTTGGTCTGGCGCTTCTGCCAAAAGAAACATTATGAAGGGTTATTATCCTGTGCTACTATTCAGGCTATATTTTATAACTACATATAATCATAGATATTCTGTAATAGAAGCCTTATCAATAGTCAGCATCCCGTTCCACTAACTACATGCACTTGTGGTGGACCCAAATACGTTATCAAAACTATCCCCGTTTCACTCCTTTCAACTTGATAATGATGCTCCCATCTCACAAAACATTATTATCAATTATTTAGACTCTGATCTGCTAATTTCCAATAGCTATAAAAGCATTTTTGAAGAAGCGTTATTTTTCCTTTCTACTATTTTCAGATAGCAAGCATTTTTTTTTACATATTCCTTTTACCGTGTTACTGTACTATATCACACTACAATGTGGTTTCCCTTGACTCACGACTTTCTGATACTCCCCCCCCCCCCCGTGGCATTTGTTGAAATATATACATAACTACACGTATACATGCACTATTAATGAATGCATATGGATG
>JAAUYG010151493.1_pt1 | contig 10193 bp, 8 predicted proteins | sample 7278091 | NCBI WGS metagenome assembly JAAUYG01 (sample SAMN14350201, study PRJNA611818) | marine sediment metagenome | isolation source: surface marine sediment (0.6m) | place: French Polynesia: Moorea | collected 2018-08
CTGTGTTTATTAAATTCAAAATCTCGTTGTTGTTACTTCTTAGACAAATCGATAAATACATTATCGTACATGTATGATTATACGCTGAGGCCGAGACTGTGGAAGCAAAGCATTATATACAGAAATATTTTTATTGGAGGATTTTACCAATGCTAACAGAGTTTTACTGAAGGGCATAGTGTTCCAAAGTTTTTAGCTGCCCCTGTGCAAATGTACGTAGAAATGTGAATCTCTCTTTCTTAGAGGTACAAAAATAAATGAAATGAAAATGAAATATTAACCAAATAGCCACCGTACTCCAATTAGCTGATCAGCGTGTACACAGACGCGTCCAAAATTTCTGTGGACACGTCCAGCACGAAAGGTGGACGCGTCCAGGAGAAGCTGTGGGCGCGTCCGATGTTTCCTACAAGCGCGTCCACATGTTCAAATGGACGCGTCTCACCCGAGACCAAGCGCGTCCATGAAAAATGGTGGACGCAGTGTAAGCGCGTCCAGCGAGAACGAAGACGCGTTTTCTGGGAACTTATGTGTAATTGGTACTGTACGAGGTAAAACGTGCCTGCTATATGCTATATGATCGGCTATCATCCCCCAGTCCCAAATTTCACTGATTTCCTTCTATGACCTTGAACACGAAAGCCAAAGGAAGGTCAAAATGTATCATATACATAGCACAACTGCCCCCGAGTCCCAAATTTCAATCACTTTCGCTCTACGACAAGCCGTTCTCGAGTTACAGGCCATTTTGAGACAAGTGCTCCGAATGACCCCAAAATGAAATTGAACACGAAAAGGTCAAATGTATCATATCATAACTACCCCGAGTCCCAAACAAGACAGATCAAAATTAACTCACCACACCTACACCCGCATACACCTGCAGACACCACCGAATCTAACTTGCAGTCGGAGAGATGACCACGAGTGGTTGAAATCCGACTTTAAGCCTTATCGCCCCACGAGTCCCAAATTTAACCCCGTTTCGCTCTATGGCCCAGCCGTTTTTGAGTTGCAAGCAATTCTGAGACATATGCACCGAATGACCCAATATGACCTTGAATACTAAAAGGTCAAATGTATCCCATATACATAGTACAACTTTCTCCGAGTCCCAAATTTCAATCAGTTTCGCTCCACGACCGGCCGTACTCGAGTTACAGGCCATTAGAGACAAGTGCACAGAATGACCCCAAAATTACCTTGAACACGAAAAGGTCAAATATATCCCATATACATATGACAACTTCCTCAGAGTCCCAAATTTCACTCCGTTTCGCTCTACGGCCAGCCATTTTTGAGTTGCAGGCAATTCTGAGACTAGTGTACTGAATGACCCCAACATGACATTGAACACTGTAAGGTCAAAGGTACCACATATAATACTACTACTACTCCCCCAGCCCCACATTTCGCTCGGTTTCTCTCTACGATTAGCCAAGACATTGTCAATTCTTTAGTTTACCGCTGGCCACATTGATAAGTATCAATCTTTATAAAAAATAAATTTCAAATTTCAAAATTACTATAAGTAACGTTTCCAAGGATTACCACAGGGAACGTTCAGAAAATGTTTGGTTGATAAAGAATCATGACAGTAGTAAGAGAGGCGTTTTGAAATTTTCACTCGCCCGATAGGGTCCCATGTTAATACAAATTTCAATCTCTTTTTTTAAATTTAAATATGAAATATCAAAATCAAAATAGATAGCTTTTGTGAGCACTGTTACAGGGAACAGTAAGAAAAGTTTAGTTGAAAAAGAATCATAAATGTACGAGTAGCATTTATTTTTTTTCCATTGGCCACAATGTTACATTTAAATCTTTCGAAAATATAAATAAAAATTCGAACTTTCAATATCTTATAGTTGGCTTTGGTGAGGACTGTCACAGTTAATACTTAGAAAATGTTTGGCTGAAAAAGAAACAAGTGTGGGAGGAGTAGCATTTTGAAATTTTCACTCCCATAGGGTTCCATGTTAACGAAAATGAAAAAAGAAATCAGTAAAATTCAGAAATATATAAAATTTTGAAAAACGGTCGAAGAAATGGTCTGGGGATATGGTGGATAGCTACCTTTCCAAAAAATATGGCGTTAATTTGCTTGGAGATTTCTGAGAAAAGGCATTTTACGGACCGGCGTACGATGGACGGCCACACGATCTGCATTAGCTCTGCTGACAGGCAATCAGAGCCCTACGCCAATCTAGACTGCTTGAACTCGCGCTATGACGCTCACTGACGGGTAAAGCTATTTGAAGTTACGACTCAAACTCGATGATAGCGCTCTTGCAAAAGTCCCACAGTCACTATACTCCCTTTGGCAGGAAAGTGCTCGCATTGATTACATACCTGCCATATCTAACCGTTTGATCATTTACAGAATACTAGTATATAGTTACATAGAAAATGCACATAAAATGATTTTTTAAGCAAACAAACAAATCATTACCTGCAGGTTTTGAACAGGACCGGGAAGCAGCATGTCTCTCTCAGCAGATTTCACAACCTTGGAATCCCTGTCGAATATTTTCAGCGAAATCCCTACATTTCCTGGTTCACTGGGTTCTTCTTCCCTCACCTCGAACCCGACCTTACTGTTGTCGGAATGCACTTCATAGCAGCAGTAAAACTGCTCTAATTTGCTTTTGGTCTGGTCGCTAACGAAAACGGAACGCGGTGGGATCCAATCGAAATCCGGAATGTCCATTTCTAAGGTCGAGTCGTCTCGATATAGTTTGGTATACGCTTCCGTGGCTTCCTGAATCTGTTGGATGTACGCGTCGAGCTTCTTGCTGTGGATACGAACCACCAGGGACACCAGGCATTTGACGTTAGGTTCCGCTGCAGCTGTCCGCTGTCTGCAGCGTATCATGTTGTCTAAGACGTCCGCTTCTTGTTCTTTGGTTTCCACCCAAGCTTTCATTTTAGCGATGCCCAACGGGGTCTTCTCGAGCCTGTCCAGCAAGTTTTCTGCCGTGGTCTCGTCGTATCCTCTGCTTTTGATCTGGAATCGGAGCTTCCCCAGGTGGATCTTGAACAGCCACGAGAAGTTGTCGACGGGCTTCTTCGCCTGCTCCACCAGGCCCAGCATGGCTGGAAATTCCCTACAGATGTCTCTATCAACCAAGAGTTCGAGCCGCTCCAGCACTTCGTCCAGGTCCTCTAGGGTCTTCTGCAGCCGGATGGCGATATGAGGAGATAACTCTCGGTAAAGGCGCTCTGCCCCGGGCAGGGGTTGCAACCACACTCGCACAGGGACTCCGAATGGGGGCTTAATCTTTTCTGAAAATACAATCGAATCTAGGAGTTAGGGACACCCGAGGGACTGTGAGAAACTGTCTTCAATTCCGAGGTGGTCTTATTTCTCAGGTTCATCGCCATGTACCCAATACGCCTAGGGACTTGAGTAGCTGTCCTTAATTCCCAGGTTGGTCCTATTTGTCAGGTGGTCATACTAGTAAAGACAGGTTTCACTGTAGAATTTGAGTAGGACCTGTTCGCCATATAGTTTAGATATGTGTATGTATGCATGTATGTATGTATATTTTTATTTCTGTAATAGTGGAGCTTAAGAACATTATGAGCGTTGGAAATACAACATGACCAAGGTTATAAGTAGAAGCTATAAGTACCCGTTCCTAAGGTCGGAGGACATAGCTTTCAGGGTATATTCAGATTTTTGAATAATACAAAATCCCATTACATGTATTAAGGCTGTTTTTTCAGTAATGGAATAATTATCTGGAATATTTATAACAAAATCCTAATATATGAAAGGGGTTACAAGTTGTCTGGATGCAACACAAAGGCAAAATTCGAAAGACCGAGAAATAAGCCTTTACAATACTTTAACAGATCGTTAAACGACTGGAAATTAAGTGGAATGTAGGCCACACATAATACCTAGGGAAATATTGCCATAATGAGCGATGGCCGGCAATACAGTTGCCAAAGACAAACGGATCAATGTAGATTCTTCTTAAAGATTACATTCTTGCAAACAACGTTATTTTAGACTTATTTTAGACTTTTAAGACTGATATGAGAGTACATCTCGACAACTTGGCTGTCCTATTGTTTTAATGTGACAAACGGACGAGACGTACCATGTTGTGCACAAATATTTTGGGGCAAACGTAGAAACGGCGGATAGTTAAATTTAGACTCGCACTGCTGGAACACTTCACCTTTAATGCAAACACAAAAACAAACTAGCGTGGCCTAAGCAGCGATATCTGTCACCTTTTAACTCTTATGTTTGGTTAACTCTACCCTTTTAACTCTCCAAACAGACACACTCGATAGAGAGCCCTGTAACAATGAGTAAAGAGCTATAAATAACAGCTTACTTGGTATATCTTTACAGAGAGCCTTTGCATTCTCGATTGATGTTGGCACTTCATCCAGACGAACATCTCCGGATATTTTACATTGAACTGTTTCACCGACATCTACTTCATCTTCTGATTTCCCTGCACGTGCTGCCGTTCCCACTGGCAGGCCTTCCGCCTTAGCGCCTACTTCTACATTCCAGGACTTTGTGCGCTCTAGGGATTGTTTTTTTTCCTCAAAGATGAAAACCACGTCTGCCCCATACTGGATCTTGCAGACGAAATGCGTGGCATCGGGAAAGCTGCTGGCGCTGTGTTCCTGGACGTCGCTGTCCTTTAACTGCCTAATCTCCGTCTTCAGGGAGTAGCTCAGGGCGGAGTAGTTCCTCGTTCGGAACTTGGTCTTTTGCTTGAGGTAGGAAACCGCCCCTCTGGCCGTTAAAGCGTTCGTGAGTATAGCGATTCGTAGATCAGCACAAATGTCCAAGCCGGAAAAAAATGTAGAGACATCCTTCCCGTGGAAAGTCTGGATATTCGTATTTGTCAGTTTCTGTACGTCGTAGTTGTTGGATTTTGTTCCTGGCAGATAACCAGGGCCGATTTGGTCACTGCGTGCATCGTATAACTCCCCCAGCTTAAACGATCTTCCAAGAACGGGCATCTCCAGCATTCTACATTCACTCGCCATAGCGGTTGTAATGGTGGAACAGCTGATATGAATACAGTTAGTCACCCGGCACGCATCGCTCTCTATGCCCCATGTGCTGTTCTAGTTTAGTGGCTTGTATGAGGATACTAATTTGGTCGATAATCAAAGCCTACAAAGACTTCGGACCCGGCGGTCCCTATCACAGATGACAGTCACCGTAAACTGTCAACGAGTGCATAGATCACGAGCCTACATGTACAAATGATGTATTTAGTGCCATGTATAACGGATACAACTTTCGTGCGTGCGGGGTATCTGTGCTTAGTCAACAGGGGCCTGCACCAACATTGGGTTTGTTCCTAAAAGACGAAGAACACTAAATATTGAGGCAAGCGCCTTGAGCAAAGCTCAACGTCTGGCGTCCAGACGACTCACTTAGTCTGTATGCTTACGCCGATTGCACGAAGATATTAGGAGATGAGATTTATTACTCAACACTTGCGCTATATTAGTGCAAACGGCACGGTGTGCGGGGTTGCTGGCAAGCTGTCAATGTCACCTTACATCTTGACTCGCAAAGCAACATGGCCAGCAAAAAGACTAGAAAAAATAAATTTATTTTTTTAATGACAGTATGAAGTTCGTCAGCTACTTCAGTGTTATGCAGAACATGCTGCTGTGTTGACAAGCAAACTAAAGAACACCATCACTGCTGATAAAAAGAACACACGGCAAAAGCCTTGCAACGGAGATTTAATTTTGTAAGGGCCGCCACAAGAACTGTGCACGAGCATTCAATTAATATTAATGAATTTTAACTAATTAATTTAATTTTAATTTTTAAAATTAAAAAAAATAAAAATTTTACAAAATAAAATTGTAAATTTAAAATAAAGTCAGATCCACAAGATTTAATAGAGATTCATGTTATTGTGAACTTGCAGAGGATCCATGCTAGCTCTAATAACCCTTTCACGTCTCAATCCCCTTCGAAAAATAATTATATTACATTCTCCATGAACTAGGCGAGCCATTGTTTACACGGGTTACGACAAACTTATACCACCTCTCTATTAAGCGTAAAGCACGCCAAGTCTTAAGTATGGATTAAACTTTACGACTGGTTGGTGAAATTGGAGATTCTTTGTCGTAAGTTTATTCCACTGTGTAAAAGAGGCGCAGGTCCTACTCCATTATTACGCGCCTTTGGTGCAAGTGGCCCCTGATGCTCGGAAAAAAGCTGAACAGATATCGCCGCGGCGCTTATCGAACGGTGCGAGTGCACACATTGCAAACACCAAAATTATCCAGAAGGCCCAGCGGATTTAATTTGGATGAGTGACGTGATCTAATGTGTGGAAGATAACGCACTGACTGCCATCCGAGCGTTTACAGTCATAACAGGTGGCGGATCCAAAATTTTGGATTTGGGGCTGGCGTATCCGGGAATTTGGGCTGGAGGCGTGTTTTGGCTTCATGGATATTAACTTTTAAAATTTTGGTTGTAGCTGGTTTGCGATAGGACACTTTTTTCCCCTCCTAAACTGTTGTCCAGTGGTTTGCCCATCTAGAGCTCTATGACAGATTGCAAAGAGCTTAACAGGGTTCCTGCTGCTTCTAGTTTATGGGGTTTATATAAAATCTAGTCCTACTTTCAGCAAATTATGGCATGGTCAACATGTATAGCTTCTGTGAAATGCTTTCCAGCTATTGCTGCATAAAACCCGAATCTGTTTCTTGTGAAGGAATAGTTTCTGGCTGCCTGCCTTGGTTTTGTTGACCCTAATATATTTGGTTTTGTTTTTGTTTGACCCTAATATATTTGAATCTAAAACATGTTTTACCAAACATATTTACATACACCACGTGCAGCAATTTGCTGTTTTGCTAAAGTTTAATATGAAATTTTGCATACTGAATGAATTTAATTTATAAATGTGTATGTTGTACGTATTTGTACATAGTCCGTGATGTCACGGACATAGGGACTGGGACCCAGGACTGGTTTCAGACTCTTTTTGGACAGGTTTCACAGATTGGGATGGTCAAAACTGTCGAAAAGTGTACCAAGCAGTTTAATAACAGATTAAAGATATGAAGATAGTAGTAGTAAATTGTCGATTGGGGTGATCAAGGTACATTCAGTACAACAAGTAGGTCTGCACGTACCCAGCATTTATGGCTTATACATCACCTTCTACATTAGAAATCGGCTTTCACTCAGAAATTTCCACCGGGTGAATTATTCAAGGACAACTGTAGATGTGAGTCATTTACCAAATACCTGGCCAAGATGTTAGGATTCCTTAAACACAAACTGAATCTTAGAGTTCGTATTTGTCAACTCTTTTTATGCTTATTCATGCTTGTTATAAAATTTAAATTTCACATTGCAAGCCATCCCCTTACCACGCGAATTTTGAATTGAACTACATGCACTAATAAGGAAAAAGATATTTTTTTGACTCATGAGTCGGATGAATAATGCTTTTTGATGGTGCAGTCTATGATACATGTGGGTTAGCCATTGAGTCTGTTTGGTAATACATGTGTGTCAGGCATTGGGTCTTTTTTACTGGAAATCGACCAATAGGTTGCACGGGCTTAAGTGTACAGTTAACACAGGTCATTCTATGAAGACCGGGCTTCAAGTCCTGGGCTCTGTTTCATAAAACACAAAGACGTCTTTACATAGGCCTGATAGCCTATGTAAAGACGTCTTTAGGTTTAAGTGTTTTTCTCTTACATACTTACATATTCCGGTACATGCACACCTTCCTGTAAAACATGGTAAAGTTAAATGAACATCCACATTTTACAAATTGTTTCTGTTGCCATAATCAATACAACTTCAAGATCGTCGATAGCCATTTCCTGCAAATGTAGAAAGAGTGCCGTTGTCGTTCGTAACAAGTGATAAGCCACAGCACAGTATGAATGAAATCCTACATTTTACGTTGTCTGGGGGAAAGCAAAAAACAGTGTCGATCTACCGGTAGCAACAGAAACGCTGAATGTGCAGCTATTAATAGGGAGGGTTCACATTTCATGCCTATAGTCTCCAGTCTGTTCAGTAGTGATGTGTGTCGGGAAAGGTTCTCATTGGACTGTTGTAACGAATCTGTCTGATATGTGTCAGAATTACGGGACAATGCCTGATCATACAGGGATGACACAGTGCAATCTGTCTGATATGTGTCAGAATTACGGGACAATGCCTGATCATATATGGATGACACAGTGCAATCTGTCTGATATGTGTCAGAATTACGGGACAATGTCTAATCATACAGGGATGACACAGTGCAATCTGTCTGATATGTGTCAGAATTACGGGACAATGTTTAATCATACAGGGATGACACAGTGCAATCTGTCTGATATGTGTCTGAATTACGGGACAATGTTTAATCATACAGGGATGACACAGTGCAATCTGTCTGATATGTGTCAGAATTACGGGACAATGTCTAATCATACAAGGCTACAGATGAATCTTTAGCGAGTGTATCATAAGAATATAACTACCAATTGTGTATGTGTGTAGTAGCCATTTTAGACAAAAGTGTAAGTATTTTAATTTAACCAAGTAATCCCAAAGTAAATGTACACACTGTAAGAAAACATTAAACCATACATGTCAGGGACAAATTACGTGCAATGGTCTGAGTGATTCCTTTCTGCTCACCTGTGGCGGAATTGAGTCGGTGGCTTAGCACACCAAAAGTGCCGAGTGTAGATTGTTCGGCCCAAACAAACCGGGTCCATATTAACTCACCACACCTACACCCGCATACACTTGCATACACCACCGAATTCAACTTGCAGTCGGTGATATGACCTTGAGAGGTTGAAAGCCGACTCTCAAAGCCTGATCCAACCCCTTCAATGGTTCAAGATCATTTTGGTATCATTTTCACCACTTACGATTTTCCATAAATACAAAATTTTTCAAAATGCCCCTTCTTCTGTTATTGTCTTTTTCAAACAAAGTTTAGTAAATTACTTCTTCCAAATTTGATTTTTTTTTTTTTTTTGAAATTTTGCAAATTTAAATATTTCTGACACTTTGAAATTTCACCGTTGTCACCTTAGACAAAGTTAACATGGGGCACAATGGGCGAGGTATTAAATACCATGAAAGCCAGAAACGGTTTACCGTAGAGCGAACTAGACTTAAATTTAGGACTCTGGCCTCTGGGACGAAAACTAGTAACCTAAACTTGGGGTACCTTCGACCTTAAAGTCGCATTTTGGGGGTCAGTTTGGTGTACATATCCCAAAATGGCATGCAACTAGAAAACAATTGCGTGCAGAGCGAAACGAGGTCACTAGGATACTAGTCAATGAAAACAACAACACACAATACATGTAGGGTACATTTGAGGTCATTTAGGGGCATTCGAGGTACTTCGATTCACTTGCCTAAAAATGAGCATTAAGGAACATTTGTGCAAAATTGGTAACTGTCACACTTCATTACGGGCATCAAGGTCCATAGACCTCTTGTTTGTATTAAGCACGTTAAGTGATCCCTTGCTTTGCACCACATTAACTTTGTTTCTTGCTGGACAATTAAATGTATTTTGCTTGATCGATAACAATCTTCGCGCTTTCTTGCTCATGACTGGAACAATCTTTCAGGTCGTCTGGTGATATGCCCCAGATAACGTCCCTGTTGACATCAGAGATAACCAGACCCGGATCCTGAGACCATGTAATGCTTCCTGGGTTGAACGCTCCTCGGTCCCAGTCAGCTTTCATGCTCCCTAGGCTCCGTTTTGGTCGTACTTGCCTATACGTTTGTCGGCTGCAACGTAAATATTCCCTTCGTCATCTATGGCCACTCCGTCTAGTGCACACAATATTTTATCTTCTCTCGGCAGAGTTAAAATGTGCTCCCCATCCGTAGTATACAAAGCACAGATGTTTGTATCCTTGTCCGTGATGGCCAACCGACCCATCCTAGCAGCAAACCCGCCGATGTTCCCTGGAAGGTCGCTCAGCATCTCCTTTTGGAATCTTCCATAATTCCTCTCCAGCATCTGAACGCTCAGATGTGTCTACGACGTAAATGTTGTCGTATTCGTCTGTAGCAACATAATAATAATAATAATAATAATAATAATAATAATAATAATAATAATAATAATAATAATAATAATAATAATAATAATAATAATAATAATAATGTCACTAATTTGTATAGC
>JAAUYG010177815.1_pt1 | contig 10192 bp, 10 predicted proteins | sample 7278091 | NCBI WGS metagenome assembly JAAUYG01 (sample SAMN14350201, study PRJNA611818) | marine sediment metagenome | isolation source: surface marine sediment (0.6m) | place: French Polynesia: Moorea | collected 2018-08
GGTCACTCAGATTTTGAGTGGTAGGAGAGGTGTATGTTATACATATATTTGCCAGTATTGTATTACCACGGTAATCTATATGTCACAGAAATGGCTTATGCAGGCGGCGGGGTTTTCCGCTGTCCCAGCGGTGTTTCTTGTTTCTCAGGTTCATTTCTATGTACTGGATAGATCCAGGGACTGAAGTAGCTGTCCTTAAGTCCCAGGTTGTCCCTATTTCTCAGGCGGCCGTAAAGACAGGTTTCACTGTAACTGTGATATGAGAATCAAGCCGGAACTTTGCAACCCCAAAATGTCTGGTCAGAATTTTTAAGACCCTCATGCTGCCCAGATTATGTACAGTAGGGCCTGTTAATGGGAGATTGAAGCAAAAAAAAAATGTCCTGCATTCAGAGCTGTTACTAATTATCAGCCCTGTCGCCACGTACGATAGCCCTCTTGTGACTGACACCTTTAACTTTTTCAAAGCCTTAATTGAGGTGGTCTTTGCCGAGAAGGAGTGTTGAATGCATTCACAGATGTATCTGCAACGATTTTTGTTAGGGTGGAATTTTGTGAAGAGGGGCTACTGAAAGAGAGACTACCGGTACTGTACTTCACAATGGGCATCCTAATTCTAGGGGCTCAGGATGGATATGCGGTCACCTGCAACCTAAGGGGGGGGGGTGGGGGGGGGGGAAGATGATCTTGCACCATATAAAAGTAACCCGGGGCCTATTTCAAGTGACCGGCTGCCTTAAAATTTGTGTCAGTGGCCTACAGTTGTTCCCTTTCATATTGGCAACTCTCAACAGAGGCCACCCTCCGTGATATGGCTACAAAACTTACTATCAATGTATTTACTTCTCCCTCTCACCAACGGCAACCTCTCTAATGTGGCCACAATTTCTTTGTAAATAAGGTGGCCTTATTACAGAGGGACTACCGTGTGTCCAATTTGGAAAGTGACCTGGCGGGGGGACCTCCAGGGGTGGGGGGGACCATCTGATCTGGAACCTCATAGCATAATCTTATGGTTTTTCACTGCATGATGTTTACGAGATTTCACTGTATGTTTCTCACTGTTCCAGGAGAGTGATAACCTGTGGTGGGACGCCTTTACTACCGAGTTCTTTGAAGATGACTCAACAATGACTCTGTCCTTCTGCCTCGAGGATGGACCCAAACGATACAGTGAGTATAAGTCCCTGCATCCTAACTATTTACAGTGTTACCTCTATATGACATGTGAGGCCAGTTTCTAAAAAAGATCTTCAAGTCCTAACCTTAAGCTTGCATATCAGCTTGACAACCATTATATGTTTTCAATGCTTAAGAACACTAGTGGCCTTAAAGATTTTTAAGAAACCGGCCCTTGGTCTTGAAAATCACGTAGAAATATTCCAAATTTGGGACCAAGCTTAATGCTCTCATGCGCTGTTCCATGTATGGTGAAACCATGCAAGTAAGACCACTCATAAATGGTCTTATATATATGGTGATTTATCAAAGGACTTTAATTAAAATGTACAAAGTAGCAAAATATGATTCGGTTAAAGTTTCCACTTTGTGTAATTAATCATGCTTAGTGACACTCACATTGATGGATATATAAGATTTATATACACACCCAACAATTAACTTTTACTTTAAAACCATATTAGTATGTGTTTGCGCATACCAGTATACCTACATGTATTTTCGACTTTTTGCATGCCTGAAATTGTGTGCTGATTTTTTCCTCGCGGTCTGTTGCAGCCATTGGGCGGACACTTATCCCGCGTTACTTCCGCAGTATATTCGAGGGAGGCGTGACGGATCTGTACTTCCTGTTAAAGCACCCCAAAGAATCGTTCCACAACACGACAATAGTATTAGACTGTGAGCAGGCGCTGATGGTCACTCATCATGGAAAGCCGATGTTCACAAAGGTATTGCAGGGGGGAGCAAGGCATTGACAATGTGACTTTTATTATTCCAAACTGTTTACTCTATACTTCTACTGCTTAATATTATTAACCTTATAGGTCATAGTCAAGCACTTTGTAAATTCCGCAGAAACACAACCATTACTGCTACTACTAGTGCTACTACTACTACTACTACTACTACTACTACTACTACTACTACTACTACTACTACTACTACTACTACTACTACTTATAATAATAATAACAATAACAATAACACAACTTTACTACTGCGACTAGTGCTACCACTACTACTACTACTACTACTACTACTACTACTACTACTACTACTACTGCTGCTACTATACTTCTACTACTACTACTACTACATACTACTACCGTACTACTTATAATAATAATGATGATGATAATAATATGCAGTTCTTACATAGCTGTACGTCATGTATACACAAATTAATCAGTTTCTATCTCTCTTTCGTGCCACAGGTTGTCACAGAAGGGCGCCTCATATTGGAATTCTCATTCGACGACCTGATGCGAATTCGGAACTGGCATTTTGCCATTCGTCAACATCGAGAGCTCATACCTCGTAGTGTGGTAGCCATGCAGATGGGAGGTGGAACTGCGCCTCAGGGTCCGGGGAATGGTATCGAGGTAAGCATAAAATGTCATCCAGCTTTAAAATGACTTAGCTCTAATGCCCTAGTATGGATCTTTGTTTACTTGTCTAAAACAAATTCAAGACATTATTTCTTGTTGGTGGATGATGGCAAAAATTCCTGAAACGTAGATTATATTTTAGCAGTGCTCAGCTAAAATACCCTGCAAAGGTGAGATTAGTTGATACGATAACCTCTTGAGGAACTATTTATGTTTAATATATTCTGTCTTTACTGATTTACTGTGCAAAGATTTGTTCCTAAATGACCTTGACCTTCCTGTATGTGATTAAAATGTTACAGAAATATATTATTCCAAAAGCAGGCAACACCCATGATGATAAGTCCTGGCAGTTTTACAGGGGTCCCTACAAGTTATGACCCCTCTATTTAAGAATTCCTCCATTTGAAGCACAGCCATCAGTGGCACTACTTTTATATTTTCAATAGAAATGTACTTCCATTTTATGACCACCTTCAATTTAAGACCATATTTTTCTGGATGAATGGGTGGTGTTAAAATGCAGGCACCACTGTATATATAGTCCTATTATGAATATTTTATATGAGTTTTGACTAGGTATAAATTTGTCAACTCCATCTGTTGTACATATTGGGTCATGATCTGCAATTCACACTTCCTCTGGATATGCAGATCCGGCTTTTAGTAACTGAGGTTTCATTTAAATACTTCAGCCTGACCCTATACTTTACTAGCTTCAACAAAGTATAAGTTAGTCATCTGTCATCTGTTGTGCATATTAATTAATGATTCGCAATTCACTATTCTTCTGGGAATGCAGATCCAGCTTTTAATAGCCCATGCTTCCTTCGTCATTTCAGCTTGATGCATTGCTTTGCAAGTGTCAACTAGGTATAAATATTTGACATGTTGTACATACATGTACTATGATTTGCGGTTCACTGTTCTTCTGAATATGCAGATCCAGCTTTTAACAACCCATGTTTCATTCGTAATAACATTTCAGCCTGACCCGGGAATGGTTGAGCAGCTTTCTAAGAACATCACACGGCAGGGTCTGACCAATTACACACTGAACTTCCTGCGGGTGAGTAGTAACAATGCGTGAACAATGTTTTAAATACTGGTTGATTTGCTGATGTTCAAATTGGGCATTTCACATCCTGCCATAAAAGCTGGATCGGATATAATACCAAAATGTTATTTTAAGAATGGGAGTGTTTCTGATATTGATGTAGCCTATCTAGATTTGCCAGCCTGGCTTGTTATGTACTACATGTACACTTTTTAGTAGCTGAGATAAATACTCTGATTCTGGTAATACATTTAACAATACATGACACCGATTAGCATTAACAGTGTTTGTTGTCTTAGTAAATGATTGTTGACATGTCATATTGTTCACCATTCAAATTTCCCTCCCAAGATAGTGGCGCTGTATCTTCTATCTCTTCTATGATTGGCAGTTTGTGCAAAGCAGCTGCCTTATGATTGTAATGATTTTTCTCAAAAATAATACTAACATAGGATAAGTTATTTATTTCACCTTGTTGTCAAAATCGTAAAAAAGTATAATACAATGTATATGGTGAATAGGGTGGCAGTAATCCTGATAGCGTTGCTGCTAACTACTTGGATGAAGTCCATCTGGTAGTAGACGTATAGTTTTCCTAAAATATGTTTACACATATGGGGTCACTACCCCCTGCTAAGGTCTGTGTAACAGCCCAAATCTTACCTTATGTATTTGACGTATTTCCTCAGCTGTGTGTAATACTGGAGCCAATGCAGGAGTTAATGTCCAGACACAAGGCGTATGGCCTGAGTCCGCGGGATTGCTTGAAAACAACGCTGTTCCAGAAATGGCAACGGATGGTAGCGCCACCTGGTGAGTGACAAGGAGAAATTGTTTTGAGGTGTCCCTTTCAAAGTCGCAAGAGAGTTATTGTAGGAGATGTCCCAATCGATCGCATGCAAATGTATTGATCACCATGTCAGATTTCAAATCCTATCGCAAGCCTTGTCTGACAGGTTTATAAATTTATGATGTTTGCATGCCAAGTAGTTGATTCATAGACATGATAAAGTGTTTTTTTTTTTAAGCATTTCAAACATGTTTCTTAATATGCCTTCCTTGTATATTTATCATATCTTTTTTTTAAAGATTTATCCGATCAGGACTACACTTACACTTGATCAATTGTAGCAACTTGTGCCATAGCTGTAAAGCTCAATTTATACTGATCATTTCATCCTCAGTCACATGTCTATGCATGGAAACACATAAACTGGAAAAAAGACTAAAAGACTTTTATATCAGTCCTGTTTTGGCAGCTGCACTATCTAATGCAGCCAAAAGTTCTGTGCAGGTACTGGTGTGAATGCGTCCGGTGCTTTCTGTCTGTCAGCAAAGTGTACGTCATTAATGTGTCCCAAAATTTCTAGGCAGATCTGGTGGCCATCTAATAATGGAAAAAGTCCTATCCCAGTCTTAGATGACCTCTTTACCCCCACCCACCCCCTCCAAAAAAAAATAAAAAATTGCAACTACAACTATCAGTGCATTTAGTTCTTCCTCTTGCTACAGACAGTCTCTGTAGCATGCCACAGCTTCCTCAGCCTTCCTGGCACACAGATGGTTGTAGTCTTTTTAGAGAGGAGACTACTGTGTAAAAACATGCATTACTAGTATAAGTATTGCATATTCCATGGGTTGCTAAACGTTGACACCTGATGCTCTTCTGTTACAGAAAACAGTCGCCAGCCTAATAAACGCCGGAAGAGAAAATCGAGCACCAGCACGAATGCTTCGGTGAACAGCATGAACACGGGAAACACCCCGCCTGGAGTGAAACAGAAGAGATCTCCAGGCCCGCAGGGGTTTAATCCAGTGCCAGGGGTAAGAATGTGGATTAACAGTAATCTGGGTTATTTAATCTGGACAACATAGTGATTATAATGTAGGTTATAAAATGCAAATAGGTGTAATCAGCATTTTAATTGCAAGTTTATAGTGACTTTGGCATATTGAAAATTGTGCCAAACATTCCTCTCGGAAATAGTCTTTGGTGGTGTACAATCCTGGGTCTATGTTGTGTCATTTTATGCAGCATAGAGCCACAGAGACAGTGTTCAAATTGTAATGTCATCTGTTCACACAACCAACCAAGCCAAAGCTGTATTACTCTTTAATATTTTGTTTCAATAGCAACATAGAATAAGTACCGGTATCTACTGTAGCAAGGGACTTTGTGAGTGGTTTGTGAAAACAAAGACCTCTTTTTAAATATGTTTTTTTATACGATATGTTTTGAAATATTTTAATCCCTTTTCAAATTGAACTTCTTTGTACATGCACTGAGGTGTATTTCTCTGTGATACTGTCAAAGTTGGGGAGCATGCTAATTAGTTGCATAAATTAAACTGTTAGGCATCGCCTTGCATTTTTTTTTTGCTGGTTCTTGTTAATTGTGCTGAATTCCGAAACTCGGCTGATGGAGCCATCTTGTTTGTGAGTTCTTTACTTGTTTTACACACAAAGAGATGTCACAAAATATTGCTTTTCAAATTTGATCCGTAAATAGTAAATGGGTTTCTCCTTGTTAAAGCTAAGCCAGCTACCCACTGTGTGGCTTTTGACCACTCACCGATGTTCTACATAAATGCATTGTTTCCTCTTAGGATGTGATGGTGGTTGGCGAACCAACGCTAATGGGTGGGGAATTTGGTGATGAAGACGAAAGGGTGATTACGCGTCTCGAGAACCAACAGTTCACCAATGGCGACAGCGAAAATCACGAACACCTGCCCCCTGGTGGCAATGGCAGCAACCCACCTGGGGTGGGTCCTGGGCCGGGTCCCCATACGCCGGGCAGCCAAGGGGGACCACCCCCACCTGGTGGGGGAGCGGGACCACCTCCGGTCCCATGCAGCAGTGGCGGTCCCCCTTCCTCGCAGTTCCGCGGCTCTCCGTCGTTACAAAATCAATGGGGACCGGACCAGAAGCCGCAGCCCGAGCCCATTTCCATAGAGCCCAAAACGGAATAGTCGGACATGGGTAGAATTACTAGGTGCTTAATTAGTACGTTACTTGTCAGCAGTAGGGATTTCTTACCATTTCGGTTGGCTTGAAAGAGCCTACTTAGATTTGTGAGCTATTTGGAATAGGTGATTTTATGAGTGCCATTTGTTTGGCTCAGGTTTATACAAGAGGTTAAAGTTCATTCTTAATTAAAATTAAATCAGATGACAGTAAAATGGCAACTGATTCAAATTGCGCCATACTACCTAGATGCCAGTTGGTATCCGATTTGTGGTTTATCGTTTGATTCTTGGGGAAAAATTATTTTATGTATCATCTATGTTGGTAGCCAGAGGAAACTGCTCCGAGGTTTTGATCATTGTTAAAGGTTTCATGATAATGTGAGCAAAATTTGAATGACAGAAAGTCCAAAAAAAAAAGTTGTGTATGGGTAATGTTTTATATAAATCATGAGAAGAGGGTGCAGTGAACACATTGATTTAGAATAAATGGCGGGGAAAAATGGAAGAAGCAAACAAGAACAAGAATGGAGAAAAAGGTGGGACTTCAAGAAAATACTTAAGTCCGAGTTTCACGAAAATACTTCAGTCCAAGTTTTGACTTAAGTCACCCCGACCTGAGCATTGTGATTGTGTAAGAATCTTGACTTAAGCAAAAACTTTGACTGAAGTCGAAGAAAAATGAAACTTGATGCAGCAAAGAAAATGAAACTTACTTGGCGTTTATCTGATGCTTAATGAGCATGGACCTGAGATGAGGAGGCCTTCTCACTGAACGGAAAATGGACTAACCTTGATCTCCACAGCGCCACCTAGTGGGGGTCACTTCTGTCGATGGCGCCTGTTTGGTGCCGAAACATCAAGTAAGCTTCATTTTCTTTGCCAGTGGGTTAAGAGAACCTTCCAAGACATTGCATCTACTAACCTGATGAATCTTTCCTCAAATTAATTTGACTTAAGTATCTTCGAGAACACCACCCCATATGCATGCATTGAATATGTATGATGGTTGTTGGATAAACGAAACAGCTTTGTAGTATTTAAATTCCTTTTTGAACAGGAGTAAAGGAAAGAATCATATGACGAGCCCAGGGGCATGTGACTGTGTTATTTGCGAGAGATTTTTTTTTGCCGTTGTTGTGGTGAATGAAATAGACACAAATTGACATGGATTGGTATAAGGTCTAGTTATAAAAGTTGCCGTCTGAGAAGTATGCCTGTGTGAAAAATTGCTTTGAAATGAACAGGAAATCTATGTCCAAAGCAAATGAATTTGTTTTTTACATTAATTTATATATTTTAGTATGGTAAAGTGGTTAAAAAGACTTATATGAGCAAGAGGTATCATCCGACAAGGAGTACCAGGGGTAGATCTATTTTGCTATATCTAGGAGACGGTGCAGTTGATTCTGTATATTTTATCATTAACTGTTGCTGATATAACCGTCTAGTGGTCCTACATAAAAGCATTATGGGTTTGCAAGAAAGCTTGTGGTTGCGTTGCGGTAGGAATGATTTGTGTGTGTTCGAGTAAATTTTGCGCATAAAGTTAAGTTTGGTCTTGCGTTAAAAATTGAGCGCAGTGAAAAAGAGGCTACGGTACAGAGGCTGAACTGATTGTCTTTTGGATAAATAGTATTAGTATTAAAGTATGGTTATGATTTTCTTGGGTGAAACTGATTATAAAAAAATCAAATTATGTTTGTACATTGCCTTCTGGTTTGCTGCCATCAAAAGGGTAGAACTTTCCATATTGTCGCATACAAGACACTTGTATCAAGCTGGAATATTCATTGTATCTCATTTTTCCCCCTTGTTATGTGTTGCTGCAGGGGATTTTGTCATGAAGAAAAAGTTTCAGTACACTGAGTATTTTCAGATGCTGGTTGCTAGAGGAAAGCCAAGGAAGTTGGCAGATAATCTCACTGGGAAGTTAATCTCTCAAACTAGTTGCGTTACTGCTCCAAAATGAGAATTACACATAACATTTACCACCAGCGGAAAGCACACTGCATAAAATCTAAAAGTTTGGGGAATGGCAGGCTAGCAAAGCTGGATGTAAACCCTTCAGTTAACATGGGTTTAGTTCTTGCCAGAAATACAAAAAAAGTAAAAATATTATGTAATACTTTGAATATTTGTTCATTGTTAGATATGGCTGCGCAGTGCGCATAGTGCCATGTATGAGTTCAAAACAAGAGAGATTTTTTCGAGAGCAACGAGTTGAATTTTTGTCACGCAAGTCGGCAACTCTTGGAATCCTTTCTTGTTTACCCATTGTTGATATTGCCATCTGTTGTTGTAGTAGGCTGGTATCCATGTGTTTTTGCTCGTATGTGTTGTATGCATGCCTTATTTTCTTAATGTGTACACCTGTATTGTTGTACTCTCTTATTTATCACCCTAGGTTTTAATAATAGTTTCATCCCTATTTTAGTAGGTCAAAGCACAATGCCAGCAGAATTTTTATCATTAATTTTTGATCAGTGATAGCGAATATATAGCTGACAGCAATTACTGATCAACTTCCTGTGAACGAAAGTTGTTCCCCCTGAGCAATTTCTTTGTGTTTTGCACCAACAGATATTGAATCACAGCATGAACTTTTTTCTTACTGTTTTGTACCTTACACAATTGGTAGGTCTATGGTTTTCTTCTAGTTCTTATAAATTTACAAGTGGCAAGCTTGCCCCCAAACGCTGATACGACTCGTTCAGTGGAACGAGCAATATCACAGTGCTGTTGGGCCGATCTTGTATTTCTAAGCTTGGTAATTACCAGATACCATATTTATGAGACCTAAAATGTGCCATCAAAAATGCTTATTTATTTAGGTCCCAGACTTTGAACACCATAGCTTCGTCATTATGATTTAATTTAAGAAACCACTGCTGCTACTTGTTTGCTCATACATATTCTCATCAAAATTCAACTTGATAGCTGCTTGATCCGTTTTGTAATAAGGCTGGTTACCTTCATGCGTCTTCAGTAACATAGGCAGGGTAACCAGTAGATGTATTCCACCTTGGACTCACTGAAAGCGCTCCTAGAGCTGTACAAAGCAAATGTTGAAGTACCTCGAATAGCCATGGTTTTTGTACAAATATCCCAATTATTTATGTACATGTTTCATCAAGTGTAAATAATATATATTACCCGGAGTACGGATATTATATATATATGTACAGGTTTGGTGTATGAACAAAGCAGGAAAGACCGTGCGTTGTGCACTGTATGAGTAGCCTTGGTTAGTGCTTGGTCAATATAAAGTTAATATTATATTGTCTTCTCTGTCCTTACTGTCTGAACAATAAAGTCATCCAAATACTTGTCCACATGGTGTTTATGCATTGTCTGTGGTGAAATTTAAGTACACTAGTCCCTCTCTTAAAGGACACTCTCTGGAGAGGACACCCCTCTAGAAAGGATACAAATTCTTGTCTGGAAGTACTGTGAATACATGTAATGCTCCCTCTCACCAAAGGACACCTCTCTAATAAGGACAGGATTGTTTGGCAGAAGGGGTGTCCCTATTAGAGGGGGACTACTGTATTGTAATTAACTTTACACCAGTTCATGATCAAGGGGTTCTGGTTTGA
>JAAUYG010137199.1_pt1 | contig 10191 bp, 2 predicted proteins | sample 7278091 | NCBI WGS metagenome assembly JAAUYG01 (sample SAMN14350201, study PRJNA611818) | marine sediment metagenome | isolation source: surface marine sediment (0.6m) | place: French Polynesia: Moorea | collected 2018-08
CTTCCCCTCGCTCAACACTATCAGAAAGTGTATTTGAGCTGGGAACGTCGCTTCCCCTCGCTCAACACTATCAGAAAGTGTATTTGAGCTGGGAACGTCGTCTCCGGCTACCTTACTAGATGGGAACTTCTGTACTAATCATTCTGAGCAACTTCATGAACTTCTTTAACAAACAATATCTGTAATCATGTCTTAACTTACAGTAGCATAGCTGTAAAAACACTTTGAATTTGTGAATTTGTCCGTGCGGTTAAAATACATTCTGGCAAAGTTTGTTCTTTACCTCTTTTGGCATGGAACTTTTTTTCTGTTTTTGGAAATTTTTTCTTGATCCCAGTGGACAAAATAACTCAATATTCCATAAGAGGGCTGGGCGTTTGAAATTTTCACTTCCACGTAGTACTGATGAACAGTCGCTAACAAATTAAAAGTTCCACTACCCCCCCCCCCCAAAAAAAAAAAAATGATATGGAAATATAGTGGATTGCTCCGATTCCACACAATTTGGCTTTAATCTACTCAAAGCATTCAAAGGTTTACGAGAAACGGATTTTACATATGCGTGGGCTACAATAGCGTATGTATAGATCACCACCTTGGGGAACAACTGCAATTTTCCTTCAAGTGACAAAATTAATAGTATGCAAGCCCTGCGTATTGCCTGGAGGCATTTTCAGATAGACATGTATAACCAAATACCCCCCCCCCCCTCCCCTCCGGGAAAAAACACTTTCTCTTCGGTTTTTACGCACGTGATAGTTGACTAAACTGGACCATCAGCCCACCGGCAAATGAGATTGCAAGTGGATTCGAATTTAAGACTCATGGGTCTGAATCCCAGCGTCTTGACCAATTGGGAAATATTCTCACATTCACATAATTTATATGTCAGGGGATCAGCACCTGTATGTATATCGTGTATAGTTATAACAAATATTTTCCTGTCTTATTTATATCCAGAACCCAGGTTAATACATTTCCTGCCGTAAATCGGTTCCTACATATTATATTAGCCACTACTGAACACGTGATTGAAACCAATTAAAATGGCCATTAACAAGGAAGGTCACCGTATCACTTTCAAGACTTGTCATGATTATCGGTAACTGTATGCGTTGAAGTCATAATGAGGTGTCACGACTTCAGCATTCAGCCTCTTCCGTAAGACGCACGCCTTTTCCCTCTTGTTCGTCGCGTAGGCAAATTACTCCTCTATATCTTGAAGAAACCGGTGGTTCTTTTCGAAATTCTGTTAGGCTTCTGCTACTTTACCAAGGGAAAATAATAAATGGAGCAAATGGCTCAGTGCACTGCAGTGTGGGACTCTTACTCATCTTACCAAGCTTGCATCGGCCATCTCCATATTTTAGTGTAAGTACTCCCAACATGAAATACCGCTGGGGCAGCACAAATTTAACTCCACGCACCCATAAAAGTTAATTCTGCTCACGAACAGGGCATTCAGGGAGTATTGTCTAACTCCATTTTTTATGACATTCAATGGTTTGAAACATGAGAGCTTGAACTTGATCTTTCAATGCAAAATCTAACAGTTGCTGGACTCCCCATATATGACCCAAGCACCCTAAATTGTCTAATCTATTGGTGCAGCTGAACTCCCAAATGTGTTTTCCCATTACATATACATATATGTCGATCCTGTTCGATTTCAAAGCCACTTCTTGGGTATCCCTCAGTCATTGGGCAAAAAATATTTTGATTTTTAGAATGGTTCCACCCTTTGGGTCAGGGGGAAACCTGACACCCAAAATGAACTTTGTACGGTCAAATACTGAAATAGTTGTCCCTGTATATTTTAAGACGATCTTAATTGAAAGGTTGTCTTAAAATTGCAGGATATTTATACTGAACTGAAATATTGGTGTGGTGTCGCTGATGCATGGTCTTAATTAGACGGAAGTCTGAAAATGGAGGGGTTTTTTTAATTACAGAGACCACCGTACTTTTCCTTTCGAGATATAGCGGACATAACGTTAACCGACGGACACGCAGACGAATAAAAGCATAAAAACCATGTCCGGATATGTTGGAACACTTCGCATGTTTCGTAGATTTACCGGAGTGAATACCTGATATCAGAGCTTCCTTTGCGTTCTGTGTGATGTGTTCAATGCTGTCAGACAGCTACGAGGGATATGACAATTGTGAGGTTGTCTACTTCTGAAACTACTAACTTAAAACATCAAAAATATGAGTTTTGGTACAACTGGAGAACACGGCACAGGGCCTTCATTCCGATTGAGGTGGTCTTGATTCTGAGGTGGTCACAAAGTGAGAGCCCACGATGCTTAGGAAGATTTTTGCACCAGACTGGGCATGCATAATGCAACTGACTTATTGAACTGACACGATGCCCCGGGCGTTTCAGTTGAGCACTCGGATATTTGAGACAAAATAAAAGATATATCTGTGGACGCCGCATGTTAAAAATTCAGCGACAGGTGCACCCAGGATTTGGAATGCCGCATCAAATTACGGTTGCAAGCTGGAATACTACACATTTTCTTCTAAAAAAAGGTAAAATTTATCAGTGTTTATTAGACGCCTCAACACGAATACGTCCAATTCTGGACGAGGCGTACAGAGTCAACGGCAATCCATATATATTGGCCTATCAAACGCGCTTACAAATTAACACCATGCATATTTTTGAGAACTACAAAAGAGAACTGCAAAATACACAGCATGGATAGTTCAGTGCATACAATGTTATCCCACAGTTTATATGATGCTTGTGTTAAAACGGACAGCAGAAGGTAATACGTCATTGCTCAACGTCCACTACTGTCATTACAGAGTCTTCAGTCTACTAGTATTTAGAATAAAATTTTCACCGGGGATCGCAAGATGTACAACGACAGTACAGTCATTACTGTGCAAAGAGCCTTTACTACGATCCTCATTTTGGCTGGAGGCACTGCATGTGTAGTATTGCGTACATGTCGGTTAACCTACAATGTATTCCCTTGACCTGCAAGGAAGAATTTGGGCCGTTCACTCAGATGCATGGCAGATGAAAGGACTCTTGGGTATGTGAAAGTCACCCCACTTGACGCTGATGATATATATTCCAGGTTGGTTCACTTCATATGTTACATCGTAGATATCATCTGCGGTAAAAGTAACACACGTCTCATTGACTGCTCGTCCCCGAGATCCCACGATTCCTACCGTCAGACAGCCATTATTCTTTGCCTTCACCTCGACCTGGTAAAAAATAATGGAGAGCCGTAGAGAAAGTGGGGAATAGGAGGGGTTATGCATGACGCGGACGGAATTACATATACGTAAGCTCGTCAGTTTATATTATATCTATTTCTAAAGTTTATCTGAAAACACTTTGGTGTGAATTTTACCTGGAAAAAGGTCTTCATGTTGACTTCTGCGTGCACCAAACCAGGTCCGAATGCCGTACAAAGGAATGGATCTGGGATTTGGTTTGATTGAGTAGAATCCGTGATGGCCGGACTTTCGACCTCCTCGCACATGGAAAAATGCACGACGGCCGGCTCAGGGGATTGGCCAGAGATTTCCTCGGGTATACACTCATCTGCCTGATCTGCGCTCATGAAAACGCTATCCAGCTCACGGTGCATGCCGCTGTAGGATAGCTGATGCAGGTACTGCCTCGGTGCGAGTGTTCTCTCGCCTGGAATGGTCCCAGCATCACTGTCTGTTGGGGGAGACCTGTGAAACGTCGGAGCGACGGACATGGAACCAAACGTCCTTTTCAAGTAATCTGCAACACGCTGAGAAGCATCCTCTGTGGGCAAGAACTGAGCTGCAAGACTATCGTCTCTGGAAAAGGATTCCGTTACAGGCTGGGCTATGTCCGAGTACGCTGCTCGAGCCGAGCTACGAGCGGCACCTAGATCAAAAGAGCTCCCGGATTTTCTCAGATGCTTTAATGCGTCTGGAGCCGAGCCATATCTTTTGCGCTTGAACTTTGCCGCGCTAATGTTTTCGTTGCCAGAGGCAGAGCTTATGCGACTGAACGCGTCTAGCTCATCCAGCATGTCTTTCCTGGTGGCAGCGGACACACCAAACCCGTCGAACGTGTCTGTGCTGCTATGAAGTGGCTCTTGTTTCTCCGGTATCAACTGGTCCTGTGTGGCGCCCTTGTGATGAACTTCTTCCACGTGAGCCAGAGCTTCTGCCCGTTCTTCTGCTGGGTAAATATCATTGGTCCCTTCTCTTCTTAGCGTGATATCGGTAGACCCAGTGGTTTTGGTATTGGCATTTGGGTTTTCTAATGCAACCGAAGACATGGCAACCGATGGATTGGCGCCATTTTCGGCCCTCGGCTGTCCCTTTTGCGCTGCTGACATCAAACTTCGTGCATTCTTAGCTTCTCCTCGATGCCGCCTAGGCTTTCCACCTTTGTCGAGACCAGGTGTTCTTGGCTCAGATTTACTGCCATCTTCATGCGAGTGGCGGCTGGATGAACGCCGGTAGAGCATGACACGCCTCGAAAACCGGACCCGACGTTTGTGAGAGCTAACCTTCTGTCCGTGACCCAAGACCCTTAATGATCTCCCTTCGTTTTCCGATACAGAGTCCTCCTTGGATCTCTGCTGCCCCACCAAGCGTCTGCTTCCCGATATGGATCTACAGTACCTATAAGCTAGTATGCCTGCTCGAACCTTTTTCCTAGCTAAGCTTTCCCCTATCTTTTTCTGGTCGTCTGCATTGGGTGCTGGCGATCCAGGAGAATTGCTGATAAGTTTGGGATCAAGAGAGATCTTTCCACGATACCTATTTCTAGTCACTGTCCGGTGACCATTGATAACGCTAGGTTTAGGAACTCTTTGCGCCCTTGCTGTTGAACTTGATCCAACCGGTGAACATATGCTGGTGTCTTCAGTGATGCCACTATCTGTCGTCTCCACCGTAGACTGTCGAATCGCCTGCTCCTTGTTTGAGACAGCTATCTGTCTTCTTGAATCCACCGATAACAAGGAAGCCCCGCCGACACAAGGAACTTCTCCGTCTGCTTTCTTCTCGGCGGCCATCCTTTTGACTGAATCGCTAGATGACGATTGCTCTTTGGCAAAGGAACGAACAATCTTACGCCTCGGTCGAACATACAGCTTAGGTCTGACCCAGCCGGTCTCAGCCTTTATTTCTTCGTAGGTACCCTGAGTCGATTTGTCAACAAGCGACTTCGATTTGCTGGAGGATGATAGCAAAGTTTTGGCATCGAAACCAAGTCCTTGGTTTTGATTTGAATGTCCGCATTGGAGATGTGAAATGGCGTGATCTTTCGTAGTACCGTGTCGTTCTGTAACTGTGGTGAGACTTCCTCGTCTTGAATGATGTCTGGAAGTAGACGGTGTTGACATTGGGGAGAGAGCTGGGGATGGTGTCATCGGAATAGAAATACCGACCAATAAGCTGTCACTGGATGGGAAGAGATCTTTCATAGGGGACATTTTGCCATCTATTTGAGAGCTTCCGTTTGTTCCAGACGAGGAATGGTTCCTCTTCATCTCGTGGAATATCTTCTCTGGATCACGTTCATCCATTGAGTTGAACTCTCCTAAGGATTCGCCACTGCACAGGGTAGCTCTTTTCTTCTGTGCCTGCATGCTCATCGAGAGCTTCTCCATTTCTTCTATCGTCAGTGTGTCATCTTCGGGATCCAATTCAAATGCCGTCCATCTTTTAAACAATGAAGGCAAGGAAGTGGACATGCGCAATCTGTTGTGTTTGGCCACCACAGAGAGCTTTGGATGCGGCGTATTGCCCGCAACCGATGCCTCATTTTTGGATGAGATTTCTCCTTTGGGACCATCTGGTTTTTCCAGATAAGAATTGATCCTAAACTCCATTTCACTGTCACATTGGCTTTCGGTTCTGGTTCTCTGTTTCCACAGCTTTGGTGGAGTATGGTGTGCATTGTCTGTCCTATGTATTTCACCCATCGGCTTTGTCGGTGATGCTGTGCTTCCTCCCGTGTTGCTGCTTATGTGTCCTACCTGGTTTGAAAATGAATGGTTGGTGTCCTTTTTCTGTGTATTCAGATGGCAAGATGGATCAGAGAGGGTCTTCCTTACAGCTTCATGCTTCTGGTTTTGTTTTCCGTTTGTATCAGTGTTTTTGTTATGGTTGTCCGATTCTCGGCTCTCCTGCTCGGCTTGTTCTACACGATTTTCGTCCCGAGAAGACGCAGTCTGACTTTGTGTTTCTCCTTTGGCTGCACAATGACCTTCTGCTGCATGGATTCGGTTTTCTTTGCCTGGATATTTGGATGTTTTGTAGCTATTCGCGTTTATTGTCTGGGAATTTATATCGCCTGGTGTGTGCAACTTCTGGGCCTTTTCCTCCGGTATCAGTGGATAAGACTTAGTGGCGCTCAGCGGTCTATGTTCTTTCACGGGGTCAGGGGAGGTGCAGTCAGAATCGGTCGAATACTGCCTCGTATTTTCCATGGGTGCCCTCTCTGGGCCTTCAGCAAACGGACTGCAGACGAATCTGTTATCACTGTGAGGCAACAGCAGTAAGCTGGCTTGCTGTCCATCAAGGCTCAAAGGAAAGGATTTAGTAGACGCCAATGATCGGTGTCTCTTGTGGCATTTCGCACTTATTGATCTGTCTGATGCACGAAGAATCTGTGACGTTATATTGGTTACATCTGCGATGACGCCGTCTAGAATCTGACGCACAATATCGTGGCCATTTTCCCCGTCGTGACTTGCTTCTCTGTCTGGCTTGCGTGTCTTTGTCGCATCCTGCAGAGATTTAACTGCCTGCTTGTACACAGTATTCACCCTCAATGATGAGCCTACAGGCCACTTCGGTTGGCTAAGCTCCGGCTCAGCCATGTCGTCGCTTGCGCTGCTACACTCTCTGGACAACACATGCGGCGTCGGTGGTGCTTCCATAATGACAAATTCTTGGCCGCCTTTGGTAACCACCCGTTTGAGCACCCTACGTCGGGTGACAGTCGCCTGCTTTACCAGCTGAGGGGCTGCTATATGAGTCCGGCTAATAGACCTTTGGACTTTGCTGGTGCGGTTGAGAACGGCCGCTGTAACTCCAGACGGGAGCATACCAGAGCTGTCCTCGCTACCACTATCGGAGTGATCATCACTATCACCCATCACCCGACATTGAGGTACAGACTCTCTCCTCTTAGACTCAAAGCTGAGCTTCTGTTGATGGGCTCTTCCTCGGCTTTGCGCATACTCGTTCAGCTTTTCGAGTGTCTCAGCCACCTCCACCAAGAAAGGACTCCCTCGAATGTGATTTCCGTGCCATTTTATACTCACAGTATGCAGACCACTGCTTCTTGGCATATAGCTTATGAGAAACTGACCTTCGCCTATACAATCATAATCAAATGGGATCTTCTGCGTTTCGTCAATGGCTTCCATTGCGGGATCTGGGACCTTTTTGTGGGTGGGTGTCGCTCGGCCATTGTGGTTTATCAGTTTGCTGGCTCCTGCATGCCAGAGCTTTGTGGAGCGTGTCTCATCAAGGAGACCAGACACGGAGCTAAGCCTCTTCAAGGAAGGAAACATGCTTACAATCTTCTCCATGCAAATTTCGCCGCAAGGGCCTCTGACGATGAACTGCAGGTCCAGTACATCGGATGACGGGGTGTATATGTCAACTTTAGAACGCCGTCCTACTAGTCCGACCTTGAGCCCGCTTCCCTTGGCTGTACATGTCTCGCTGAGAGAGCTGAGCCTTGAAGGCGGCTTCTTCGTGCTGCTGCTTTGCGGGTGCAGAGTGGGAGACCCTTGAGCACTTGATTGTTTCTGAACGAGTGAGGCCCATTTAATCAAAGACAAGAACTGGCGTAGCTTCTCTTCGATCTCAGTGCTTGACAAAGCTAAGTCTTCAGCGGTTATGATCGTCTAGAAATAGAGTGTGATGTAATTTAGTTTTACTTCCAGAATAATTATAATGTTCTCGCATGGTTTACTTTTCAGAATCATCGCGATTGTGACAAGCAACATTGCATTACGGAATAAACTTGATCATGCAATGTTGCTAAATATCACCCCTAGCAATTTGTTTATGCCTACGGTGTCACGGTCGAGTTTATATCAGCTGTTTCACCAGAAAGAAAGGCATATGGCCATAAAATATTTTAGATATCACACTAGGCACTAGGAGCCACCAAAGACCTAACGTAACTTTGCATTGAAAGTAAAATTCAGAGTTAAAATAAAAATAAATAAATAACTTGATTCTGCATAATAATGGGATTAGAGACTGAGTAGAGGCGTTTCTGCATTGTCAGGTGATTTTCATTCTCATTTTCATAACATGATGTAATGAGGAACGGGCTATGGACTTCACAGGTTGGGGGTTATAGAACATTGTTTCACTTCAATACAAGTAATCAGTAACATGAACACGGCATTTTGACTAACCTGGGGTATACCGAAATGCTTATTAGCCAGCTTGATCCCCAAGCGGCAATTGCTGACTTTGTTGTAAGGTCGCAGAAGATCGAATCTGGGACAGGCCCCAGGACAGAGAGCTTCAATCAACGCACAGAGAGCAATCCCGTCACTCCAGGATGAACTGAGGTTAGGGACCTGGATTCCAGGCAAATTGCTCTGACACCAATCCAGAAGACGACGCTTCGTCGAGTTGTCTGCAAAGATCAACAGAAACCTTAATGGCACATGTACAAATGCATGTTCTTATTGCCTCAAACCAAAACACATTTCTTGAGCACCACAAAGTGTATATGAAAATGGCAATAAAATGCGTATATTTTGTAATCATACAAATCATGCAAATGTATGACGGAACCGAGTACAACACCTAAATATTATTGCCAAGCACATTGTTATAATGTATGGGCTATGGTCATACCGGATCTTGTAGCATAACATGTAACCAGGACACTCGTGTGCTCCTTCCCATACTTGAATTGCCTGTCAATATTGCCGTGGTGAACAAGTTCGACACTAGCTCGACAAAGCAGTTGGAATATAATACCACTCTATGCTTCTGGTGTGGTACAGTAGCGGGCAAAGCGGCTGCTCTCTACAATAAAGGCCATTGCAGCTTTAAAGTATATTAAATGTTTGTCAACCTTACGTTAGAGTTCCCAAACGTAAGAGTGTCTACATAAGTTTCTTCGGAATTTCTATCCTGTACAAACTTCGGACTTGAAGAGATTGTCGGAATTGAAGAGTTGTCATCAGCGTGATTCTCGTGATGGCCAAGTTTGCGACAAGCAATAAAAACGAATCAAGTCTCGATCCACACGAAGGGCATGTGCAGTTGTCATATTCTGTGAGACTGTGTTCATCCTTATACATGTATTGAAGTAAGTCCGCACAAACTTTTGCGCTTACGACCTAACTGGCTGACATAAAGTGAATAAACTGGCTGGCTGGTGTAAATTCATGTTTAAGAACTCATTTAAAAGTATTTAAACTATCTCCGTCGTGTGAATATCATGATCCAATTCATTCCAGTCACCGGTACCACTCCAAAGGAAAGCGCTTTTAACATTACGACCCCCTGGTGGAATGAACTATTTACGGTTTCTGAGGTATATTTTGATGTTCTTTGGCTCGACATAGTAACATTTTGTGAGGTATTCGGATACAAGGTAACTCACGATTTTAAAATACATATTGACATAAACCAAGATATTCCCTTCTAAACAGTAAGCGGTTGGAGAAGTGGCTGCAGTGTCCAAGTGCCATATGTGTGTGCGATATGCATTTAAACAAGTGAACAGTAAATAGTGCCCTACGCTGAACAGACACCTATCATTTGCTCTTGATCACCGGTTAAATTTGAACCAAAGATACACGTCGCGTACTCTTATATGATTTTGTAAAGTAATAGCGTGCCTTTTTGGAGAAGAAGCCACCTAGTCTAGTCTCTTTGGGGTAAATAATTTGCTTCTGCTGTTGCTGCTGCTGCTGCTGCTGATGATGAGGAGGAGGAGGAGGAGGAGGAGGAGGAGGAGGAGGAGGAGCAAGAAGAGAGTGAGGATGAGGGGGAATTGACGATAATTACTAGTACGTTATCCACCAAAATACACTTTGTAACTTCCCACTGAATGTTATATATTCCCTATCACTGCGTGAATCGTCAGAAATACGTGATGTACGCGTTGCCGTATTGTTTGCCAATATGCAGATGCATACTTTCAACTACATAAGTTTGCGTACACACGAGACGGCAATC
>JAAUYG010044860.1_pt1 | contig 10190 bp, 10 predicted proteins | sample 7278091 | NCBI WGS metagenome assembly JAAUYG01 (sample SAMN14350201, study PRJNA611818) | marine sediment metagenome | isolation source: surface marine sediment (0.6m) | place: French Polynesia: Moorea | collected 2018-08
CCGATTTCGACGATTTTGACGATTTTGTATCTCGGAAACGGCTAGTGATAGGAGCAATACGGACCAACATTTGGACACTAGAGGTATGCATTAAGTGCATATAGAGTATTTGCCTGTTAAGTGCTCAGGGGTCTTTCGGTGCATTTGCAGTCTTTGACGACGTAGCATCTGCTTTTGACTTAAATATTCAAGTACAATGCGTAACTTCTACAGTTGTGTTTTAGCAGTGCCGTATTTCCTATTGTATTAGGTGTTGTTAGAAGGGCACATTCTTCTGATTGAACTCCTACAGCTTTGACGGAATTCAGTCAGCCCTCCTATGGGTAGCTATTTGTACGGCAACCCAATGTTACGTCTAGGGAGGAAAGTTCCCCCAAGGACACAAATAGTTTTAGTATTTGATAGATGACGTGATTCTTTTGACATGTGTGTAAGATGTTACCTGCACTAAGCAGAAGTATAATTAACGATCGGATTCTTCTGATATTAATGGAATTCAATATCAGACCTTTTATTCTCTGGAGAATTTGCCATATTTCATTTCATGAAATGCCGTTGAGTAGGCAATGTCCAAAACTGACTGAATTCAGTCCAGTCACCTACTTAAAAGCTCTTACCCGGTTTATGCGAACGATATTAAAATATGACAATTTGAAATTAGCATCTACGTATGTATTAACGCCTATGTTTCCGATTGAATTCAGTGTCTTAGGAATGCAAATATTCATGATTGAAGTCGGTCTTTCGTTTTGTTTTGTTTTGTTTTGTTTTCAATTTACTCCACCGCCGGATTTTATACCTCCATTGCTGACTGAATTCAGTCACCCCTTTACAAGTATTTATGCAGTTAATTTACTTAGGTACAAAACATTCGAAAATGTGTATGTCAGTGTCGTCACATTTTGTGTTGTATGAATCAATATTCAATTTTCTTTCAACCCCAGTAATGTATAACGTCCACATATATGTAAAATGTTTGCTCTGAAGACAGGGTTGTTACCAGCATAGGTATTTACATGTAATGTACGTAGGTACTATAAACAAGCCCAGCGAAGCCCCGGTGTCTCGTACTGACTGAATTCAGTCACTTCTTTAAAAGTACTTAGTATACGCAATTTATATTAATTTGGCATGAAAAACATTCTCGACAAAGGTATTGAACTGCATGGGATTCAACCCGGTTGTTTATAAGTGCTGCGTGCATCTTTTGTAGCAGTGCCCATGTTTTGCATTGAATTCAGTGTTCATGGCGGCACTGATTGAAGTCAGCCTCTTTGGCCTTCCTTGTATAACTCCATTCTGCATGAAACCAGACGCTGACGGAATTCAGTCAGGTGTTTGGGGCATACATATATAATAGACAATTGTGTACGTTTAAGATAATTTTCCACCTGCATGTGAAGTTTGTTCTGATATATCTAGTAAATCTATAGAAAGAGGTTCTGATATATCTACTTACTTATATTAAATTAAATATTTAAAAAGAATATTCAGGATTCGTTAATCAAATGCGTATATTAGGTAGATTTCCTTCCAAGGTTCCGACCCTTCAGATAGTGATACATCAGACATTTGTAACATTTATTGGTGTAATGGTGTGTTTGTGTGAAATGATATATATCTACTTTACCTACGCTTTCATGTGAAATAAACTTCTTCCAGTAAGATTACTGGTGTCGTTATAGTAAGTACTTGTAATAAAGGATAAACTTGCAAAATACGGGAAATTGACAAAATTTGACTTTGGACCAGCCTTGCATTCAGACGCTTCACCTGAAAACACAGCCCGTCGAAGAAATAATTTCAGGTAAAATCTTTATGTGTAAATCAAAAAAATTGTAGTGTGCGTTTATTTTTCAAATGTATCCAATTCCATTTGATTGTTTTCCCAAGTAAGAATAGTACTCCTAACAACATGGAACGAAATCCGACACCATCATGCCACAGGAAGAGCTAGTAGCACTCTCCTCTGTGGGCGTGTTTGAATTGATCACTACTCTCTGTAAAATCATGAAAAAATCTCCAGGTGGTAAAAGGCTAGACATGTCCTCTGCAGCTAGGCTACATATAATTAACACCCGCCCCAGATTTGCTGGCTGGAGTTTATTGTGATGCCTTATATGCCTGTTCGTATGTGTATGAGAATATTTGTGGACTGGCGCAATACAAATCTAACAAGAAAGACCGCTGGGACAGCGGAAAACCCCGCCTGCAAACAAACACCTTTTTGTGACATCCAAATGGTCGTAATATTACTGCTGGCAAATATATCTATTCCATACAGATATCCTACTACTGAAAATCTGAGTGATAAAATTCTGAGTAATCTTTGACCTTTCAAGGTCGCTCAAAGTCAAAAGTGATGGTGTCATTAGACTCGCCATATAGGGTTTCCTATTAATAGTTAATAGTAACATGGGGCCTAACTCAGCTCCTTTACGAGATATAAGGCTTTGAAATCTGATTGACCTTGACCTTTCAAGTTGCTCAAGGTCAAAAGTGATGGTGTCATTAGACTCGCTATATAGGGTTTCCTATTGATGGTTAATTAGTAACATAGGGTCTATCTCGGCTCCTTTACGAGATATAGGGATTTGAAATCTGAGTGACTTAGACTTTGAACTTTCAAGGTCACCCAAGGTCAAATGTCATGTTGTCACTGAACTCCCTATACATGGTTTCCTATTGATGGTTAATAGTAACATAGAACCTAACTTGGATGCTTTACGAGATATAACGCTTTGAAATCTGAGTGACCTTAACCTTGACCTTTCAAGGTCACTCAAGTTCAAATATGATGATGTCATTGAACTCACCATATATGGTTTCCTATTGATGGTTAATAGTAACATATGGTGTCACTTGGCGCCTTTACGGGATATAAGGCTTTTAAGTGTGGGTGACCTTGACTTTGACCTAAAATCTGGGTGACATCGACTTTGACCTTTCAAGGTCACTCAAGGTCAAATCTGACGGTGCCATTGGACTTCCCATATATGGTTTCCTATCAATGTTTAATAGGAATATAGCAATATATAGCCTAACCGGGCTCCTTAGGAGATATAAGACTTCCAAATTTGAGTGCCCTTGACTTGTCCTTTTAAGGGTGCTCAAGGTCAAATGTGATGGCACCCTTGGGATCCCCATGTATGGTCTCCTATTAGTGTGCAATAGTAACATATGGCCTAGATCGTCTCATTTGCGACACATAAGGCTTCAAAACCTGACTTTGACCAAAGACGATACAGGATCTGTGTAATATCTTTGCTTTGACCTTTCAAGGTCACTCAAGGTCAAAAGTTATTGTGCCATTGGACTCCCCATATATGGCTCTCTTATGACATATCAAGGTTCTTGATTTTGACATTTCAAGGTCACGTCACTCAAGGTCAAATGTAATGGTACAGTTAGACTCACGATATATGAGTTCCTATTAGTATCTAATGGTAACCACATGTCTCTCATGTCTCTCCCTTACCGTTTAGCTGTTATAGCCACTATCATTTGGCCACAATTTTGCGTTATAGTTATTAACATCTGCTGTATTTACTGTTAAAACTTAATATGAACGCCTGTTATAACTATTGACTGTTATAATTTTATAAGTTACATTCGCCATAACAATCGTTTGACCGCTAAAACAAAACTCAATGTGAGCGTCTGTTATAATTATCATTTGACTGTAGTAACTATTGCTACTAGCATCCGTTATAACCGTTACTTGGCTGTTATAATATGTCCTATACGATCACCTGCTACCGTTATTGTTTGATTTGCAATAATCGAATCAATCGATGATGTTGTCATCTAATCTTTCAGCTGGGGCCGGAGAAAGGTGTCACCCACCTGGCCCTGTCTGCCATTGTGAATGCTCTGTGGGACCTGTGGGCGCGTGTGGAAGGAAAGGTCGGGGACAAGATACAATCCTCATCTAAATCTGCCATTTATAGTTATCAATACCAATTATTTAACGAAAATTAAAGCCATCAAAAAATGCGACTGCAACTTGTACTTATGCTTCCAGTATTAGCCCATCCTGCCGATGCTACACTAGTAACTTCAGAAATAAATGAGCCTAAGTTTTGACTTAAGTCAACAATCTCAACAGGCCGGATATAAATTTGCATTTTTAATGTAGCGGCAGAACATATTGTAAACTCACAACGATTCAACATAATCCACCTCTGTTTTGTTTGTTTCATCGACAACATTGCATGCATTGTTGCCACCCCCTCCACCATCGACCTACCACAACGCTCTGTGTGTTAAAAGAGGTCAACATTAATCTGCATTATGCGTGTTGTAAACTATAAATAAATAAATCTTTATACAAGATCTCACCATTGCGATTGGATCAGACCAACTTAGTCAGCACTTAGACTTGAGGGTTTTTGAGAACTACTCTTTTGTTATAATCAAGATTCTAAACGTTAGCGAGCAACTAGCTTGGATTTCTAGATACCGGATATTTCGTAATGTGCAGACTCTGTGTTCAAGAGGACATAATATAAAGTCCATACCTCTACAGATGCTACTTTTGCCATTGCGTCTAGCATCGGTGTCACACTGGGCAGCTTGTAGATTTAACATACAGCTAGACATTAGATATCACGGTGTGACACTAAACACCTGTGATGTAGTGATCTACCGGTATATGCTGAATTTCCACGACGATTTGAACTGCATCAGCGTGATTCACAAGTTAACAATAACCCAACGCTTTCAATTTCAGCCATTGTGGAAGCTACTGTCTGATATGGTAAGGTATAAACTCGACATAGGGTACATGTAGATATTTTTTTTGTCTAGCTTTCCTACTTTTAGGGATTATGTTCTCTGTGTGCAGGATGATATCTACTAAAAGGCAGTTTAGGTGGGTACTTTCGATCAAGTGAAAATGGATAGTTTCGCATTCAATTGTTAATAACGTTTATAGATGGGGTATAAAATATGGAGTAAGAATAGAATAGAATAGAGTGTTTTTTAACGTCGGTCCAAGTAAAGGTTTACCCGTATTATTGCTCGAGATTACGAACCGATTTCCAGTGACCCCATTTACACTATATTAAACATGCACACGAGACAATAAGAACAGTTACATACGTACATCTCCATCATACACATATTATTAAGAAGTTTTTAAAATAAATCTATAGTAAGCATTAACCAATCTTTTAAAACTCTCACTAGAGATGATTACTTCTATAATGTATCATCCTGGCGTCACAGTAAATTTAACCTATATCTTAATGTCATTATTTCAATCCCACTACTTTCGTTACAGGATCCTGAGAAGCTCATTTCCACTATAGATTTTACCTACATGTGAGTATCCACACGTATCCATAACAATAATCAGACCGGATACACAAACGCTTCTAAATACAGACTTACTTTTTTATTTCTAGTATACTTATACAATTTGTAGTAGAATATTTTTTACCATTTACGTTTTCTTGCTTTTTCCAGAGATGACGCAATTACCAAAGCGGAAGCAGTTGGTAAGATAGAAATAAACTGTGCCGTACAAATAGCGCACTTAAATGTCATGTGTGCTACTCTACCTTTCTGTTACTGTCATTCCGGCCTGGTCGCCCACCGCACTTTGTGAGAGGAAACTTATAAAACTATCTGCAAACTATCTGCAGCTTAATTTCATATTGTTCACTCTCTTGCTAGGACATATAAGTTTTTAGAGGTTGCTCATGGGAAGTACCTTAAAACTTCAAATAAGCGCCCGGGCGGCAATAAATTTCAGGCGTGCCTTAGACCCGGCTGCTATTAGAGGCAAACTTTTATTAGAGGTATATAATTAGAGGCATTTTTTTCAAATTCAGTGTCCCCGTACACCCGGCGCCTATTAGAGGCCGGCTTTTATTAAAGACCAGGCGCTTATTAGAAGTTTTACGGTAATATTTTTGGCTCTGCTTGACTTTTCAGCAGAGCTACTGTCGTGGTGTAGGCGTCCGTCGTCCGTCCGTTAACTCAGGTTTCTCAGAAACCGCCGCATGGATCCAAAGCCAAATGTCATGGGACGTTAGCTATCCAACATATATCCCAGACCTTTTTTTTTTAAATTTTCACTTTCAAGTTTTTACGATTTTTTTTTCTTTTTTGTTAACATGGGACCCTATGGGAGCTAAAATTTCAAAACGCTACTTCTCCCACATTTTCTGTCCGATTTCAATCAAACTTTATGATTCATGTCTTATCTTGTCATGGAAGACATAGGCTATTACTTTTCGGCCAAAAATTAAAAATGTTATGGCACTTTGAAAATGTTGTTAACACAGGACCATATGAGGCTTGAAATTTCAAAACTCTACAAAATTGCTCCTACAGTTTTCTTCCGATGACAGCCAAACTTCATGAGGACATTGTCTACCATGGTGGAATACAGGTTACATACTTTTCTTGACAATCGGCCAAAGTTTTAAAAATTCATGTGGCACTTTGAAATCTTAAGGTGGGAGCCAATCGTAAAATCGTAAAATGTGAAATATATTAAAAACGGCTGATCGTAGAGCGAAACGGATTAAAATGTGGGACTCGCAGTTCTGTGTACTGCACATGTAGAGTAATTTTATGTCAGGTCACTTGAATTCAGTTTGGGGTCATTCAGTGCACTTTGCAATATTTACGATGTTGAAATTTTCAAACGCCTACTGCTCCCACAATATTTATCCGATTTGAACCAATCTTTATAGAAAATATAGTAATCGGAGGAGAATACAGCCTACTACTTTCTTGGCGATCGGCCAAATATTAAAAATTTATGGTACTTTGAAATTTTTGTTAACACAAGCCATATGGAGCTGGAAATTTCAAAACGCTACTACTCCTGCAGTTTTCATAAGATGACAGCTATACCATATCAGGACATCGACTATTATGGTGGAATTCAGGCTATTACTTTTCCTACCAATTCGTCAAGTTTTAACATTTTGTGGCACTTTGAAATTTTAACATGGGAGTGAATGGGAAAATCCCGAAAGGCGCAAAATCTTGAAAACAGCTGATGATAGAGCAAAACGGATGAAAATTGGCACTCGCAGTCTTAGGTGTTGTATATGTAGGGTTACTTTTGATGTCTGATTCCTTGCATTTGCTTTGGGGTCATCGGTGCTCGTTGCAAATTTAAGATGTTAAGATTTTGAAAAGGCTATTGTTCCCACAGTTTCCATCCAATTTCAACCAAACTTTGTGTAAAGTATGGTAGTCGGGGTTGTAATGCAGGCTATTACTAAAATTTGTGGCGATCTGCCAAATTTAAAAACATGTATCGTATGGCATTCTGATGATGTCACCTCAGCTACATTGGGATTATGCATACAGCTAATAGTATGTGGTTTCGTCTGGCAAAGGGTCAAGCACAGGATCAAGACCCCTGGGCCTCTTGTTCACCTTTTTGATAGCATAGAAATTGCCTCAAACTATAAGGCTTTTAGGTTCATGGGGTGGGCAAAAACCATCTTTTCCGATACCAGAAGTGGTCCCGAACGACATCATGTAACGTTACATCCATCCCTGCATACTCTGTGGATAATAGGTCATGAAATCATCATGGCAGCAGGGACAAGCGTTCTGGAAGAATATTGGGCCTAGGCAATAAGTGTTGCGACAATTTCTGATGCTGCAAATGACTTCAACGCTTCTTTGGAGACTTGCACATTTTTGGGTACTTATCATAGTACATGTCTCGGCTTCAACAAGCCATCGGTAAGATGACATTATTAATTGACCAACTTGAAGGTGTCATGATGTAAAGAAGTGACGGTTTGCATGATGAGCCGTAGTGCGAATGTTCAACTGGTAGCTGTTACTTGTTGCCAACGTTTAACTAGTTCAACTTCAGCCGGGTAGTATTTTTGGGATGCCCCTAGTTCTTCAATTTAGAAATCTATAATTTGTCCTTTGATGCCCTTGTCATGTCAGCTGCTATCCGCCATCACCCGGCATCACCAACGCCGCCATCACTAAATGCGACACTGCCATTGGCCCTGCTGGGTGTGCTGATACTGTTGCTGCTTTAGGCTGCTACCTAAACAAAAATCACTAAGGGTGCCATACCGCTACAAAAAAGCAAATATGCAACCATACCACGTGTAATAAATATACATTGTGTGTACTTCCAGCTATACTGAAAAAGGGCAAGCAAGGAATGGCTGAACGAGGTAACATTTCTTAATATATACGTATATTCCATGTCTAGATATTTATTAATATATTCTGTATAATTATACTTCTGCCCCCCCCCACCCCCCCCAAAAAAAAAAAAAAAAACATGAGACCGTTTGATTCGATCTTCATGTAGTTAGTATTTTATAATGAGCTAGATTCTACTACAATGGTCGCAGATAACGTATAAAGTACTATAAAAAGTAATATGAAATATTATACTCTAGCGGGTTTTTTTTTTTCAGAACAGCAGTTGGAAATTGAAGGTTATCCAGCGTATACCACTTCTGTAGGTTGGATGGCTTATGACACCGAGAAAATAAAGCAAGTACGTCTGAGATAGATGTAACTACTTATATATCACGCACACTACTGTTAAGGGTTGCCCGGCGGCCATCCAGGATTCTCAAATATCAAAATAGAGAACATGAATGTGAAATTCATGTCGGTATTGATGTATGATTCTAAGTGCAGGATGGTCAATAATTCTAAGTGCAGGATGGCTTGGTATAGGTGCTAAAGCTTCACGGACCTACTACTACTACTACTACTACTACTACTACTACTACTACTACTACTACTACTACTACTACAACTACTACTACTACTACTACTACTACTACGACGACAACTCCTGTTCCTTAAGATAAGACAAGATAAAATTTATTTAACGTCGGTTTCAGAGTAAAATAGAGAACATTAGTACACGTACCATCGACCGACATGATAGTGTTGACATGATCCCGTGCATCTTAGTACACTTTTTTCGCTTTTTCGAAATTTTTTAACTTTTCAGGTTTTTGTGCATTTTCTTAGTTTTCTTCGACACCTGAGTTTTTGGACTTGGAAGTTTCAAACGACTTCTTCTCCAAAACGAGCAAAGGGACAGCATACAGAGTTTCAAAAATTTTAACTTTAAAATAAAATTTTAATGTATCAATTTCAAGCTTGAACCATTCGGGTCAAACGGATCGTCAAGGTCCCTGGCTCACTTGTTTCTAAGAAACTGATTTGTTATAAATCATGATAGTCTTCTTTACAAACTTGGTAAATACATGGTATAAGTGGTCTGGAAGACTGGAACACAAATGACTTACCTCCTATCTAATCGACGTCAAATAGTTAATTTAACCATTCTACAATTGTCTATTGAGGTGAGTTTACCCCAGGGCTCCACCCTGCGACCAATACTTTTTCTTATATTTTTCAATGACCTTAATTCCTACGTCTGTACGGTATTCAGGAGGCAACTAGTTTTGCTGATGACGACATGATATTCATCGATGATAAGATCATGTGTCAGGTCAATGAAAACTTTTAACATAGAACAATTGTTTCACTGTAATAAGCTTAAGTTGTCTGTTAACATAGGGAAAATTGGATGTCTGAAATAATCGATGTCACAGCCGGACAATGGACGGACGAATGGACGACGGACAATTTTGATTTCATGAGATGAGCACTGCTGGCACAAATATACAGCTGAAGTGAATGGATTTCGCATTTCAACTTAATTTCAAGAATGTTTTTTGAGGTTTGTGGTATTAAGTCTATATGTCTACATGCATATGAATTACTGCTAAATACTACATCTACTGTTGATGTTTGTCAAACCCCTACGGCTTCTCAACACAACACTCACCTGGTACTGTCACCGCGGAAAAACACATCTGACCGTAGGACTTGCGATGATTATCTCTACAGAAAGACCTTGCATACCCAATAATTAGCTGCGATTAATTCAATGAAGTGTCCCTCTTGTAACTTCTTCTTCGCTGTAATCTATGCAAGTAGATACGTATGTGATAGATTATCAGTGACTTGCCTAAGTACACCTGATGATGAAGTATATACCGGTAAGTAATATAGATGGCACTGTGAAGTGTTTACCGTTCTAGTAGAGGACGTGAAGGTATAGCTGCCCGGTATATACAGTGGGAATCGCGCTAAAGGTCACCAGCCGGTCGCGCCTGGCTCAGTAACTAGCGCACATGACAAAAAGCCTGACGCAC
>JAAUYG010065010.1_pt1 | contig 10190 bp, 8 predicted proteins | sample 7278091 | NCBI WGS metagenome assembly JAAUYG01 (sample SAMN14350201, study PRJNA611818) | marine sediment metagenome | isolation source: surface marine sediment (0.6m) | place: French Polynesia: Moorea | collected 2018-08
ATCTTGGTGTCTATCCCTATGTTTTGGCAAGGAAAAAGACCACAAAATTCTGTTGGTCCATTACATAACATATACCCCCTCCATTATAGCGTTCAAGATGGCCACTGAACCTCCATATAGTCAATCGGTTATCATTTGATGATCTCTGTGTCTATTCACAATTTTAACATACGGGGTACATTTGGCCTTGTGGGTGTTCAGCGTCATTTTTGGGTCATATACTATATATAGTGTACAGCAATTACGGTGTAATTGCACTATAAACCCGATGCAATGACAAAAGAATATGACGAAATATTTACACCAAAACAATTCCAGAACCACTTGAGGCAGGCGTGGCCTTTTGGTAGATATACCATTATGTCTGGGAAAGATTAACACTCGAATGTTTTCACGTCAGTAGTGGTGGCGATGGTGGTAGTAGTAGTAGTGGTGGCAGTATAGTGAGTGGGTGAGTGAATTGGTTTATTTAACGTCGCACCCAGGGTGTTATGAGCGACGGGGCCGTGTTGCTGTTGCTGTTGTTATAGCAGCAGCAGTTGTTTTTGCTGTTGTTGTTGTAGCAGTAGCGCAGCTACATTTATCGGCAATAACTGTAGAACTATGAAGGGAAAGATATACATCGATAATTTCCGGAAACATGACACATTAATACCCGTTGCTCCGTCATGATGACCTTCCGCTGAAAAGCCACGGCTTCCTAATTCCGCGGTGATTCACAGCGGTATAATACTTGCTATCTCTCTTGTCCCATCGGCTGCGGCCAACAGTTACCCACTGACACGTGAGCATCGTCCTCTAAGTCGACGAAAAGCACGGTCGCCTGAGTGTGAAATCTACTTAGCTGACGAACCTCCAAGTTCGCCAGATTAAAATCACTCGACCTTTTTGCCTTCAGCCACCAAATGCAAGGCCGAGGACTCATTTCGAACAACGTGCGATGGCATTAGAATGCTTAGTTTGTGCCAAAGCGCGGCATGTGACATTGGCAGGGAGCCGGTCAATTCAGCCGGATTGCATTTTAAGGCACCTCTGGTGTCAAATCGATCGGGTTCCCGGACTTGTCTAGTGAAAATTAAAGGACAGTCCCTACATTCACATAGCAAAAATGGGGTACTGGATTCCATACTGGGACAGCCAAAATAAGTTTGGCTTCGGAGATGCAATTCGCACAGAAGAATCGAAATTACTCATGAGCCTAGGGTGCCCATGGTCATTATAATGAAGTATTTATAGTTCACAGTACGTATAGTTCATAATGTTGGATATTATTTCGCTCTTACTTGCATATTTCCTTTACGTTCAGTTTAGCACACTCTCATCCAGCACTGAGACCGATGAATTAATTGAATACTTTTCTTCAGAGCTATATACATGCAGTTAAAACCTTTTGTGCCGGAGAACCTGCTGAGGTTAATTTTATGTCTTGCTTTTGATGGAATTGGTACTGTTCACCGGCCATCATTTATGACTTGCGACCTATGAAACTACGAGTGTGCTAATGTCAGATCTTATTAAACCGCGGTCTTTGACTACAGATAGGGCTTCAAGCTTCAAATACGCATGATGTTATGTGTGACACTATTGAGATGTACATACATTATGAGAAGCCGCTGCACTTCATCAAGATAAATAAGGTCAAAGGAACCAATAGTGAATTCAACTGAAAATTTGACCAGTGGGAATCCTTAAATTTGCACCAATTCGTTTTTTCTCTATAGGTTATCGGTATTACTGTCGTATCGCATGAGACAACCGCGATGGCGTGTCGTAACCCCCTTCCACTGTACCTTATGTGACGTCACTCCCTGATGGTCGTGACAGCAGCAAATAAGTATGTAATTATTCCCGTCTCGCCCCAGGTATTCGTGCATTGATTCCCCCCTAGAGATTCTGCCGGTGACCTGCTTACACTGCTGCCTGGTTTATTATTAACCACCCGGCCGTCTCCGGCCCAGTGGCCACGGGTTATTTCCAGTCCGAGCGTCTGTACACAAGGGATTCGCAGGTTTGTGCCGGTTGAGGGTGTTTGAAGTAAGCAGAGATTATCAAAACGGACACCCCACCGCCTGTTTCATCTCAAATGGAAGTTCACCGGTTGAACACATCAAGATTAATGCCACGGTTGATTTCCCCCGGGTTAGTTTCGGCACCGGCTGTTTTCGTCCCGACAACACATCGTACCCCAAGCACGGGAAAGCGAGAAACACCTTTACTTCCCTTTTGTGGAGTAATTTGAGACGTGTGACGAAATAATAAATATATATGTCTAGGTGAAATTTGTTTTGACTGTCATAATCAATCCGAGTGTTGATATTTGGAACTGAGAACCGAGGCAATAACATATTAATAATTTATAGTGGACAGGGAAAAGGCAGGCGCCGACAGTTCTACCGGTCATAAAGCAAATATGTTCCTCATTTGAATTCCCTTATATGCTTTACAATACCGTTTAGGAGCTAATACCAGCTATTCCAACGAATATATACATATCACAAATGTATTTTTCAGCCGATTAGGGAGTGTTATGCTCTTGTGCCAAGGAAATGGTAAATATCTGGTGCGGGGAAAGTATACTATTCTAGAAATTTTGTCCGCTATATGAAAACTACACGTGTGCCGTAATGGGACCGTTCACGTTATTGGCCCAGAACCAGAAAAGCTTCGGAGTTCAACAGTACGTATTGACACAAGCAATAGAAGTATTTTTTTCACCGAAAAAAAGGTCTCATGTCATGTTACTATTAAACATTAATAGGAAGCCACACATGGGGAGTCCAATAGCACTCTCAGGTTTGACCTTGGGTGACCTTAAAAGGTCAAATTCAAAGTCATTCGGTTTTTGAAGCCTTATATCTCGTAAAGGATCCTAGTGAGGCCCCATGTTATTAAACTTTAATAGGAAACAGTATATGGGGAGTCCTATATGGCACCTTCACATTTGACCTTGCGTGTCCTTGAAAGGTAAAAGTCAAGGTCACTTAGATTTTAAGTGGTAGGAGATTTGTGCTTTATTCATATATTTGCTAGCTTTAAATTAGTACCAATATGGATGTCACATATTAAGAGAATTTGTGAGCCGGTAGGGTTTTCCGCTGTCCCAGCAGTCTTGCGTGTTTTAAAAATGTTTTTAAAGATTTCATTAATTGTTGCTAATCAACAACGTCTTGTATCTAGTCACTGGGTGGCAGGGTGGAATACCTTTTGTGTAACTGCCTTATCTAATATAAATATATTGAAATACATACAGGTGCATGTATGCCGGAAACCGCAGGCATGGGAAGAGGGGAAAAATCATATGCAGTGAGAGACCACATTATACAAAGAACAATTAAACATCTAGTAGTGTAAAACTGTAATTTCACTTTTTGTCAGTGTCTGAATAAGGACAGCAGAGCTACATAACTTTGCTACCGTCCAATGAGTGGCCAGTCTTGCGAAATCCCAATATCCGAGTGTTCCCACTGCTCATACACTCATCTAGGCGGGCGATCATCTTTAGACGTGTATATGTCAATGTGCAATTTTCTTCTACGATTCATGAGTTCCAATGTGCTTGCCCGAACGGCTGTTTATAATTAATAATTATCTGCCATTTATCAAAAGTTAGTGTGCCATGTCGTCCGTTCTCAACAGCCGAAGTTGCGTCTTAATGACTTGATTTACAATGTAATTTGGTCTACCCTACATGAAATATGACAACCACATGTAGATATATAATCGTGGCGGCGATGGTGGAGGCAATGAAACATGCTGTAACGTTAGGAAAATCCACCAACCATTAAGAGTGATTAGTGTTTCATCGGTTGTCTATCACTTGAGTCCTCTGCTCGGTTTTGTCTACAAAATGCGCGTGTATTGTTAAAATATGGGTACTTAAACCTGCAAAAGTTATTCAGAGTGATGGAGCGACGGTACACCCTTTCACAGACCTCTTTGCAAATGGATTTTCTTCTTGGTCATAATCTTCTTGAGACTACTTATGAAGCTACAAAAATAAATCTAGATGGTACATTTGTGGATCCCAGTGATATCTGGAGCAAATTCGAAATGAGATTTTCATATTTATTTAGCAATGCGCAGTTTATTGGCTAATTCGCCACAAAACAATTGTAACACATCGACTGTATTTGAGACACCCTTAGCCAGAATGCAATGTACTACATTCATTGTATAGGTCTCATTGTCGGCAGTATTAAGTAATAGGTGTCTGCAGATGACCACATCTTTAAGTATTGTTCATAATCTATACATTTACCATAGCTAGCTCTCTCTCTCTCTCTCTCTCTCTCTCTCTCTCTCTCTCTTATTACACATCGATTTTCCCATTAGAAGACAAGACGATACCCAGTATCCCCCTCCATACTACCCCCCCCCCCCCTTTTTCCTCTCGATAAAACGTCCCATGTTATAGTCTTCCCTGCATACATTAACCTTTCCAAAGTCGGCAGTGTCTCGGGAGTTTATTCCCTTCCGCACAGCACCCAGCCCCGCGAGTTAGGGAAATGGCTTCCATTGAAAGAAATGGATTTCAAATTGGATTTACATGTAGTGTTTTGATCTCGTAACCTGAAGCTCATTCCGTCGGGGGGTCTAGTATAACTAAGCTTTATTTAAACCGTTATATGGGGCGTCGGAGACAGTGTGGAACCATGCAAGTCGATACAATGTTGGTTACGACCGCACTGGGCAACCAAGAAAATTGTTAGACCGCGCTCAATATGAAGCTCTAGCCCCCTGGAAGTGCACTATGGGGCCAGGGTGTAGAGACTGCAATTGACTGAAGTAGGAAATCGGTGGTAATCCGATTTATTTAACGGCTAGGAATCGGCTGTAGTTGACAAGAAAACGGGGAATTATGGACGCTTGCTGGACAGCAGGCAACAGAGTCTGGACCACAATGACTAGGTTAGTGACTCAGCAATTAGTCTCTTCCGTTCCGGCCATTCAATGCACCTTCTACCACCACCCTCCCCCCCCCCCCCCCTTCGTCACTCGTCAGTCGTTACCTACCCCACTCCCACCACACCCCATGGCTCAGACATGCCAGTCACGATCTCTACCCTACCTCCACCCCCAGTTCTCCTTTCCTAAAACTAACAGGTCGGAGATATCGCCAAGCTGGTCCAACTTTCCCCGTAGTAGATTACTGCAGTACGCGCTCCCCCCCTCTCCGTTTCTCCCTTTCCCTGGTGTCTTGTATTCTGAAACGTCGCTCTGAGCCCCATATTCCACACGTGGTTCGAGACCAGTAATTGAGCTCCCGTTTATAGTCGCTGGCTATATTTGGGGGGAATGGAAAAAGCTAGGGGGAGGGGGGCGGTACGGAGGAAACGGACGGTTATTGGAAAATTACAGCCCTGCCAGTCATCGGGGACTCCTGGCAACAGCCCCAGATTATAGGAAACGGATTCCCGAAGCGCCCGTCTTCATAAAACTTCAGTGACACCCCGCTTCGTTGTAACAGCAGTTGCAGAAAATATCAAGCTGCAAGATATTCGGTTCTCGGCACGAAAATTTCTGCCTGCTAGCCCATTGCAAGGCCAACCCCGACAGCTGCCTGACTGGATTGAGTGCTTTAAAACTTTACGAGATTCTCGTTTGTCATAGCCCAAAGCCAGAGTTCTGTTTAGGGCTTTCTCCGGTTTTCACGCGAGTGACTTGTAGTTTTTTTTACAGTGATTTTCTCAGATTTAGTTTCTGAAGAAGTTCCCTATACTGATGTAGGCCACCGAGGAGCCTCCCAAATCACTCGCTACCGTCTGTAAAGCAAATTCATTTGGGGAATTCTCGACGTCGCCGACTCATGCGACTCGGCCATTAATTTAGTAAAACCGTTTCCATGTCTTTATGGTCAGTTAATATGCATGTATTTCCGGCTGGTCTAGGTATGCTTCCTTCATGTCTAAAAATGTCATAATTTTAAATTCTCAAGCATGTTATGCACAATTAATAGTTTTTTTTTATTATTTAGACGCTATACCCCTGGCTTCATTTGGATGCTACATTGTACACATGTAGCTGCAGCTCTACACAAACCAACATGCATGTATTGCAATACGGCAACGGAAAACAGACGACACAATTATGATCTGATCAGGTAAAATGTAAGAGAAGCGCCGGAAGGAGACCGTCGCGAAGGGAACAAAGGAGCAGACAACAGGAAGAGAGCAATACATTGCCATGTGGCTGACACAACCATAACATTGCTGTATTGAACGCGTATAAAACTTTAATGGAGGTCTAGACTGGAGTGACATCGACATGGAGTTGACATCACGGGGAAAGCACTTACCGTAGAAGAGGTGTCCACCTATTTGGGCTAATCACAAATGTGTAAGTATGTCTTTGGTTCTGTGACTAAGTATCCTTGGCTTGTCTCATAACACGTTTACACTCATCACAGAGACCACACGACCGCAGCGGCAGCGGCACGCCTGCATCGCCGGCCCGTTTAACGAATGTCATCTAACGCAGCGACATATGCACTGCATATGCAGCTCAGTTTTACCTGCGGGCAGGGCAAGCCGTTTGGCTCACAATCCACTATTCCATGTAGATTCAGCCTATTCCGTGGATAGAATGCTCTTGGTCTGACATTATCCCCAGCACTTATAACATGGGTGTTTCAAGTGTTGTTTGTTGCTACCATCAAGGGTCAGCGCGGGAATGGGGCAAAATGTCTATCGGTCGCTACAGCGGTGGCCTGTGAGTCCACACATTATGCCGCCTTTTCCCACAGCCTAGGTTCCAAGCCACCCCCGTTCCAGCAGGCTCAGCTGTCCACTTTGACTTTCATATGGCCTGGTGACGCTTCATACGCTTGGCTTTCGTATAAACGCGCTCCGTGGAGACAGCTAAACCACGCCATCCCCCGCCGGGTTGGAATTGGTCGTCTGCAACTAGCATTTGATTGATAACCCGTTTACGTGATCGTAGGAGGGGGGTGGGGGTGGCAGCATGGGGGGGGGGGGGGCTGGAACGTCCAGAAGAATACACAGATTACACATTACACGAGCCACAGTGTTTTCATTTCACGGAAAAACATTTTGTAAATATTAAAGACGCACGCGCTTGTAGACACAACAAAGCTGGTTATGGTGTTTGTGGAGTCTGACCAGTCCCGCCAAATCGATCTGGGTCCGGGTTCGCGCGTGTGAGTCATTCCTTTTCTGAGACTGGCGTTTTTAACGTGGCATCAAAGCTGACTGTAACTACAAAGGGAGACGTCTGTGCCCCCCTTTCACTACAAATAAGGGGATAATGCTAGGGAGATGTTTAATCATGCATAGGCGGGGGGACCGGGTGCATTTTGAAAGTGACATTCCTAACATTGCATCAGACAGGGAAACCACGCACTCTGTTCAACGAGGAGCCGTAAACTGTTTCCTTTAAAAGATCCCAGACTGTTGCAACACGGTTGGTATCGACTTTTGAATTACGGTCGCTTGGTTGGTTCTACATTTTATGTGTCCTCATGTATATGTCTGGGTTTTAGCCATGCATGCGCACTAAATATATACGCCTCTGAATAAAACGGCCAAGTATTAAAATTATCTCTGTTTTTAGTATTTCGCTTCTCTAAAAGCAGCGCGCCACAGGCGCTTGAAGTCTCATTTAAGGCACTATATCATCCTTCCACCCCCTCTTCAGATAACATACTACACTAGGTTATCTGAAGAGGGGGTGGCGGGGAATCAGGCTTATAGTCGGCTTTCAACCACTCATGGTCATATCACCGACTGCAAGTTGGATCCGGTGGTGTATGCAGGTGTATGCGTGTGAGTTAATGTGGACCTGTCTTGTTTGGGCCGAACGATCTACGTCCGACAGCTTTTGGGTGCCAACCCACAGATTCAATTCTGCCACAGGTGAGCAGAAATGAATCACTCAGACCATTTATACTGACTCCGAGCCACCCAGTCGGTTGCCTAACTCATTAATCCCAAGCACCAAGCTGAGAAGCGCAAACCTCCCAGTTTTTACGTCTTTGGTGTGACGCGGTCGGCTGAAGAGGGGGTGAATGGATGAAATAGTGCCTTAAATGAGACTTCAAGCGCCTGCAGCGCGCGGTCATTAGGTAACACTTACCCAGACTGGTGGACTGGATTCGATCTTGCGACCAGGATCCAGACCCCAAATCTGATCTGACATAATGCATTTTAAAGGTAATTTCTAATGTCATAGCGATAACTACAACTCACACGAATACATATTCTACATTCTTTTAACCTTTCTTTTAACATTAGTCATGGAATAGCCTAGCAGGTATCCTAATTAATATTCAAATACGCACAATATGACAGTTTACCCAGCGATAGTATCATGGATTTAACTGTAAATTGTGGTGTGAAGTGACAAAAAGGGTATAAAAATAATATTTATTTTTGGTATATTATTTTATTGAGCATTTTATCTTCATAAAATATAAAATACAAGAAAGAAGAGCGAAACAAACCACACAAGCTATCAACTGCCAATATTAAGCGTAGGGGAACCGATCTGGTAAATAATAACTATTAATGTGATGTCCATTGGCGCAAATAAACACACAAGATCGCGAAGTTTAGCCCCCGTCCTACAGTATATTTTTCTGTACATCGTGCGTCTTCCCACAAGCGTCAAACATGTAAAATATACATATTTGAAAACTAATAAAGCGGTCCCAGGGCCAGGTTGATTTTGCTTTTTCATTGATGGATCTGAACTGCCTAGCTTTTCGGAACCGTTTTGGAGGGCTGCGCGGAATAGTAACAGAATAGGAAGTATTTATCACGCGACAAATTGTCAAAGGAATAGTCGATTTCATTCGTCAGGCTCTCAGCCGCTCTCGGCTCTTCAGAGTCATGCAAATGCAAGACGAACTTCTTCCAAAGCGATGATCCACTGCCAGAAAAGTGTACGGTTCCCCCGGGCAAAAACCGCGCCTTGGTACACCATTACCAGCCACTTGTACAGTTTTCCATTAACAATGTACCTTTTGCCCTCGAGTCGTGGTATTGCCGCCATGGTGTCTTCGGATCAAATTTGCACGGTTCTGTTTGGACGGAACGTTACTTTGACTAATCAGTAACGTCCAAATGTTCGAGACCTTTCGTCCCTTTTAGGTTTTTGTCGGGTATTTTGGGAAACTTTCCCTCCAAGGGGTTGAAAATGTTCCCTATTTGGGAGCCACAAATACGGACATCGCTTCTCATATTTTAAAGCAAAAGGCCGAGGATGAAATCAAGTTACAAATGTAGTTTTATCCCTAAATGACAATGCAGCTGATGCGACTAATCTAGCAATATTATACTTTAACATTTGACGGGCAAACTAACCTTGGCTAGAAGAAAGGTCTAAAGTACTTGTAGCCTCTACTAAAGTTCCATCTTTATCCCTTTCTTTACATGCACCTTGCAAAAGCCATGAGCCCAAATTTATGTCTTTCTTGTGTCACGAGCAGAGGTTTCAAAGCTACTGGTCGAATGACCCCATACTGATTCAAACGAAGTAGCTTGAAATATGTCCTAGATGTGTAATCCTTAACAACCCGAGGCCCTGTGACAGTTCACTCCTCTTTTAAATGGTCAACAGTGTCATACCAGGGTATGCATTATAACTTGGCCAATTGCCAAGAAAAGTATTAACCTGTATCCACAATGTTTTCATATAGTTTTGCTTAAAAGTTTTCAGATTCGGCATGTCACCAAAAAGGTATATAATAGCCTATATGCCCCCATGAATGCAAACTGTGGAAGGAGTAGCATTTTTGCAAATGGCACGGAATGCTCATACATCATGTTATTTCTCTGTTTACCCATGGGTTGACTTCCCACGTACTCTATTTGAGTTAATTGGAGCATACTTTATTACTGATTTCTACGAAGTTCTCGTTAATATTACCATACTTTAGGTAAGGCATTATGTCATCTGGTATGTAAAAAGCATACACATCTCAAGCCAGATATGAAATCTAGTTCATTCAAACACTGTGCACAACAGTCTTGGCCTGTGTTATCTTTATATGACAGTATAGTAAACACAAGACTATGGTCGCTGAGGCTAAATATAAACACTAACAACCTTAGTATGTCTCTTAAACCGTACTTAAAATATCAAGGGGAACACTGTTTTATGTTACTACTTCAACTTTTAAACTACAGGCTAAACATGTAATGGCAAGCAGACACTAATAATAAAGGCAAATG
>JAAUYG010102480.1_pt1 | contig 10190 bp, 8 predicted proteins | sample 7278091 | NCBI WGS metagenome assembly JAAUYG01 (sample SAMN14350201, study PRJNA611818) | marine sediment metagenome | isolation source: surface marine sediment (0.6m) | place: French Polynesia: Moorea | collected 2018-08
ACAACATCCTTCATTTCTGGAAGACAACGTATTTGACGCCAAGCCGAGTGAGTGAGGTGATCAGAGACGTCATCCTCACTGAAGACTGGAAAGATGTCGTTGTGTTCTACGACCTGAAGCATGGTAATGGGAAAAAACAACACAGGAATCCCTGCTATTCTGGTTGTTCCCTGAAGCAAAGTTCCCCGACTTGTTGTTGCAAAAAAAAATGTTCGGCTTCAATGAAACACAAGAGTCTGACGTCGTCAGCAGACATAGGTTCAAACGTTCCCTTCGTGTCACTTGTGAAGGTTGTCTTCAAGCAACCTGCAATGCGGAACGTGACAGCTGCTATTCAGTTGTCTTCCTGTGACCAAACCGTCTGTAATAAACCTACGATCAACATGGGTGAAGCATGTTTCTTTTCAGGATTGCAAAAGCGAGAAATAATTGAAAGTATGGCAGATCTGACGGTTCAAAGCATAGAGTTTGAAGTGAACAAAAGCGTCGCAACTGAACGAATGGTGCACGCATACAGATACAAACTCCAGCAACACGATCACGTCATCGTCATCTGTGAGCAAGATGTGCTCATGTGGCTGTTGAAAAAGGTATGTCGATGTTGTTTCCAATTTTCTGTCAAAAATAGCTCTCACAATTTTGATGAAACAGAAAACACAAAGAGAAGAAACAAGGCAACAGTCTTTTGTGCTGTCACTTCTGTGCTATCAAAGAACCCACTGTTCAACATTTCAGTTTCATGCCTGCTCCTGTGTGGTTGTGTAGTTAACCTTCAAAAGATGTTGTGATTCCTTTGTATTCTGGTCTACCTTGCTCCCAGTGGAGCCGTGGAAACATTTTTGAGTGCAGCACATCAACAGTTTTGAATGCGGCACATCCTGCAAAGCACTACAAACACCTTTGCAGATTGTGTCCCTGCCCATGACCACAATAAAACACGTCGGTCTGGGGTGGCTTCAAGTCAATCTCTGGAACGCTGTCTCAGATCTCTTTCAAGCTATGGATGTTCATATGGCCGCATGGCTGCAGACAGGCCACAGTCCCGACGTCTACATGGTTCGCAATTAGCTTGATGTTGGAAGATGCTACACTTTAGGAAGTTGATTTTGATAGTCCACCATTGTTGAATGACTGCCATCGTAGCCAGAGGTAGGAGCGCAACTCCAAAACCCATTTCCTCGTGGTACATCTTGTCTGTGGACACAGGAATCAGATGGTTTTTTGTCAACAGTTTTGTCGGTCTCATAGAGAGGAATTGTCAAGCTCGGGGGATTCGTAAAGAAGGGGGAGATTTTTTCTTCAATTGATGTCACAATCTCCTTCATTTTTTCCAATTGCTACGAACACGGCAGCAAATGTACAAAAAAGGCTAATCTTCTGATTTGGCCAAGGTAAAGAGAAGTCTGTTTGGCGGAAACTGCAAACAAGGAAAGAGGAGTTGGAAGTGCAGGTAAAAGTATCGATCAAACAGGAACTTGATACAAGCAAAAGACTTCAAAGTTAGGCAGGAAAAAAAACTTTTTTCCATCTTGCTGCAGAGTGGTTGTTGAGATACGTGCGCTTTCCCTGCTCCATTTTCTTTTTCGCTTCTTGCTGATGTTTGGCAGGAGGGTACGCGTTTAGCTATGCAAATGTTTGCACTGCTCATGTAAAAAAGAAAGGTATTCATGTGAGGAAATAGGACCTTTGATTTTTCGCAACAGTTCTCGTGTCTTTGAAAAAAGAGTGACACGTCTCATGAACATCACAGAAAACTGTGCAATTTTTTTGGCCTCTCTTTGCGCGTAAACGATGTCTCTGTGTTTGAATAGGCTCGATTAAGCGACCTTGATCTTCTTGGGCCAACGTACATGTGGCTACTCGTCAACGACGGGACGCTGGACGTCAGTCAGATAGAGCTGTTGCTGAAAGAAGGAGACAACATCGTCATCATCAGCCCTCATTCCCACACAGCGGAAGAGGTTCAATACGTGGTAAATGTGATTTCTGCCTCTGTGTAGGCCTATATGAGGCAGGTCTTTATTACACACAAGACGAACATTTTCCAAGCCAAACTATCAGCCCGTCGAGGAGCCTAAAATGGTTTCCACAAATTCCTTGCTGTTTCTGGTTTCTGAGTGAATTTAGTTTCTGGTGTGAACAGCGCCATTGAGCACAGACAATGAACGGGTTCCGCCTGTGCCTTGGATTGGCATGGAATTTGCAATGTGTAGTGTCTGTGGAAAGCCTTTGGCGTCATCAGATTCACAAGTGAAGCCAGAGCAAACGTTCTTCGGAGACACATGTGGATTGACTGTTGCCCGTGTGTGGTGTTCTTCGACCGTTCTTTTCGTGCGCAGGTTACTGAAGTTGTGCGCAGTGTCACAAAGGTTTCTGTGGACATGTGGAACAATGGAACATGGGAGCCACAAATTAACAACTGTTCCAGCGACTCTGTCTGGCAGATAGGTTACCAAGTACAGGAGAAGCTATCGGTAAATGCACCTTTGCGAGTCTTACAAAAGCAGTAAGAACTTATTGATTCAGGATTGATTTGGATTCAGACACATAGGTCCAGCTTATTGACAAATACTTCCAATTTCAGTGTGTGTTGACTTGTGCTTGTCTTAAATGTGCTTTTGATGCTTTTTGAAAAGGAACAGTTAAAAAAGCTGCAAAGCAACGAAACGTCCACTGAGTATGAACTCATCACCTGGACAATGGGCGCCACGGGAGAGATGGTCTTCGCAGATGTTGCAAAATGGAACCGAGTTGCTCGTCTCGACTTGTACGATTTCCTCTTCCCAGAGTTGCACCACGGCTTCAACAACAGGACATTCCTCATTTCTACCTTACCCGTACGACATTCAAAGTGTTGTCTGATTTTTCTGCTTTATTTGCCACAAAACGACAAAAATCAACCTTTCACAACCGGAAGTGTTTCAGCGACAGGTTAACAGAATCACAGCAGAATCAACAAAAGACTAATGCTTTGTCTTCTTTTCACAGTACACCCCGTTTGTTATTCTGTTCAAAAATGGCAGCTACGGTGGAATTTGTATTGACTTGGCAGACGAACTGGGTCGCATATTGAATTTCAGGTGTGACAATTTTGTGAACAAATTTTGGCTGTTGTGTTGCATTTGTTTTCAAGGAGTTGTGGTCTTTAGCAACCAAAAATGGGGTTTCCCTGCTTGGTTCGAAGACTGTTTAATGGTCTGTACATTTGTGGAAAATTTTCAGTAATGAGGTCCCAAATACGTGCTGTTTGCATTACAGCTACAAGATTATTCCACCGACAGAGAAAGTCTGGGGCATAGAACACGAAGACGGACAACTCAGCGGACTCATGGGAATGGTGCAGCGAAAGGTAAATTCTGTCTGTTGACAGATCAGAACCCACGTCTGTGAATTAATCCCACATAAATAAACCCATTGCCTTACCTGCACCTAAAACTGCAATTTCTATCCAGGTGCTTTTGTTCCAAAGAGACATTAATGAGTATGGTATCCATTAACCTCTGAATACCTGTGAAAATCCCATCAAAGCCGTCCATTTGATAAATGCCTCAGAGGCAGTAATTGTACTCGTGATGCAGCTGAAATAAGCGCACCCGCTTTTGTTTGATCACCACATATTCCACAATGATGTTGGCCATTAATTTGTTTCGCAGGAAGTAGACTTTGTGGTGGGACCCGTCGCCATATCCGAGTCTCGGCAGAAGGCAGTGGACTTCTCTCAGCCGTATTGGGTGGATCCCAACATCATCCTGGTCCAGAAGCCGGACGTGGCATCTTCAAACATCTTCTTGTGCTTCGGCCCGTTCTCACCGCTTGTCTGGGTTATGATTTGCCTTTCTGTCATCGGTGAGCGAAAGTGCGAATTGGACGATTGTGCAGACATAGCAGACAGTGAAAAGCACTTCTGCCACTCTTTTCAGAGAGGGAATCTGCAAATGCAATCTGATAAAAAGGGGTTTTTTTGGACAAATGTTTTTCATGTCGTGCGCCAACAACTTTTTTCTGAAGACTGCATGTGTTATTTTGCTTGGATGACGTTGACTTCAGGTGCACAAATTATTTCACAAATTGCAGTGTGATCACAACACCTGCATTGGAAGTTTCGCTGACTAAAACTGTTTCATTACAGTGGCTGGCGTGGTGACGTGGATTTTGACTTGGTTGAATCCAGACTATGACAATGTTTCCAAAAAGCAAGTTGGAATCTATGACCTGCAGATTAATCTCTGGCAAAGCTTCGGCGCCCTGATGCAGCAAGGTACGCCCGTCTCCAAATATCTCAGAAGACAGACTCCTTAAAAATAGAATGTTAAATGCGTGAAGCTGAAAATGGGAATCCAATAAATGGCTCCAAGGCTTCCATCCCCTCGGGTGGTACTTTGGGAGAATGACCTTGGCAAAAGGGCCTTGATGCCAAAATGAATCTTCTTTGTAGGGATGGTGTACATACCAGATTCACATTCTGCACGTATCATGATTGCGTGCTGGTGGTTTTACACCATTATTGTCGTTGGAACCTACAACGGCAATCTCATAGCTTTTCTCACTGCGCCAAAGGTAAGACTTGAGCGATCACAAGTTAAGACCTGTAGAATGCTCCCTTGTGGAGGAGATTTGCACGAAAAACAATGGATAAAATTCAAGAAGCAATTTCCAAATGATAAAACAGCAACAAAGAGGCCTGTACATGTATGTATGAAAATGTGTATTGATTTTGCATCTTTTTTCTTTCGTAATGTGTTGACGCATAAACAAAGAATTGAACGTTTCAGAACGCAGATTTGAAATCTGTTGCTCTAAATTAGGCCAGTGTTGGAAAGGCAGGAAAAGAGACACACAAAAAAGCAGACAAGGCATTGCCATCTTCCCACAGAGTGTGTCACATGTGTTCTTTTGCTTTTCTTGAAATCTCAATGTGCATCTTCTCTTGGAAGGTTAAAATGGCAATCAACAACATTGATGACATAGCCAAAGATAACTGGGGCTTTGTAGTTCAGAAAGATCAAATTCAGGAAGAGGTTCTGCTGTCTTCTCAGGCCAAATACGTTCAGGTAGTTCCGTACAATCAACCTGTGTCCATAACGTAGGCTTCCCCTAGAACAGGACTGCTTGAGTTTCAATAAGAATGACAACATTGCATTGTGTTTCATTTTCAGCCAAAACGCATTGCTGGCAGGCGGGGCTTTTGCAAGTTCTCTGCAACATAAACTTGCACAGGCCCCACAAAAGAACTTGTAGCGGTGCGCATTGGCTTCAGTCATTTTTGCCCATTGGTGCCAATTTTGCCAGGTTTCCTGTTCTCCCAAAAACTGGCACTGATGTGTGTTGACCTCAAGTGCGGTTGTATCGCAAAATAACTTGAGGTTTTGCTTTTGCTTGCGCGAAGAGGTTTGAGTGTTATGCACTGACTTTAGGGATACATGTGGATAGGGAGTCTTGCAGGTTGTGTGCACTGCAGGACTGTGTCACTTTTGCCAAATCTATCATGTCATTTCTTGTTGTCGTTTGCAAGGTTTCTGTTCCTGTGTCAAGCATAGATGATGTTGCCAAAAACAAAATGGCATTTGGCTTTCTAAAAGAAACCATTGTCGAGGACATCTTACAAGACACTGAGAAAGGAAGTTTGAAGGTATCTTCTGATGGACTGTCACCAACTGGTTTCTTGAGTTTGTCTTCAACCATGATTGCTTTGCTCCCCTGGATGGTTTAGCCCCTCGCGTGTCTGAATGATTAAGATTTATTCACATCAAACCGAATCCTGTCCGGTATCAAATTTGGAAAAGGACTGGGGCGTGTTTTTCTGCCAAAAACAAAGAGAGTGAGCTGGATACAGGTTTGGTGCTTTCTGTGGGGTTATGTTTGGTCTTCTTTGCTGCTTTTTGTTTCGTTTTTTTTTTTTTTTTTTTTGCTTGTCAGACCAAGAACATTTTTGTTTCTTGTCCCTTCTTATCCCTTCCTGTGTTGCTGTCTCCTTGTCACAGTGATGTTTCTGTACCAGCTTTGCATGTTTGTCCTCAGCACAGCCTTTTTACAAGGGAGGAATACAGCTGTTTACATTTTTCCAATTGTGCTTGCTTTATTAACTTTAAGGTTGATGTTGCTATAAATTCCATACAAGAGCTTGAAGAAAAGAACATGGACTTTTCTTTTGTAAGCCAAACTGTTCTTCATGGCTTGTTTGTATCTGCTGAAAGTGGCACCGTGAAGGTAGGTTGGACGTCTTTGTGCATGATAGAAGCACAGTCTTTTTTGTCTTTCGTACATAAACCCATCCCGTTCATGTAGTTGAATTCTATTAGAACAAAAAGAAAGACCCTTTGTTAAATAGCATCAGATATCTATTATTTGTCAGACAGCTCAGATGTGAGATGCAGACGGACAGCTCCTGGATGGGAACTTGAACGTCTGTGTTTCATGTCTCGGCTCAGGTGTACTGGTTGACCAGCGGGAATTTTGCTTGTTGCATGGTCCGTGTTGAAAAAAAAAAGACAATTCTGTTCATACAGCTGTCTGGTGGTTTTCTGTCAGAAATGTCAGAAAATGGTTTTGTTGAACATCACAAGTGTTTTGGTACAAATTGTTTGCTTAATTCTTGAAAGATTCAATTACAAAGCGAAACGTCAAAACTCCAAAAAGTACGCTGTTTGTCTTGAAAAATTTCCAGTTCCTGTTCCTGGTTTCAACTCATATAACTAATTGATGAATGCAAATTCAATATTTGCAGATTCTTGGGGAGCGAATGAAAGCAAATCCTGATAAATATCTTGTTGATTCTCCGGCGCAGGGCATGACACGTGTGTTCAATGACAGGTAGCGACTTCCAGTCAATATGCATCTTTTATGAACGTAAATCATTGTAAAAATATCGCTTCAAGGACGAAGAAAGTTCTCACAATGGATCCTAGCATTTAATTGTCAATTCAGGGTCGCGTGCCAGTTTTGTCTTATATCGGAAAATTGGTCCCAATGACAACTGCAAACTCTGAGAATGCACGGGTCCCCAGAGTCCTTTGGTTTTGCTCCTGGTTTTCTGTTTTGTGTAGATTTACTGTTTCAGACTGACCTTTGGATGGTTCTAATTCTTGATTTTTGGCCAAACATTTTTGGCTGGGGTGTAGTGCGCCTTTGATCCCTGGTGGCGCACCATGGTTCCTGGGTCCCGCCCTTCGCCCTAATCCCAAGAAAGACCAAGGTTTTTTTGGGGGGGGGGTAAAATATTGGAGCTAGGGTGCCCCCAAGGCTGAATCTGTTTTTTGTTTTCAGCTCAGGAGACCTCATGGCCAAAATCCTGCGCCTGGTCCGAAGCCATGCATAAAAGCAGAATGTTTTCTTTGAAAACGTGTTTTTTTCCTTTTTTTCAGGAGTTACGCATTTCTGGTGGAGAAGTCATATTACGATACATTGGGCGCAAAGTCGGATATGGCTTTCGCCAATCAGTCGTGCCTGTTTGCTCGCGCAGAGAAACCTTTCTTTATGTCCATGTATGCGTTTCCGTTCCAGAAGAACAGTCCTTATGTGAAACAATTCTCTCTTGCGTGAGTTCATCAACATTTAATTCATGATCCATCTGGGCAATCTCTGTCTTTTTCATCACTTTTTTTCTCGCAAAAGGATTCTGGATGGAAAAGACACCTGGGGGTTTTATTGTTCGCGAATGTGCAAACTTTCATCTGAATCCATGATGTCACGAACCAGAACTTTAGGTCTTCCTTTTGGTGAAATGATCTTTTTTTGATGCCCCCCCCCCCACAAAATGCACAACAAAAAACTGGCATGTAAACACAGCGTAAATTGTTCACATTTGTCTGTTTCTTTCAGTATCTTGCAAATTTTGGAGGCTGGCTTGATGGAGAGGTGGCAAAGCAAATGGTACCCAATAGGCAGCAAGTGTACCGGTTTAGAACGCACAACTTCACAAACGAACATCTCCTTGGCCCAAGCCCAGGGAGCCTTCTACATACTGGGTATTGGCCTGGTGATGGCCACTTTGTGCTTGGTCATCGAGAGACTGTACCAAATCAAAAGGTGGAGAATCCGCATTGGAGAGCGAAAGCAAACAGAAAATCCAAGGATCACCCATGTTGGGAGAATGGCTCCGCGTATTTCTGTCAAAACCAACGGAGATGCGCTCAAGTTTCAAAACACCCAGTTCCTCTCCCCCTTTGAGACTGTAAATGGACACCTGTACACATATGGTGAATCTTCGACAGACAATGAGATTCAAGAGCACAACAACGAAACAACCAAAAAGAAGGGACGAAAGAGCACCAGTTGCCCAGACTTCTTCGGTTGTTGTGCCAAACAAGAATCTGATGATGACATTTCATCGCAAAATGGGAAAGTTCTGAACCTGAGAAGTGCCTTCAGTGATACGCTGTGGAACAACAAACAGAAGACGAGCAAAACTGCAGCAAATGGGGTTCAGTCAAATGGTGTGATCAAGCAAAATGGAGCAAGTCAGTCCCATTCCGGATTCACGTTTGAGAGTATTCGGGACATCCAGCCGTCCATTGCGAACGGAAAACCACCGTTGTTCACGTTTGAGAGCGTCAGAGAGAGCCGACGATTGCAGAAAAACAAAGACGCCGAGACTGGGGAAGTTTCCTCCAATCCAACGATTTATAGCATCAGACTGTAAAAGAGCAATAGCTGCGTTCTCCTTATTTGACGTTCATGAGTTGTTTCACTTGTATATAAAATTTAAATACTCATGTTTGACAATAAAATGTTGTCTTTCACAAGATTTTCAAAAACAACGTCACTGATCTTCGTTTTTCATAATGTCCTTGAAAAAAGTGCCTGTTTTGAAAAGAAGATCGTCACTGGGTGGTTTTCATGATGCGTCTTCATTCCAAAGGCTGCGCGTTGGGCACCTGATGTTATGCAACGTGCAGCTCTTGCTTGCAATAGATCTATGTGCGCACATAAAAAAAGAAAAGAGAATTGGTTCTCTTTCTGGCCTTTGTTGTTCAGTGTTGTTTGTTTACAACAATAAATTGCATTTTGTTACAGAACCGGTTGTTTCAGTTGGAGATAAATAATTGTTTTCTTTTTCTGAAAACATTTTTTGGCGACGCGAAACTTGCTGAAAACAGAAGCAGTCGTGGAATTTCTGTTCCCTTGAGGCACTCTGACCCAAAGATGTGTGTTCTCAACAGAAATTGTGAATGCATATATCGATGGAATGTTCTGAATGGGAGATGAGCTCTTCAACTATATATATAACTTTCAATTTCATAAACCAAGTTGCGAATGATCTGCAATCCCAAAATTCAATTTTGGAGATGTTTTATTCAAATCTGATCTGGATTTTTTTTTTACCCCCAGTGTAGGATTTTTTTCGATTCCACAAAAAACCTGCAAAATTTGTTGAATGTGTTTTTTTTTTAAAATTTATGCCCTTGCTGGGAACCTGAAGAACAGACTGTCACCTGAGCCAATATAATTGGCTGACCAAGCCACCAGTTGTGGCTCACTCTTACAAGTTTAGAGGTGTGGCATGTGCTTCCCTTGCCAGATGAACTTGAGAGGTGTGTCATATTCCGTGGCTCACATGCTTGGTCTGTTTTTCACATGGCTCGAATGAAGAAAACAAAAAACCACAGGTTTTATATAACCAGATGGGCAAGTGAGAAGAAGTATTATGTCATACTTCACTGCTCTTAACCAGCAGGGAGAAGCAAAAAAAAATGTTGGTCAGCATCTGAAAAGTACTCAAAATTGCATTTCAGAGATAAAACACACACGCACGCACACACACAAGAAAGTTGTGAGAAATTGCATGAGCTGCCAAGATATTTTTCCAGGGGTGGTCCATGGACAGACAGACAACAGATGGACAGATGTATATATACAGACAGACAAACAGAGTGTCCTATACTGGGTCAAGCCTGATTTTGAGGGGGTGGGTTAGAATTGGCTTAGGTGTCTTTCCAAGAAATTTCAATACTAAGCAAGCTATTGTTTTAAAAAGAGGAATAAGTGAGTGAAAAAACTGTGATGTGGCTTGGAGGGCTGGACAGCTAGATATGGAATAAGACTCATGCTAAGCTGAGAATTTTAGTTTTTTTTTTTCAAATGTGACCCAGTTAGAAGTAAGTGACCCATAGTTACATGATTATGTTTTGCAAGCCCTAATCCCATGGCATATTTTGGCTCACTTGTTCTGTGAAAAGCCCTGTCCTTTATCT
>JAAUYG010151147.1_pt1 | contig 10190 bp, 9 predicted proteins | sample 7278091 | NCBI WGS metagenome assembly JAAUYG01 (sample SAMN14350201, study PRJNA611818) | marine sediment metagenome | isolation source: surface marine sediment (0.6m) | place: French Polynesia: Moorea | collected 2018-08
CTCATAAGGATATAAACAGAGAGATAACGCAAGTGTTATCTAAGGTCTATCACTTGGATTGAGTCTTGTCACCAAAACTTTTAAGCAATTTATCGGTTTTTGATCTCCATTGCAGACTGAAATTGTAAATTTCAGATCTGTGGCCAACAACCAGGGGAGACCTTGGTCATGTCTACAACAACCAGGCAAGAACTTGGTCATGTCTACAACAACCAGGGGAGACCTTGGTCATGTCTACAACAACCAGGGGAGACCTTGGTCATGTCTACAACAACCAGGCAAGAACTTGGTCATGTCTACAACAACCAGGGGAGACCTTGGTCATGTCTACAAAAACCAGGCAAGAACTTGGTCCTGTCTACAGCACCCAGGAGAGACATTGGTCATGTCTACAACAGCAGACCTTGGGCATGTCTACGACAGACAGGAGAGACCTTGGTCATGGGTACAATAACCAGCAGACCTTGATTTCTACAATAACCAGAAGAACTTGGGCATGTCTACATCATCCAGGGGAGACCTTGGTCATGTCTACAACAACCAGAAGATCTTGGTCATGTCTACAACCAATAGACCTTGGTCATGTCTACAACAAACAGGTGAGACATTGGTCATGTCTACAACAACCAGCGAGATCTTGGTCATGTCTACAACCAGACGATCTTGGCCATGTCTACAACATTTAGGAGAAACAACCATAGGAGACCATGGTCATATCTACAACAACCAGAAGACATTGGTCATGTCCACAACAGTCAGTAGAAACGTTGGGTCAAACTACATGCTGCGATTTTGCTTATTGCCATAGGCTACAAATGAGCTTTAACCAACTTTAGGATTTCTCTTCTTCGGTTACATGTCCTGTTAATCGTTCCCTACATAGTAATACTAGTAATAGCTGAGCCCAGTTCATCAGGGCTGGAGTTCTCGAAAATACTTAAGTCTAAATTTTGACTTAAGTCAGATTCTTAGCCAATCACATTGCTTAGATTTGGTGACCTAAGCCAAACTTAGACTAAAATATTCTTGAGAACTCCAGCCCAGGTTTGTATTGCTTCAAGCCGAAAACTGTATGAGACACACACATATAAACATGGTCGGTATGGGGTTCCTTGCAAATCAAGCTCAACATCAATTTAATTTTTCAGTAATATCGGATGCTATGCATCTGCCGAACTTCTCTACCAAAGCTACGTAAGGACTGTAAGGCGATTAATTTTTAAATGATAATGCAGGTGTTGCGATGACTTCTGCAGCATTTTGGCAGACCTTACTGGTTTCGTCGAACCTGTCAACCACTTTTGTCGTAGGTTACTAGAATTGTCGGACAAGCGGTCACTTTTGTCATATAAAAAATGTTACCAGTTTCGTCGCAGAAAACCAACCAATTTTGTTTCCTATTTCAGATCAATTTTTGTCATTGACCCTTTCTCTTCTTTTTTTTCTTCTATTTCGTGTTATCGTCTGTTCTAGGGTATTTGGACAATTTCCCAGTATTCTTGTGAAAAATACCTTACGTCAGAAACTTTATTTACATTCAATTCTAAACTTGCGAAACATGCAGCAAAAGTCTCACCAAAATATTCTAAAGAGAACAAGTACTTAACGCCCGGTTAAGTTATAACAAGGAACATTAGTAAACGGCACTACTCAACATCATTGGCGATATTTGTCAGCAACTACATGCACAGGTAAGGCAACGTATTTACAGTTACATGTTACAATAAGGTCAAATACGCCAGATTTAAAATGTTCAAACTCGATCTTACAGAAGCAACTCCTACATAGCCTACAACAGGAAAACTTACAGCTGGTTCTTTCCGTCCTAAAATTTACAGGTTTCAAACTGTATCCCTATATCCACAACCTAACCCTGCGTAAACTTCTTTCAATATGATCAGCTACCGACAAGAAATCTCTATTAAACACATTCACAATCTTATGTTTTTGTTTCTCATTTTAAAACATTCCCGCTTTTCCACCAATGTTGTGTCTACCTCAGATGCCTTGTTTTGGCGTGAGAACATGGACCAAAACGCTCTGTTGTTGCCTATGCAGCATTGTTTTCGTGAATACTCGGCCGTAGTTTCCTCGTCTTACACACGTGATTCCTTTGTTTCCTGTATTTACCCCTAACAGTTGGCACATCATCATTGGCTCAATTTTCGATTCAACAAGTTTCTGACATCGTTTGCCTTCCCGTAATACTCAGAATTCCTGTGTTGGGCCTGATAGTGGTACTTAATTAGATTTTGGTTTAACGCGGCATGCTAGTCTCTAGGACTTCTGTGAGGAGTAAATCACACATCGTCAACGGTCCCATCGGCATCAACGGGCATCGTCAACGGTCCCATCGGCATCAACGGGCATCGTCAACGGTCCCATAAATTTCTGCAAAATGAAAAGATATCCCGGATATATGATCGACAATCACACCTTTATTAAAATGTTAATATGATCTGTCAGTTTTAACCCATGATTGATAGCATGTCAGTATCAGACATGCCAATATCTGACAGTATCAAACATGGGAATTAGTAAACAGGAACTGCGTCCGAGTGCTGCATATTGCCGTTTTCTCCAGTTTGTTGGCTGGCGGAAATTACGAAATAAGCTTTTTATGTTCGACAGGATAACAAACCATGAGAGTTGAACGTCTAAGCACGTAATACAGAAACAGCAGCAAAGCCGCCAGAATCAATTCCTTTCTGTGCGAGCTTTCATGCTTTTGTTTTTACCAACCGCTGAACAAAACTCCGTTATGTCTCTGGTCGATGATTCCTGCAGCGAATTCGCAAACCCCTTCAATGTCACTACGGAGCCTCCGTATACCTATTGATTGCGGTCGGCGATTTCTTAGCCAAGCGTTCAGCGGGAAGGTGAGCAGAGATCAGCACGGCGTGTTTGTGTGGGTGAATCGGGGACCATTCTGGGAGGAAAATGCATAAATATTGACCTCGTCATCGATGCTGGTGGCCCGGAGCTTCTCTCTCCCTCTCTCTCTCTCTCTCTCTCTCTCTCTGCCAAATGACGTCCCTAGGTTCTAAGCACGTGGCGCAGGTGAAGGCAGCGCATGCAGGTTGACCGACAGGGTTCGCATACATCATAACTGACAGCCGCCAACTGGCCGTTCCTCCCCCCTCTGACTCTCTCTTCTCTTCTATTTTTTTCTCTTCTATTCTGACTTCTTCCATCTACTACTTTTGATTCGTCACTCATTTCCTCTTCCTTTAAAGGTGGGTTACCATCTTTACATGGCATTTTATTGTAACTAAAATCATTGCCTTTGGGTACAGATTACAGCCATTGTGCCTTGGTAAACCTCCTCAAAATATAAAGTGAATACTATTATTTTGATGTATGTGATGGATGGATTTAAGTTTTGAAAATAAACTACTACTACTACTACTACTACTACTACTACTACTACTACTACTACTACTACTACTACTACTACTACTACTACTACTACTACTACCCCTAAAATTTGTAACAATTTGCAAAATTCACCCCTAATAACAGCCCTGTCAGCGACAATGTGCCATTCATCAACCGGGGAGGACACCGGCTTGTGTACACGATCATTTGGCCTGACGCTCACGTTGTAAACAACTTGGTTTGCTCAACATGTCAATGGCAGCTGTAATGAATGCATGCCATGCCTCTAGTTTTCTGTATTGCTCCAAGGGATATTATTGTCGCCCTTATGGCTCTGCAAGAAGGAAAAACTTATCAACATCATCATCGTCATCATCGTCGTCGTCATCATCATCATCATCACAACCACCACCAGCACCATCGTGCTATTCAAAGCGTTTCATTGCAAAAAAATCGCATCGTCATCAGCACCAGCAGGAGTAGCAGCAGCAGCAGCGTCGTCGTTATCATCATGAGCAAAATGATGAACACAAAAGCACCAGTTCTAAGACTGTTTCAGTGTGATGCCGCTGATGTTTTCTTCCGTTTCATTGTTTGTTGCATAGATGACCATTATCATTATGCATACGACTATTATGACCACATCTCATCTCATCTGGCATTCGCGTCTCATGTCATTGTCAGTCAATAGCACTTATGTGTTTAACATTGTATTACTGTACATGCAGCCTATTGCATAGGATCGTCTTTGTCCACAAGTTCATTTCTTGACAGGAACCATTTGTTTTACAACAAAAAGTTAGCGTCATGTACTTACAGCACTTTCATAAAGTAACCTGGCAATTGAAATGTATTTTCCACGTCTCTCTAATTGCGAGCTTCACCAACGTCGTCTGTGTAGTAATATTTGAACTCAATACCCTCTGTTCAAACTAGCAGACTGTAAAGGGCCTTTACGGTCGGTTGTAATACAGTGAAACCTGTCTTTAAGACCACCTGTGAAATAGGGACACCCTGAGAATTAAGGACAGCTGCTTCAGTCCGTAGCCGTATTCAGTATGTGGAATTAGACCTGATAAATAAGACCACCTCAGAATTCAGGACACTTTTCCTCAGTCCCTTGGGTGCCCCTAATAGAATTCTGAGGTTTCACTGTATATGGTAATATTGCGAATCTTATTACCGTACCGTATTACCAAAGGTTATTACCTTAGTACCAGAAATTATTTCTAATTGCAGTAATTCGGTTCTCCGTCGATTGCTCAAAATGCAGCTATCATCGCTCCAGGGCCAAAGGACAACCAGGGATACAAAATACTCGGCTATACATCGTCATTTGGAAGCTTATTGATATTGACTTCTCCTTTAAGGGCGCTGCCCGCGTCTTGGGGATGTTACACCGTCGCCATGGAGGATAATGAGGGCTTTATATCTATCACCGGTGACCAAGACTACGGCCTAGATATCCGCTCCATGAAGGTCGACCAAGCAAATAATCTTCCGGGGCACTTTGCTTCGATTTGGCATCGCCCGACAAAGCAATCATTACCGGCATTTCAGTCGCTGTGTCTGTCACTCCATATAAACTAAGGGATAACCAAGAAACGGCTAATATCCAGGCACATGCGATAAAATGAGCACTTCACGGTCGATTTTAACTCATATAATCTTTTTCTGGCCAGCAGGATTTGTACTCGTAAGCCTTTACTTCTTTCTTGAAATAAAAAATATTATCATACGTAGCTTGAACCGATTTTAAGCTCTGTCTTCCAAAGGTTAATTACGTTTGTAAACTGCCGGTTCCTAAGAAAAACGTCCAGTCCATAACTGCACTTAGGGATGAGACAGGCCATGGATTCCATGTTGATCATTGACCCCTAAGTCTGTTTCTAGCCTTAACACTGTTTTTAGCGACGTGGCCCTTAGCTATTTTAAAATGTATTATGTCATAGCATAACGTTATTAACATGGTGTTCTTATATGTGTTTTGCCACTTAAACACGCCGACTGCGAGGATTATGTTTTTGTGGTATTGCATTAATGTTAAAAACATGACGTGTGTATTATCAAGATAATCTGTCACCACATTATCCTGTAATTTGACGACATTACACAGTGGAAGGATCTACAGAGCTACACGTAAACCTGTACTTTGCCAGGTTAGTGAGAAATGTGTGCAATATTATCTGCTTTCAGAGTGTACGTATAGACGTGTTTATTTGGATGAGCACAGCAGTAAACAAAGAGAACATTAATTATCTGATACTATTGATAACTCGCTTCATTGCGTGTTAGATCCAGGTCTACCTCTGTGTACTGGTATCCCTGGATCAAGCATCCAACCCTACTAGTCGTTATAGATACGGCTTATAACAGGAGATTGTTACATTAAATCGCAGGGAATAAATTTATGAATGTACGACTGGCCTATCACACCCAGCCAAAGGAGACCTTTAAAGTATCGAAATGCTGCCAAATTGCTCTACTGGAAATTTAGCCGGACTTAATTAGTATTATGTCGGATCTCTAAAATGAAGACCGCTTCCGGTTACCGCAACCGGATGTCTAATTCACATACGGTCACAGGTCGCAATCCTGTAATACGTGCATGGTTACAGCATACAGCTCCGCATTGCGGATAGAACGCCACCAGCAAGGTCCACGATTTGACGTCATATATCAAATTACATACACAGATGAATTATGGTAACATCTGTAATGTCTCAATCTAAATAGCATGATATTTCAGGTGTAGTGAGTGGTTGCAAAGTATTTCCGACAGCGCACTGTTTGGCATGTGTTACTCGCGATATCCTGCTATTTCAGACTATCACGGTGAACGATCGCACTGTTTGGTGTGGCTATAATTCTGGATATCCTGCTATTTCTGAGTGTACGAACACGCTATTTGCATGTCTTATTCTCGATACTCTACGATATCGCAATAAGCCACGGTTGGCGTGTCTCATTCTAAATATCCTGCTATGTCAGGCTGTGCACGATCGTACATTGATAAATTTGTTCGCTGTGATTTAATTGCTATTAAAACCAAAAAGTGGGTACAAAAGTGGGTATCAAAGCGTCATCTCCAGTTAGTTTAGTTTCTGAAGGAACTCTCTAGGTATAAACAATCTTTAATGTGGTCGACAAAAAGGATGTGTGTAAATTGCGACATTGTGCAATCAGCACAAATCAATGACTTGACACGTATATATAGTCCATACTTTGATTGTTCTAAGTTAGCCAACCAACCACCACATATTACCCAATACTATCCGATGTACGCGTACACACACACACACACACACACACACACACACACAGAGAGAGAGAGAGAGAGAGAGAGAGAGAGAGAGAGAGAGTCCTCCTACTATCGCTTGTGTGTAATGTGTAAGCCTTCTCCCCCTGTCCATTCGCCCAGGCCTCACGTTACATGCTACCCAAATGAAGACAGATCGGTTAGAAGAGAACAGAACGGAACGGGGCGGAGGAGAGACTTCCGGTGCCCCCGTTCGTGCTGGGCTCTGCCACCGACATGACATCTCCCTTGTCTCATTGTATTGTTCATCTAATGTTCCTTCTAACATGTCTAATATAACGTGGGACTGAAACCCACCGCTGGCACGTGGAATGGCGGTCAGCCATTTACACGTTATGCCGTATTAGTCTTTGGCGTGGAAGCCCCCGGTCTTTGGAATGTCGCAGATGAGCTTTTACCTGGATAAAGGTTTCTCTGGCGTTAATAGCCATGACCTTTATTTAATAAGATTCCAGGGTAGAAATTTGGCACACTGCCAGCAGCTGGTATGCCTGTAAGACCACTCACGCAACCAAGTAAAGGCCTTGTGGCTGCTTCCTTTATTACCCATAATGCATTCCTCAGCCTTGGCAGCCATATCACCATGCCAGATCCTGTGATGCCCTTTGTATCGGTCAGTTACGTTGTAGCCACCAGATCAGTGTCCCTGACCAAGACGTAACAATAGGCACCATCATATAGCACAGTTAAGCAATGCGAAAGGCGTGACGACGTTATGGAGAGAGAGAGAGAGAGAGAGAGAGAGAGAGAGAGAGAGATGGAAATATTGCGTGTTGTACATGTATGTCTTTCGCTCCTTTATCAGTACTTAGCCTGTCCGTTCTTTGGAACAACTTCGTCTTAGCTATTTGAGACGTTCAGAAATAAAAGACATGCCCTTCAACAAAAATGCTACACTCAAACAATCTTGGCTCGTGACATCCTGCCAGCTTTAAAAGAACATTTGCCAATATTTAAAAAGCCTGTTTTCGGTAATCTGCAATAAGTGATGTAGCAGTTTAAATTAAGCAGCTGTATTTGGGAGACACGTTTGTCAAGTCTCAAAGGTAGCCCTTCTGGACAGGTTAGGCTGTAGCGCTGCCGTAGGGTAGCACAAATTCACATTAGTTTCCTGTCAGGTTAGGCTATAGCTCCGTCATAGGCTAGCACAGATTCGCAGGGTAGTTTCACACAATTAATTTTAAATTCATATTAGCTACGTAATACTTCCTATAGATAATGGAAACATACCACTCACCTTTCCCAAATTTTAGTTTAGCATTACATACATCACACATACTAGGGAAGGTCTTACGGACTGTGTTGTCCTCTCGTCTCCAGACAGGCTCTCTGGTTTGCCGTGAATTATTCTAACGATGAGCTAACGCAATATAGTTGCCCCTGGCACGATCGGGATTACCAACAGCACACAAACTGTCGTCTGCTCCCCCAGCATCCGAGGAGAGAGCCGAGTGTTTGAAAAGCGGCACCTCGGTAAAGGGAAAGAGCTCCTTTGTAATCACTCAAGACAGATCTATTGCTCGCTAGGCACAAGTAGGGACATTAACCGTGCAGTCACGCCACCCCTATTATTGTCCCCGACTTTGTTAAAAGACAAAGAGCCGAGCTGTGCAGCACTAAAGCAACAAACACCCGTCCTCCCCACGCAGAAGCTGATTATCTTAATCTAGGCAAATCAAGGCATCAGTCCCTTGGCATTAATTACGCGCCGGAATATTTTTTCCTGACGCTCTGTCCGTTAAATGATCTATCGTTTTGCCACTTAAGTCTCTTTTTATTTCGTGTGCAATCAACTAAGCAAAAAGCCAACATCGGAACGTAAAGATTTTTGCAAATACTTCACTGTGGCTGGTGGCTTATTTATGGATTTTTTTTTTCAAACAAGCTGCCACCGTGTTGCGATTAACATATATATTTACTCGCCGTTTCTAATGCCAACGTATTGTATACTCTTATAAGCGGATTCTGTATCTGCAATATGCAATATTATGAGTGAAAAAGTATACATACAATTTGTCTGTCCCAGTACTTTGAAAGATGCACTGTGTTGGCCACAACAGTGAACCAACTCTGCTAAAGAGTCAGTATCACGATGAAAATTAAGTAAAAACTAATTAGTGATGCCACAGTGCACAGTATGCGTACGAAAGACATGGCACATGGTTAATTAGAAAATGCTAATATAAAATGAGGAACATGCAAAAAATAAATAAATAAAAGACAACCAAAAATCGAACAGCAGCCTTTGAAACTAGAAATAAAGCAGCAGTTATTTGAATCGGGAATTCAACGTTAATTGGCTGGCGGTATGACGCAAATAGCACGCGTTATAAAAAAACACCAGGTAATCTGTCAAACCTGGGCTTAACAGCAGTGCGGGAGTTAGTTGAAAAACCACTTTGGTGCCATACAAAACACTGCCAGATAAATGGGATTGAGAAAAAAAAAACTCCACACGCCAGAACAGTGAATACACGTGTGTGTGCCCTAACCTAATTAAGTGAACAGTACGCTAAGCTCGGTACAAGCCCAGCCCATTTGCCAGTTATTGATTCAGTGTAGTTTTGTTGGTAAGCCTAAACCGCAAACTCCATCTGCTGATCCCTGAAATCTCGGTAACTCAGGCGATGGTATGCTAGTAGAGGACTGAGTATAATGGAGTGTGTTGCCAAGGGTTAGTCTGTGGCCTACTCACGCAAGTATACGTAACGCAAGGCTAGATCACAGCGACCTATGGCATAATGCAATTATTTAGAACGGCTGTGCACGCTTGGGCTCTTTGCGTGTTGCATGTTGTGTAAATATTAATACCAGTGTCAGAAATAATATAATATGTTATACGGACACATATTAGGAATGTAAAACAGGAAATTGTCAACACGCTTATCTTGATAAATGCGCGTTCAGTCAATCCGTGATAATTGAAATCTGTAATTAATAACTTATGACGTGACATGTACGAATCAATCACTGGGCTCTTTACTATAATGCTGACATGTCCGAATCAATCAATCACCGGGCACTTTCCTATAATACTGTCACAGATGTCAATCTTCTGGGATCAATCTCATGATCTAAGCCATAACGTCCCAATGTATGTATGCATGCTCCTTAAATTAAATTAAATTAAAGTAAAGTAAAGTAAAACTTTATTTAACGACGGTCAATTACAAAACAGACAACATTAGCACGCGTGCTATTTACCGACAATGACATTTCAGTGATATGACAAAAAGATGGGGATGACGGTGAAATGATATGTTCAATGTAGTCGCGGATGTTTAGATTTCTTAAAACCATTCATTAGTACTAAACTTGAAACCGTAAAAGAAAATATCAATAAACTACTCCGTTTATATAAAAACGTCATACACCACGCCATGACTATTATCTTAACTTTACATAAAATGAACTATTGCCAGTTACAATATGGTCCATTCCATTCCTGTATGGCCTTTAAAAAACTCTCCCTATCACTACATTGTTGAATTAC
>JAAUYG010167913.1_pt1 | contig 10190 bp, 5 predicted proteins | sample 7278091 | NCBI WGS metagenome assembly JAAUYG01 (sample SAMN14350201, study PRJNA611818) | marine sediment metagenome | isolation source: surface marine sediment (0.6m) | place: French Polynesia: Moorea | collected 2018-08
CTTCAGTGACCTTGAAAGGTCAAACTCAAGATCATCCAGATTTTGAAGCCTTATATCTCAAAAAAGGAGCTGTGTTAGGTCCTATGTTACTATTAAACATCGATAGGAAACCATGTATGGGGAGTTCAATGGCACCTTTACATTTGACCTTGAGTGACCTTTAAAGGTCAAAGTCAAGGTCACTGAGATTTTGAAGCCTTACTTCTCGTAAAGGAGCCATGTTAGGCCCTATGTTACTGTTAAACATTAATAGGAAACCATACACGGGGAATTCAGTGACACCATCAGATTTGATCTTGAGTGACCTTGAAAGGTCAAAGTCCAGTCACTCTGATTTTGAGTGGTAGGAAATCTGCATGGAATAGATATATTAGCCAGCAGTAATATTACTACTTTAATCTGGATGTCACAAAAAGTAGTTTGTTGGCAGGCGAAGGGGCTATTCAGGCGGCGATCGAGTTTTTCCGCTGTCCCAGCGGTCCTTCTTGTATTTACTTAAGATCACGTTTGGACTTACTACTTACTACTACTTAGAAACTTACTTACTACTTAGAAACCGTCCTCATGGCTGACACTGGATACTCACCATACCACACAGGAATGTCCGCTGGAAAGGTACAGCAGGATGTTCTGTAAGCTATCCTTTACCCTGTATCGTGTTTTACCCTAAACGAAATCTGTAATGCAGTCGGTTAGCTGCTATTTAATACTATACATATTTTAAATACCAAATTTAGATAAAGTATTCCACATTCTCTCGGTCTTGACACGAATAGTTGCTTACATTAAATACACTGAGTAAGTACTCATGTAAAATAAAAAACTGTAGGTATTCAAGTTAATACACCAATATATGATTTGGGGCGATTATGTGCTCACGTTAAGTACTCTGGTGTACCATAACGATCACCTAACAATAAGTACTCAGACACGTCAAATAAAAACCGAACTACCATTACAGAACAGTGGTTATTCAGGCTATCTAGCAGTAGGTACTCACGTTAAATACGCCGATCTACCGTTACGTAATATTTAGATACTCACATTAAAAGCAGTTACCGGTATTAAAAAAGGGTTTATCCGTTCTTGTAATGGCTTTTTATTTTAATTATATTCGGTTCTGTTACATTTGATTCGATCCCAAACCATTTCGTGCCATTCTCTACCATTTCACACATGAACAGTGTGGTGATAGTAGCTTCTGTCTCCATGTCTTACCAAATGTGGCTGCAGCAAGTGAGATTAGAATAAGAAGTTTCATGTTGTAAGAGTCCGTCCACGCAACTGAGCAACCACAGAGCGTTTTGAATAAAACTGTGCGAAGGTGACGCACCTTGGACATCTTATCAGTACACTAATGTTAGAGGCGGTCATGTAATGCAAAAGTAGTCACACCTCGCTTTGAAGCTTGCAACCAGGGCTATGATTAACACTCATTTGTGATGAGAAAGCGCACAACTGTGACACACCTTATCTCTATATGATACTCTTCAACATGTGGGCCTAGTAATGTTCTCGTTGTAGTCTGTCTTTGAAACGGGTTACGACACACCTTTAGATAGAGATACACGCACCTTGAAGTTTCGTAATATTGTTTCACATAATGTGCATACAGGTAATACATCTCATTACACGCAACATCAACGGTCAGACGGCGACGATCCAGACCTACCACTGCAGTGATGCTCGCACCAGAAGGCGTAACAACCCCTCGTGGAGTTTTCTGTTTCCCCAGTAAACCGAAGCAAGATAACATATGTATTTCAGAAGTGACTCTACCCACAGCACAGTCACCTGTAGGAATATTTCACTTATGATTCCTTCATCAAACGGACAGTGCTTCAAATGACAGTGTCACAACTCTTCACTAATCAGGCATCAAAGTCCCGTCTTAGCTACTCGAACCATCAGATTTTTCATAAGAGTTAGTTCCTACTGACTTGCAATCTCAACTGGCAAATGGTTCATCCACTCTCACAATATATCGCCCCTAGTCTCAGTTTTTTCATCATACCACTGATCTAGCAACAGGTTAGACTACATTTCCTCTAATATACTGATATAGTCGACTGTGCTTCGACGCGTACCCCACATCCTTAAATATTCCACTTCAACGATGCTTCCTCAAAAGTATCACTATTTTCACACCATTGTGTCAGTTTCCAGAAGACTTTACTAATAAAGAGCGACCTCGCTGCTTCCGCAAAATGAAGCATGGGGAACCCCACGTAGGGCTTTCATAACTTTATTCAATGGTATTTCCTTCTGTAAAACTACTGTTGTAGTTGTTAGTATTGGAATATACAAGGCGTCAACGCACACACCTTTAGCATCTACTATACATGTCACACAAGTAGTGTCACTGTAATTAATAATTTACTACTAGTATACATGTTGTACCAGTAACTTTATTGTCGGTATCCGTAAGACAGGGCTTGCCATGAGAAGTTTAGGTCCACCTCAGGGAGCCACGATGTTAGTGATCCAGTCATTGGCGTAGGAGACTCGGGCATAGACTCCCGGCTCCCCTCCTGCACAGCTGTAGCCCCAGGACCTCAGGCCAAGCACACGGTGGATTCCCTCCTCTCACTGTCAATCTGCCGCCATCATCTCCCTGCGACAAAACCCACAAACTGAGGCATTAATTGCCAAACAATGAATTGAAGGCCTTGTTTTACTAGTAAATGCTTGAAATATACAAGTATACATTCCAGAAAAAAAATAAAAAGCGGGTCCTTTTTATGCACACAAATCGTTTCTAAGTTGCGATAAAAATCAATATTTTATCCTAGTACTTTATTTAACTTTATTTTACTTTATTTAAGGCATTATGTACACAACGGGTAGCTCCACAAAGAAATGGCGTGTATGTAACACTAGCTATAGTTTGTGCTGCAACAATGGACGAGGCAAACTGACCATGAGAATGGCGAATTCAAGGAAGCCAGCGCCGTGGAAGGAGGTACATGTAACTCCGCTGTCGTGCGAGCAGCAAGGGGGGACTCGGTAAATGACAGCCGTGCTCTCTACAAAGCGATCCTGAAGTTCGTTTCAATGTATTAAATATGTTCGAGGAGAGTACTAGCTTCCTAAATAGTCACTTTGTATCAATTTTCTAGGTGGTCCCAACGAGGTGCAGTAACTTTAAATCGAGTAGTAGCAGCAGCCTGCTTTAATCACTTTGTAACTATTTCTCGGGTGGATCCAAAGAAGTGCAGTTAGTAGTAGCAGCAGCAGCAGTAGTAGTGGTAGTGGCTGTGGTAGTAGTTTTAAAATGTTCGTCCCCATACACTTACAAAGAAAATCGAGGCAAAAATCGTTAAAATTCCAAAGTTCTAAAACAGTATTTCTGTGGGGAGAAATAAAAAAAAGAATAATGAAAATACTGCTTCATGTTCTAAATCAGCCAGCGTAACTTAGGTAAGAAACAGTTCTCCAGCATCTGTGAATATGGAGGTGCGAAAGCATCATGCTTGAGGGTGAAAAGAAGGTTTCAATTTACCCCCATGGCAATTCACTGAGTAAAACTGGAAGTGAAAAACTGCCGCAACCAGCACCCAACAGCCGGGGTGCGAAATGGTCCCACGAAGGCAAGGTGAGCAGATTACACGCTTGATTTACTCGGAGGCATTCAGCAGGTGCACTGCTGCGCGGGTCTGTTAGGATATTCCGACCTATTTGTGACTGCAAATTTCAGTCGCTGGTGCAGACATAGGTCACCCACGCAGTGAAAAGTCACCTGAGTCAGGTGCAATTGCGCCATGTTTCAATTTTTCCCTTAGTTTGGTCGTGAAGGAGTCACCATTAACAACTGATCACACAGGGATCATGAAAACCCTCCATGGAAACTACTGCTATGTCGTACAGCACGCGTCTACTACTTGGCTGGACCCTAGCTGACGATGTGAATAACACATGGGAAGCCTATTCCACAACTTGAAATACCGGTACTTGAAGGTGAGTGGCTTTAAACGGGAGCAAATGGCGGCACGGTGATTTATTCGAAATGCATGTTGTGGCAAACAATACATCCTTATGTATGTTCAGAACGCTGTTTATTGTTGTTCATGTTGTTTACACACCAAAACGCAAGGTTTACCGTATCACTTTGAAAATACTTAGGTGTAAGTTGCGATTTAGAGATACATTTTTGAGATTACGGTTTCATTTCACATAGCTAGTAGACAAAAGGGTGTGTGTTTGCCCTAAGTACCCCCCGCCCCCCCAAATAAAAAGCGTTTTTTTTTTTACTAGCTGGAAACCTGCCTCATGCAAGCAGAGTTTTAGACACCTTTTGACGGACACACTTTCGGTCAATCATAATATTGCAGTAGCTCCAGGCGCGATAGGTCTCTCCCGCTATTTTTTTTAGTAGCCGGCGATTAAATTGCCAAGAAATGTTTCAATGCATTATAATATACTGGCTATTTCACATGTGAAGGATTAAATTACTGGCTGTACAGTTATCCCTGCATTTTAAGACCACTCCTTCAGACCGAAAAATACTGTCTTAAATTGAAAGTCTTAAAAATACAGGGATGTTTATATTGAAATCTAACAGTGATGTTACTGGTGACTGATTTTTAATTGGAGGGAATGCTTAACTCAGAAGGTTTTTAAATAGCGGGAACCACTATTGTTAAACTGGGACAAGTAACCAGGTTAAAATTGCTTGCTCTGTATTATTATGACATAAAATGAGCAGAGCAGCCTGCTGACTATTCCAAAAGACTAAAAAGAAGACCAAAGAATTACATCTAACAAGATGATCAATGTAGTATATTATTGGATATATACTTCCTAGGTATCTTTACACTGGTGTCACATTAAGGACATATCAGAATACAGGCCATGGTTAACAGTATAGTCTTTTGGCAGAGCTCCAAATGGGATGCAACATTGTGGGATTTTCAGTCATCGATTTTATTCGTTACCAAAACAGATACAAACTGCACCAAAATTCTATGGAGTATGATTAAATACATGCTCTCTCTATTGGTAATCTGCAGCCAAATTCTATGGGGTATGGTTAAATACATGCTCTCTCTATTGGTAATCTGCAGTCAAATTCTATGGAGTATGGTTAAATACATGCTCTCTCTATTGGTAAACTGCAGCCAAATTCTATGGAGTAGGGTTAAATACATGCATGCTCTCTATATTGGTAAACTGAACATTTTAAGTCTTTTTTAAAACTACTATGATTGGTGCACGCACAATCTCACTGTTCCAGTATGGTAACCTACAATTCTATTAATGAAATAAAACTTTAAAACTATTAAAACTTTATTCTTTAACTAAAACTTTAAAACTTTAAAACTATTTTTTTTTTTGGTTTTTAATCTAGATAAATTTACAAACAACATCTTAGCACTATGAACTTTGTACGATATCTTAAATCTATATGAATTATGGACGTCTAACATAAGGTTATTTACATGCTTATAAACCAGATGCCAGTCATGTTTAATTCTGCGTGATATTGGCAACTCTTAAATTTAGTATAACCTTTCAGCATGTGAAAATGATGAAAACCCTCTAATCGTTTAGCAAGATATCTGTCTACAGTTTCTATTCTATTAATATTCTAAACAGGCGACCACACCTGTGTGGAACTTTCAAGTACAGGTCTGATATAACATACACATGCGTTTGTAGAAATCATGATCATGGTTCTTGGAAGTGTTGAAAGGGCTACGTATCAAATAATGTGCTTTCGTTATGACATGAATACAATGCATTAAAAAAAACTTTGAGGTTTGACTCTACAGTGACTCCCAAGTAACACACGCTTACTCATGCTCTATTTCCAAATCATATATAGTTTATCCCGATAATGAAGTTTGTCAGTCCCAAAGCAAGAGTCTTTTGAAAAGAGAGGACTGGTTCGTTTGAAGTTCTACCTTTGACTGGAGCTTGCTTATAACCGTTGACTGCTCAGGCATTTTAGTTATCAGGTCCGATATCTTTTTCACCAGAACGCGTAGGGCTGCTGTGACGTTGGCGCCAGCTGCTCCACATGACTTTCTGACCGGATCACTTCTCCCCAATTATTGCTCGGAATAGTATCTTACCGATACCTGCATAAAAACATCGCCCCTTTTGCCGTATTATGCTCAGCACACAGATATGTCGGATAACAGGTCAGTTTATCAGGCCCGATTCTCTTTCTTTCCGTTCGAGATCATATCCATTTTTTCCTTCTTTCCATTTGGAGAAACAATAAAAAGTCAGGTTTAATTGAAGTGCATGGTCTGTGGCTACAAACCTGTTTTTTAGTGGAGTAGAAGCACAGGTAGAATAATAGTGGCAGTTCAAGCTTGTTTCGATTCATATCACATGGGCATTATGGACATCTATATGTAGGTGCTCTTTTTGTAACTTAGGTAATTCTTTGCAATATCCATTTTGCTTTTGCTATTGTAGAGGGATCCATTCCACAATCATGGAACAAGTTGCATTGTCGTCAATGATTGGGCTAATGTCGCAATGCCTTGTTTCTACCAGTAAGTGCCCACATAACTTAAATATAGTTATTGTTGCCATAGTTTACAGAAAGGTTCCGGTATTTTACATATCAGAGTCTGACTTAAATGACCAACCTCCTGATGTAAGAATGTTCACACATTTCAAGTGATAGTTTTAATATAGGGTCCGCGGGGTCATATGAATTAATAAAATTACCCATCTGCCACAAACACACGACTTTCCGTAAGTATCGTACACAAAGTGTGTTCGCAACATAACCCCCAGGTCAGGTCGAAATGACATAAAACACAAGTGTAGCTGATTATTGCATATTGGCAAAGGGTATTTCATCTGTAGTGGCAGTGGTAATAGCAGTACATGTATACATACATACATCGCCACGGCAGAACCCCATCAACCTATTCTTGATGGCGATCATCCAATATATATTTGCAAAATGCTATCAGTAAATGGTGTAGGTCTTCACAATGCAGGCGCAAAAAGTTTTCACAGAGGAGAAGTTGACAGTAGTTAAGTAAAAGAGCAGAGAGGCTTCTAATAGCATCTTTACTCCACATAGTAGTGCATGTAATAATACTAATACCCAATGCAATTATTTTCAATGGTAGTCATCAACCAACATAGTGGTGAAAGTTAAATGATAATAGTTAAGGTAGAGTGTTCAACTATGCGTACAGTGATAGCAGCATGGTGAATATATAATAGTTTTAATTAATAGATTTAAACTATTAAACGATTCATTGAGATATGCGTTTTCACAGATCATAAAGGACCCCTGAAGCACACAGTAAGATTTCACATTGTCATAAATTTCTGGTTTAAGTGCTAACAAAACTATATTTAATTCACTGTTTACTTTAATGTGGTGATATAAAATTCCACATTTCCCAGGTGGATGTGGCTGGTACATATCTCCGTATGAAGCAAGCGAATTCGCATCCGCACACCTACATCCAGTACATTCGAATTCTATCTTATCATGTGGCATCTATCAAGTAATTGTTATTCAAAATTTATTCATTCAGGCATTCATTCAAACGTTCTTCAATTCATGAATCCACGCATACAGTGAACTGCTTGCGACCTGCATCTATCCAAATTTTCGGGCATCCAGTTAGTCCGCACCCTTTTCGCAGTCAACTGTGCCGAGGCGCCCGGCCAGGGGACACGGGATTGGGTTGCAGCGCTATTTGCAAAGACAATCAGTTGGATAGAGGCGAGCAGGGGTGTGTATGGGTAGTCGAGTGAATGGGGGAATGCTTGGGTGAAAAGGTGAATGAAGCAGTTTGTGGTTGACTCATTCACTGAAGATAAGTATATAAGGCCGGAGGATGTATTGGATGCCGGGCTGTGCATTCAACCCCTACAGCGAAGGAAGGAGAGTAGCAGATGCATGGATGCACTAGAAAAAGACCTTTGTGTTTGTTGCGAACTAAATGCCAGTAGTGTAAGTAATGTGTCAGCCACTTACAATTGTAATGGTGTATTAAAACATTAAATTTAATGCTTCTTTTAAAATGGCATCAATTTTTGTTTGTTCCCAATATACATGTACATGCACCCAAATGTTTCAAATTGCCGTTGACACAAATCCATCGAGGTAGATGTACTTTATTAGACTGCCCACTATGCATCGTGCAGTATTATCTTGTCATGTCACGTATGTTTAGCATACACGCGTGAAATGCTGAAACGTACTAGCCTGTTTTATTTTAAATAGTTTAGAGAGCACATTACATCACATTTATATGTAAATGAAGCTTATAATTATTAAGCAAGATAAGGATATATGTTAAATATAAAATAATGCATGTGTGTGACTCGGGTCTCATAATTTCAGGTCAATGACAGCATTGCATCCATCATCATGGCGGAGCCTCACTGCAGCCTACAAGACAAAGGCGGTATAAATACATCCATCGCCACAGCAGAACATTCCTAAAATCTACTAGACAAAAGTAAGTGAACATTTCTAGTGTGCAATGTGACATCCGATGGATGTGGTTACAGGTCGCAAAGCTGGTAATGATTTGAGTTGCTCCTATGTCTTTAAAACATGTCATTTTAGACCCAATATCTTACGTGATCCCTTTCTTCAGTATATGTTTTTTTTTTTCAGATTTATTAGCCTGATTCTCCCCCCCCCTCTTCCTCATCCTCATTCAGTTTGCATCATGATTTACATTGTGTTCATTATGACTAGATCGCGCCTATGTGCCGCTTTAACGGTGTATATGTGCATAGTGTAAGTACGTTTAACAGTCTTGGCGTAACTTTGGTAACAATTGGTGATAGAATCATATGATCGATTGTGTCACCCACACCGTCTGCTACCACTGTTTTAGATGGGTGTTGGCGTATTTTGTACCCTTGTGTTAAGCTTCTGTTGGTTTCTCCTATAAGTACCGTGTTTCTACATTCACCATGTTCGCATCCCAATTCAATATAACACCTCATGCTGGTGTTCCTTCTTACTCTTGTCCTACTATGCATAAATTTTACTAGGATCTCTCAGTTTGCTTATGTGCCTTGTAGTAAGCTGGTATACGATAAGAGGCACTGCTATTATGCATGTGCAGGGGTGGAAATTATTCAGTCTGTGTTTGAAAAAATGTCCGCATCAAACGTGTCTTTAGATAAAATATTGAAAATAGTTTTAAATGTGCTATTAAAACTGAACAGTAATAATACACAAATCTGTATATAGCAACATGATCAAGAAACACGAATTCCAAACAGGCAATGTGTTATTCTATATCCGATATCGGTAATGTCTTTATTGCATTAAATTGCGTTCTTTTAAGGCAATACATAAGTGGAATTATTTCAACGTTCGTATAGTTTTGCTAAAGATCAGGATTTATAAGAAATTTGCCCTACATCTCACTTTCTATGAAATATCCACATCGAACTACTGTATTGATAACGTTTTCGTGTTGCCTCACTACAGATTTTTAAATGTCTGTGTCAGATTATAAATTTACAGGTCGACTTGCCTATTAAAAATTGAGCTAAAAGTCCGTAAACTTATGCATCAAAAGACTTATTCAGTGTATATATACAGCCAACCGCAATTCATTACCTCCCCCCCTCCGAAAAAAGAACAGCAGCAACCAAAAAAAAAAAAAAAAAGAAGAAACAAATTAAGCAAAAATTTACAACAATAAATGCCGCATACACATCGGGAGAAAAGAAAAACGCAACACTGACTAAAAGGCAAACAATAGAAGGAAAAACAAAATGTCAAGAAAAAAAATTCTAACATTTTGTGTGACATTGATCCTCACAAACCATCCTGTCACCTGTTCCCAACACCAACAAAATTGATTGACCTGCACTTGCCAGTACATATGGCTGTAGTATGTATAGACGTTTTCTGATTGCCCAGGTCCAGCTAGAGCATACCACCCCCTCATGATTTGGTACATTGCTTTTTCTACACACGCAAGGTCTCATGGAACATTAATGCCAATGAAAAACTATCGGTATTCTTATGCTTCCAAATCAAGATTATCAAATCAAGCAAAATTATCCCTACACTTGCACATCAAGGGGCAGCAATCAGAATTGAAAAGTCTCTATACCAACACTTCCAGTTAAATAATTGAACAGTGAGGAAGAGCAGTCTGGTCGTCAGGGAGGTCGGTTGTGATGCCCTAGTGAGCAGTGTATGCTACACATCCAGTTAGCTGCATGGAGTA
>JAAUYG010196988.1_pt1 | contig 10190 bp, 5 predicted proteins | sample 7278091 | NCBI WGS metagenome assembly JAAUYG01 (sample SAMN14350201, study PRJNA611818) | marine sediment metagenome | isolation source: surface marine sediment (0.6m) | place: French Polynesia: Moorea | collected 2018-08
GGGCTAGAAAGAGAGTGTATGTGCAACTTTTGGAACTTTGGCCCATGGCCGAGTTGATTCTCAAGCAGAGCGTCAAGGCCCATGGGCCTCTTGTTAAGTAATCTTCATACATATCAGTAAATCTTTGCATGATTATACTGCAGCTGAACACAAGGATAAAATTATCCGTTATTTACCCCTACTATGGATATGTTAAACCTTCCATAAACTATAATTAATCAGGTTGCGTCATGTCTGTGCAAGATCTTGGTGAATGTCACTAATGACACTATGTACACAACCTTGAAGCACAACCTTAGTAGGGTTATGCCATAAACAATAATTAATCAGCTTTGCTACACATCATTACAGGACATTATAAACATCACTACAATCACACAGTTGCTGAAATTGAAGCCCTTTGTTTTATTCTACCACTCTGGACTTTTATATTAGCTATGTAACTTAGCCAGTGGTAGGGGTGTCGTTGTGCATGCTCCATCTGTCAGTTGACCATCCAGCTGTTTAATATTACGAATGATATTTTTTCAGCCAATTTCACAAAGCATGTCTGAGCCTCGACATGCATGTCAATTTGTGACGCCTGCCTCTCAACTGTTCCTAAGGAACTATTCCTAAGGATCGAGGGAACCCTATATGAACCTGTTGCAAAGAGTGTTGTGTTCGATGGGTATGATATCCATAGAACATGACATTCTAAAACACCTGGTATAAGGACCCCCCCCCCCCTTTTTTTTTTCTAACTAGTCTCTACAGCCTGAAGATCTCTCCCTCCTGGAACACAGGCAGCGGTCCTTGCCCCCGGGTCCTTGCCCTGGATGATCACATTGGAAGAAATGCTTACCACCTTCTGACAACCTGAAATGTGGGTCCAGTTAATGGACTATATATGCTTCTGCCTTTTTGAGTGCTTCCAAATATCCACCCAATGTTCGTCAGAGCTACTCCGCTTTATGAGCATGTCAGGGCCATTCTTAAACCTCGTCTTTCCATTTCCGAATCAGCCGTAGCTGAGCATCGGCAAGTGATGGAGGGCACCTTAAAACGTTGATGGGAGCTGGGGCACCAACTGCAAAGCACCGCCCTTTTCGGGACCCTGTTGTAGTAACGATGAACCTGATCAGCAGGGAGCCTTAAGCCATGGCAGACCATTCTTTTGGGCAACTGGGGCATCCTCAAGTTCCGCCTGGCCTCTCTTCCCTTCTGTGGTAGGGGTCATCCTGATGGAGAGATTTTGGTGAACATATCGACAAAGTTTCTTGCTTCTCAGAAAGGGCAATTAAAGGTCTTTTCCAAGGGATGTTCAAGCAGTCACCCGAGGAGTGCCTTCAGACAGACCTCTTGGTCTTTAGTCTGTCAAACTCCAATACCTTGCAGGCCTAAAGGAAGGTGCTGGTGGGGGTGGTTTGGCGTGCTGGTGGTGTGGATTTTCCAGCACAAACGCATGTATCTTGGTTGAGTCAAAGAGTGTAAAAAAAGACTCTTTGCTCATACTCCTAAGAAGTGTCTCTATCAAAGTTGTATAAAGAATTTTGAAATTTCACCTGTTTTTCTTTTTTTGGCAAATTTTTTGTTCTTTTTTTTTGGGCGTATAACATGCAAGTCAATGGGGAATTTTAAAAGTGTGATATGGAAACCGCTGGTCACTGAGCGAAACAGGCCAAAATTTGGGACTCAGGGACACTTAAGTAACACATATGTGGTGTAGCTTTGACCTTGTAGTGTTCAAGGATGAGATAATTTTGTGGTCATTCGGTGCACTTTGTCTCAAAATGGCCTCCATCTCCCAAAAACGGCTGGCCATAGAGTGAAATTTGAAACTCAGGGAGAGTAGTTATACGGGTTAGAGGGTAATTTGACCTTGTAAGGTTCCAGGTTAATTTGAGGTCATTCGGTGCACTTGTCTCAAAATGGCCTGTAACCTGAAAAGGGCTGGTTATAGAGCAAAAATGAGTGAAATGTGGGACTCGTGGATACTAGTAACACATATCTGGGATACATATGACCTTGCAGTGTTCAAGGTCATTTGGGGTCATATTCTGTGTACTTCTCAAAATGCCCTACATCTCAAAAATGGCTGGTCGTAGAGCGAAATGGAATGAAATTTGAGAATCGGGGGCAGTAGTTATACATATGTGGGGCACATTTGACCTTGTAGAGTTCAAGCTTCTATAGGTAATTTTAGAGTCATTCGGTGCACTTATCTCAAAGTGGCCTGTAACTCAAAAACGGCAGGCCATAGAGTGAAATGGAGTGAAATTTGGGACTCATGGGCACTAGTAACATAATTATATATGGGGTAGATTTGACCTTGTAGGGTTCAAGGACATTTTGGGGTCATTCAGTGCACTTTTCTCAAAATGGCCTGTAACTCAAAAACGGCTGGCCATAGAGCGAAGCAGAGTGAAATTTGGGACTCTTAGATACTGGTAACGCATATATGGGGCAGATTTGACCTTGTAGGGTTCAAAGTCATTTAGGGTCATTTGGCGCACTTGCCTCAAAACGGCAACAGCTGGCCATAGAGTGAAAAGGACTGAAATTTGGGACTCGGGAATACTAGTAATACATATATGGGGTACACTTGACCTTGTAGGGTTCAAGGTCATTTTGGGATTATTCAGTGCACTTGTCTCAAATGGCCTGTATCTCCAAAACAGCTGGTCATAGAGCAAAACGGAGTGAAATTTGTGACTCGTGGATACTAGTAACACATATATGGGGTACAATTTACCTCGTAGGGTTTAAAGTCATTTGAGGGGCCATTTGGTGCACTTTTCTCGAAATGGCAGTAGAGCAAAACGGAATTAAATTTGAGACTCAGGGCACTGGTAACACATATATAGGGGTATATATTGACCTCGTATTATGTTCAAGGTCATTTTGGGGTCATGGCTGTTAGGCAAAAAACAAACTTGTTCCTATCTGGCAAGTGACCAAGCAGAGTCCCAAGGCCCCTGGGCCTCTTGTTTTTTGTTTTTTTTCCTTCTCTTCTGTAATCTATAAGTTTCTGTTTTCCTTTCCCTTTCTACTTTCATATAGAGGGAGAAGGATTTCGCTTGTTAACTGCCTTTTTGGTGTTTTTTATTGTTCAAAAACCAAACGACACCACAAATACTCTTACATTATAAGGCAATACAGTGACCGGAGAGAAACCAGAAGAGATAATGCCATGGGCTTATGGCCATGCCGTCCGTCTGGCCGCCCGTTCGTGAAACGCATTTCGGAAACCCTCAATCGATTGGCAAAACAATTGATTGTTCTTATAATTTTCACAAGGATCCCAATCAAACTTTATAAGGACATAGGCTACCAATGGTGGCAATGGGCCAAGTTTTAAACAATTTTGTGGCACTTTGAAATTTTAACACGGGAGTCCATGGGAAAATTCATAAAATGTGCAGTATCTTGACAACGGGTGATCATAGAGCAAAACGAATGAAAATTTGGGACTCGATCGCGGTCCTAGGAACTACACACTTAGGGTTGTTTTCATGTTTCATTCTTTGGTTAGTTTGAGGTCATTCAGTGCACTTCAAAATTTCTGATGTTATGATTTCCGAAACCTACTGCTCCTACACTTTTATCCATTTCCAATCAAACTTTATGGACAGTGTGTTAATCAGGGGGGAAATACAGGCTGTCACTTCTTTTGCTGATCTGCCAAATTTTAAAAATTTTATGGCACTTTGATATTTCAACCATGCAAATTTTATGGAAGCTATAGTAATCGTCTGGGGTTGGGTGCAGGCTATCAATTTTTCTACGGGTCCATGAAATTTTAAAGTTTATGACAGTTTGATATTTTATCACGTTTATCACACTTGGTATGTTGCCTCGGCTACACTGCCGTTAGCCAAAAACCCGATCTTGGTTTCATCTGGCAAGGTTAAGCAGTTCTTCAAGGCCCCTGGGCCTCTTTTTTTCACAAGACCCTGGAGGAGGAAAGTTTTCAAAATTGTACTACAAATCACACACAAAAAATTTTCAATATTGTGCCTGAATTTTCTTCTCACACATCATCACAAAAGTATTGCTTGGGATTTTTGAAACTTTGTGAATTTTAATTTTGATGATTTGTTTACCGTTTTGGATTTTAGGAAACTAAAAAATTTAGTTCTCTGGGAAACAAGTCATTGTACGTAACACAAAATGGAGTGAATTTGGGGACCCAGGGCTACTAGTACAGTATAACATTCTACAGGGTACCGTTGACCTTGCAGTGTTCAGTTTGGGGTCATTTGGTGCACTTGCAAGTTTTGTGAAAAGATGAATTTCAAAACGCTACTCCTTCCAGATATATGCGATTCTTATTCAACCAAATTTGTAGATGGTCTGTCACATTCGACACAAAATTAATGTTTTAATTTGAGTTGATACTGCATATGGCAAAAGTTAACAAGGAGCCATGAGTGGGGTATTAAATGTTCTGTAACTCAAAAACAGCAGGTCGTAGAGTGAAGCAGTGAAATTAAATATGGGACTTACGGATAGTACTCGGTAGTACTATACAGGATATTTTTGACCTTATACTATTTGAAGTCATTTGGTGCATTTTCTCAAAAATGTTATGTTTAACCCAAAAATGGCTGGTCATAGTGAAATTTGTGATTTGGAGCTAATCATATAACACATATATGGGTACCTTTCACCTTGTATTTTTCAAGGCCACTTTGGGGCATTAGATGCACTTGTCTCAGTGTAGCTTGTAACTCAAAAACGGTCGATTGTAGAAAGAAATGAAATGAAATTTCATTTGGGACCCAGGGATAGTGGTAAGAATTATATAAAGCACCTTAGACCTTGTACTGTTTAAAGCTATTTGGGAGGTCATCTGGTGCACTGCATGGTATCAAAATGGCCTGAACACACACACACAAAAAGTTAACAGAGCGAACTGGACTAATGTTTTGAGACTTTGGGACATCAGTAACATATTTTAGGTACCTTTGACCTTGTGATCCTGGTCTTTTTGGGTGTCATTCAGTGCATTTCTCAAAATTGCCACTAACATGAAAATGGCTGATCGAGTGAAGTATGAAATTTGAGATTCCGGAGACACTAGTCACACACATATGAGGTACCTTTGACCTTGTAGTGTTAAACTTGACCTTCAAGCAGATTATCAAGGCTCTGGGCTTCTTTACTTTTGGTAATATGAGATCATATGGGAGTAAAATGACATCTTTATAAAGTACACACCGGATTCACTCGTGGAATACATAAAAGCTACATATACTCATAATGACAGTTATCAATCACTTTTGTCATTCAATCCCAGCTATAAAAGTTGACTGGTGTTCAAGGTCATTCAATGCATTTGTCAATGAGATTCTTAGCAGTTTTGTACATCTATTTCAAAAATGTCTGCTTGTAGAGAGAAACAGACAAAAATCTGAACCTCAGGTTAAGTATTACATGTATCAAATTTTTAGCTCTGCTTCACTTTGTCAGCAGAGCGCAAGTGTCCGTCCGTCCATCCATCGTCCATTAACTCAGGTTTCTCAGAAACCGCTGCATGGATCCATAATGTGGCACTTTGAGATTTTAACATGGGTTTATGGGAAAATCTTAAAATGTGCAATATCTCGAAAACCGCTGATCGTAGAGCAAAACAGACCAAAATTTGAGACTAGGGGTACCACAGTGCATGTAGGGTACTTTTAATCCCCGAGTCCTTTAAAGTTTGGTTTGGGGTCATTTGGTGTACTTTGCAAAAATTTCCAATAATTTATACGATTTTTAAAAATCGCCTCTCCCAATTTTTATCCGATTTTAACCAAACTTTATTGTAAGTATGTTGGTCATGAGGGAATGTATGCTCTGACTTTTTGACGAACTGCAAAACATTATGGAACGTTGAAATTTTTAACAAAGGACTGTATGGGGGGGGGGGGTTTGGAAATTTCAAAACACCTACAGTTCAAAACCTCCTACAGTTTTTATCTGATCTAACCCAAACTTTATGATGAATAAGGCAGTCATGAGGGAATGTAAAGTTATAAATGTTTTGTCGATGTGCCAAAAAGTAAAAATTTTGTGGCACTTTGAAAGTTTAACATGGGAGTCAATCCTAATATGTTCAATATCTTGAAAACTGCTATTCGTAGAGCGAAATGGACGAAAATTTGGGACTCGGGGTATGATAGTACATATATGTAGGGTACTTTTGATGCCATATTCCTTGAGTTTTAGGCACACTTTGCAAAATTTACAATTTTTCAAAACTGAGTACTCCTCTCCCAAGTTTCATCTGATTCTCCAACCAAACTATATTGTAAGTATATTTGGTCATGAGGGAATATAGGCAATGATTATAAATTTTATGGCACTTTGAAATATTTGTAACACAGGACCATATAGGGCTGGAAATTTCATAATGCTACTCCTCCTACAGTTTTGATCCAACCTAAGCCAAACTTTATGATAAATAAGTCAGTCATAGGGGAATTTAAACTTACAAATGTTTTGGCGACATGCCAAAAATTAAAAGTTTTATGGCACTTTGAAATTTTAACATGGAAGTCAATGGTCAATCCTAAAATGTGCAATATCTTGAAAATGCCTAATAGTAGAACGAAACAGATGAAAAGTTGGGACTTGCGATCCTATGTGCTGTATTATGTAGGGTACTTTTCATGTGTGATTTTTTAAGTTCATTTTGAGGTCATTTGGTGCACTTTGCAAAATTCCTGTTAACATTTTCAAAAGGCTGCTCAACCAAAATTTCAACCAAATTTTAGAGAAAGCATGCAATCCGTGGAAATACAGGCCATTACTTTTTCTGGCGATCTGCCAAATTTTAAGTGTATGGCACTTTGAAGAGAAGTTACCTCAGCTACATTGCCATTATCCATAAAGCTATATCAGTTTTATCTAAGCAAAAGGTCAAGCAGAGCGTCAAGGCCCCTTGTTTTATAAATGCTGGCTCCTTTAGACAAACATTCGACATTATTTTCAGCCATCTTGTATCTCAGAAATGGCTAGTCATAGGCCGATATGGACAAAAATTTAGGCTTTGGGCTATTTAGTGTATAGTACTTTTGACCATTTCACTAAAGGTCAGTGCATTTGCAATTTTTGGTAACTTCTATCTTGAAAACTGTTGTAGAGGGAAGCTGACAAAATTTGGGCCTCACGGGTATACAGTGTACACAGCTAGTGTACTTTTGATTGTTAAATGATCCAAGTCAGTCTGAGGTACCCCCCCGGTAGTTCAGTGCAACCTTGTATTAAAAACGCCTGGTCTTAAGAGTGAAATTGATGAAAATTTGGGCTTGAACCTCTTCTTTTATCTTAAATCTCAATATTAATTTTCATTATCTGTCAAGTGCATAAAAAATATAAATTACAAAAGTCAATGCTTTACACTTTAGTAAAGAAAAGATGCATATCCACTTAATACTCGATAATTCCCAGTCCATGTAATTCAGAAGACAAAGCTTACTGTAAAATTAGAAATGTGTTCATGGGATTTAAAATTCACGTTATAGAAGCACGCACATGTTTGTGGGAATTTGTTTTCTGCCAAACAGTAATACTGGTAATGAAAATTGTATTTTTGTTTACCTTCACAGAATCAAATATCATGATTTTGCCTATACTGTGAAATTAGTGAAATGAATTCTTGCTTGCCACTTAATTGAATTAAAATCTCTGAGACATCAAATAGTGGTTATAAAGTGAGGCGCAATCGGCTAGGTTTCCGATTCATTCCTTCTCCTAGAAGAAGGAAAGAAGAAAGCAGTGCTTCTTGGTTATTGTCCGAATGTGACCTTGACTTTGGATAACCTTGGAAGATCAAAACAAAGGTCATGCAGCATTATAAGGTCTATGATAGAGGGAAGGTGCCCCTATTACAAATCGCTCAGTGTCACTTTGATGTACGTTACATGTTCTTTAAAGGTCAACATCAAGGTTGTCAGTGACACAGCGCAGCTATTACCAGTTCATGAGTGAACCTGAAACGTTTTTGCAAGGGTTTTATTCATTTTCCAACAAAAAATATATATTTACAGCTGTTGGCAGGATTGTAGCATATTCAAAACATGCATGTTGCTGTAAATGCATCATTCATAGAACACTGACACGAAAACTGCTTGGTTTATATCAAAGTTAGTATTCTAAAGGTATTGCGCTTGAAGATATGTAGGAAGCTACCTGCAAAGTTTGTACAAAGATCTGCAGGATAATTATACCAGCATCTTATATTAAAAACAGTTACACGTATCTACTGCAAATTCATAATTTATAGACCATCCTAACAATATGATCTTCAAAACTGTAAACACCAGAAGTTCTCTTAATCTGGTTTATACAATCTTTTAAAACATTTTTAACATTTTCTTGTCATGTTTTGTAGAGTGATTTACAAAGCTGGCCCCAAAAGTGTATGACAGATGCTCAAAAGGCAGTTACTATAAATTCTTCATTCATACAACAAGAACAATATGAGAAATGAACATTTAATCTAAATTTGTGCACCGTTAACTGGAAAACCACTATATTTATGAGTGCTTTTGTTTAGGTTAACACAGTTAAAACTATACTTTTCTTCTTTCCTTTTATACTAGTAGTTATTTACAGTTGTATAAGTTAATACTACCAGAACTATTTCCGTTCAACCTTGCACATACTAATTAAACAAATTAAAAAAAAAATAACATGACAAAGGTGGCACAAATGTATAGAACATATCTGCAGGATTGTATTATCTTCAGGAGATAGTTAATACCATGAATACTGCAATGGCACAAGTCATACATATAGAACATTATGTAAAATAAATAAAAAAGAAATACTGTAAATAATATTAAGCTGTGCACGGTAAACACCGGAAAAGCACTGTAAATTGCATTTTGTATAACTTAAACACTTTCTTTTGAGCCACGAAGTACATTTCGAGGTACATATCTGTCAGCTAATATGTTGCTACAACTATTTTCCTTCATGCTTACCATCCAGTTATTTACAAAGTTATTTTGCACAAACATGTACACGTTATCTCAGTTTTCAAGAACTGGTTTATTACAAACAAGCCATCATTTGTAGAACACTGCATCAACAAAAAACAAAAACCGGAATGAACCAGACAACAGTTGTAAATCTATTCTTGAAATAAATAAAAACATATTGCCATTATTTTCCATGAAACCTTGTGGCATCTTCGAGAAATGAGGGATGTCAAAAAATGTATCCATACAGTATGGCAATAAAATGCGCAAAAAACTGTACCCTTGTAGAATATCAGCTAATTAACCACAGGGGATATGTGATACTGGTAATAAACTGCTGGCAATTTTTTTTTTTTTTGATGAGAATGATGCTTTTGGTGAGAATATGTTATATCGAGTCTTGCAGCCTGGTTAACCCCAGGTATTTTTACACAAACCAGGCCTTGTGTCGTGTGACCTTCTAGTTTGAACAAAACAAATCAGTGTCCCATGCTGTTCATTAACAATGCAGCTTGTGGACAAAAAATAAAAAATAGACCACTGTATCTGCCGAATTGCTTTGTTCATTATTTAAGAAAATTTGGAGCTGCTTCCAGTGGTGGTCAGTAGGCGTTTGGGCTGAGGTTGATCCTCCTGGAACTGGACTTCGTAGTCTGGCAGTGCACGGCCATAGTTCTCCTTGCCCAGCACCCAGTATGTATTCATCATGCCCTTACCCTGGGAGGAAGAGGGTTAAAAAGAAAATTATTATAAGTAGTAGTAGTAGATTACTGACGAGTTACGCCCAGCATGTACAGTTCAAAGTGACACATCTAGCGACACAATAAAAGAAACACATCATTCATATAGGTTTAGCAGTACATGTTCATCCTTCCCTTACCCTGGGAGATAGAGGGTTAAAATATATTCATCCTTCCCTTACCCTGGGAGATAGAGGGTTAAAATGAAAATTGCATGTGTTGTGCACAAGAGGTATAAACTCATCACGATGCTTTTCCATTTTCTGCACACTTGTATTTTGAAATTTTCGAGATGTTTTGTGCTGTTTCGTGAATTGGACTTAAGTTTAGTATTTAAATTCAGATATTGACAAATACATGAAAATTATTCTTTTTGTAATGCTTTTTTTAAACAAGAGGCCCAGGGGCCTTGACGCTCTGCTAGGTCACTTGCTAGTTAAAGAATACCAGAAATGTAAAAACTTAGGACTACGATTAGCCGTTTCCGTTTCTGAGA
>JAAUYG010182054.1_pt1 | contig 10189 bp, 8 predicted proteins | sample 7278091 | NCBI WGS metagenome assembly JAAUYG01 (sample SAMN14350201, study PRJNA611818) | marine sediment metagenome | isolation source: surface marine sediment (0.6m) | place: French Polynesia: Moorea | collected 2018-08
ACAACCAGAGACCATTCCCACCACGCCGCCCCGCCCCCCACTCCCCGCCCCGCCCCCCCCCGCCACCCCCCCCCCCCCCCCGCCCCCGGGGGGGCGCCAGGCAGAAAAACTCCATAGCGGCTCATCTCTGTCCCAGAAGGGTCGCGCGTCGACAGGTTAGCTCATCCAGGCAGCTGAAAAAGTTAATAAAGTGGGAGACACAAGAAATGGCGTTGTGCTCTTATCTGGGTGCGTGTTGATTTCCAGCTCAAACAGCCTCACCTTGCTGAGAACAAACACAGCTTCGCTTTGATTGTGAGTTGAAGCTGTTTGTCAATACACAGAACAAAGCTGGTCTCCTCAGAGGTCCCTGTGTTTCAGGCAAACAGTTCAAAAGGTTTTGATACACGCAATAGTGGAGCATCAGTGAGTATTGCATGTTGCACGCCACTGGTGGAAGGAAGGCCTATGCTGCAGGCAACCCACTTTTCACAAACTGCAGCGCCCATGAATCACAAAAAGCAGTGAGAAGTGACTGTGTCTCGTCATGAGAGACCCCGTGGCGTTTCAGATTTGTGTGAAATCAGAAAAGGATTCGGCTAATGAATGCCTTCGTGAAGGCTCAAAAGGCTTAAGTAGAACTAGATGTGAAATTTTCTTTGGGATAAACCCAACCTGGTACACTGGAAACATACGACTCATTTGAGAACGGGAACGAAAAATTCTCTTCTGCCAAGGGGTTTCATCCTCATGTCTTCAAGATAGCACATGGAAGGCTCCTAAAGATCCTGTGTTGTGCTGAGCCGATGTCGACTTTGCAAAGTCATCCACGCTTGTCTCTCAACCTTCTTCTCCCAAAGGTGGAACCTTGAAAACTTTGGCCACCATTGTCCATGAAATTCTGGATCCAAGCTCCAGACTAACTTTGAGCACTGGCCCAGAACCCGTACTGAGGCTCCAGTTTCTTCATCTTGATCCAGTATCCCTGTAGACCAAAGTGTAAAGTCATTTTCTACCTGTCCGAGTAACGTATTGCTCCAAATTAGATCCAGGTTTTGAAGTGTGTGAGGATTTACAAGAACTTCAAGCTGTGTGGTGTGGTTTCACTACCCAAGATCAGTGCTCACTTGAAAATTGCATTGAGAAAGTAAAGATTTTCCTAACTGCCCCATTCTCAACACAGAAGTCTGGACAGATGCTGTGCCTGTTACTGGATGTAACGTCAGGCCCCGAAAAGGAATACAGGTGCCTCCCGGTTAATTCGAAATTTTTGCCAAATGATAATCCTTCCAAATCGGCATTTTGAATTAAGGCACGCAGTTTTCCCTTGAGAGATGTGATTGTGATTTTGCCAACAGTTTGGACAAACCTCAATTTCGAATTGAGCGCTTATGAATATAAAGCGGGACCCACCTGTACAAGATATACGTGAATCTGCAAAAGTGCAGATTCTACATGCCGCTGATGAAAAGAGACGTATCAACCAAAAAGGGCAACCTCTCGGTTGCAAAGCTAGAGTTCACAAGATCACCAAATCAAGGATAAGGTGCTGGCTTTTCTGTTTTCTAGCCGGCTTTACTTTGCAATTGAATGAGTGTTTTTAGCCTTCAGCCTTCAAGAAACTTAGTCGAGGAATTGAACCTGAGGTGCAAGTAATCAAGCAATTTAATAGACCAGCAGCTTGATGGAGCCTTGATTGACTGAGTGAGAATCTGCTTCAATCTGGATTAACAGACTCCCGACTCACGACTGATGATTTTCCATGTCTCGGGATACAGTTGCTTTGCCGCCTGCGTTCTGTGTCGTCCTTAAAATTTTTTCTTGTCAGTTTTCAAATTGTTTCTCTTCCTGTTCACCTCTGCCATGGTTGTGAACCCCAAAACGGAACCCCTTGAAAAGATAACCCTTGGGAAGCTGCCCCAATTGGTCGTTTACCTCTCACAGATTGGCGCCGTGTCGTGTCACAGAGTTGTGCTAGGGAGTTCTGTGTTGCAGCCGAAATTCTGCCTTTTCGTTGTTGGAAGAAATACTTCAGAATTGGCCATTTATTGTGCATTGTGACATGATCCAGGAGACATCGGAAATAATTCCCGCGCCGATTCCTGTCTCCTCATGAGGAGAATCATGTCGGGGCGTTCCCCAGCAGGATGATTCCTGCAAAGCTCGTTCTCTGCGCGTCGAATCCTGTTTAAATCGTGGTCAAAATATTTACCTTGACACACGTCAGGAATTCAAAAGTCTGCAGATCCAGAATGTGCCTAATTCAAAAAGTAATATCAAGAAAAATCCTTGATTTAGGCAAATTTCAGATTAAGTGGGCAGATTTCCACAAAAGAGATCTGCATGTAATTTCCATGGGACTTTATATTCACCGGGAATTTGGATTTTCCACATTTGGAAAAAGCAGGACCCACCTATATTTGTTGTCAGCAGTCGGGCCAAACATGAAGAACACAACAATGGTGGTGAAATTCCCAAGTGGGTTCTTGTTTCCGCTTTGAACTGTGAAAAAGCGTGTGAATCTGGAAGCAATGTATCGGGTAGACTATTAGCGCGGTGAGGAGAGGGACCCCCAGCTGTCTGGAATTCACGTTTCCGTCCCGAAGTTGTACCCTTCACATTGTACCCACCGCGTGAAGCTGCTCAGGGTACAGAACGGGTATCAACTGCTCATAGAGTGCAGGTACCTCACGCTTGATTCAAAAAGTAACACCAAGTAAAATTCTTTCTTTTGAATTAAGTGGGCAGATTGACACATGAGAGAGATGGGAGTGTGATTTCCCTCGGACTTTGAATTGTCCTGGATTTAGGATTTTTTTGCTCAGATGAAGCGCGAGGAACCTGTAAATGGTGTAGAGTTCCCGGAAATGCAATACCACCAGACATTTGCAGGTTCCACATGGAGAGTTAAACTGAAGACACTCCTTACAGAAGAACCTGAAAAAGGTCTTGGCTAGTGATTGTTGGGTGAAGTCTCATCGTCATTGTGGTTTGACTCCAGAGCTGCAAGCAGTAGTACAATGTACAATGTTTTGGTGAATGCTGAAAATGAAAGGACACCAGCCCGTTATTTAACTGCATGGTCTATTCCTGAAGGAAAAAGGTCCAGAAACAGGCTAAACGCTGTTGAGTATTGCACCGTGACAGCTGCACTGGGTCTGGAATGAGTAACTCACAATGCAAGACGAAGCTGCTTGTTGTACTGAGTACCTGACTGCGTACTAGGTACTGGGTACTGCTCTTCATACTGAGTACTGCACAGCTTTGTATGCGCCGCGAGCCTCTGTTTCAAATTCACAACCAGTAACGCACTGTGACGGTGAAGGCTTTCTCAAGAATTTTCTGACCAACAAAGTGTGGCAACCTGAACAGAATTACTCTCAACAAAGCTTTTTTTGCTGGACAGAGATGGAAACCCAGGAACCTAAAGTTGGACTCATGACCTGAAGATTCAATGACTCTTAGACCAGCTGTTCCGGTTCAAAATTGTGAAAAGTTTTGAGTGCATGTTACAATGATATGGATGGACTTCACACAAGTTGATAATAACAACAACGCATCTGATCCTTATCACAACCAACAGGTAAAATTGTGTTGTGTCTTATCATTCTTGTTTGACTTGATTTTGCTTGCTATCTGTTGTTTTGATTTTCCGGTTTCATGTTTGGAAGTTGACGGAATGTTTACAAGTGTTTTCTGTACCAAGGTGGTACAGAAAAGGTTGCTTTTTTTTGACGAGAATCAAAGTTTCTCACTCACGACATGCTTTGTTGTTGTCAAAAAAACTCAGACAACATTTCGCGAACAAATGTGAAGGAGAAACTGCAAATATTGCATTGCTTTGAGTGAGAGAAATAGTGATCATTTCGAGGGGCATCAAACTGTTTCTCCCACGAGGCGTGGTTTCTTCTCTCAGAGCAAATACTGGAGACAGCATTTGCAACAAACATTGGCTGTATTTGAATCTATCAGAAATTTTCAAAGATCACAGTAATGCTTTTGAAACAACAAGTTGTGTCCAACAATGTCTATCACAGAACAATGCGAAATTATATCACAGCTTTGCTTTGCTGTCAAATGAAAGAAACATTTCTCCCACAGTTTTTCACGTCACATTCTGGACTGTTTTTTTCATTTCTCTTTGTTCATGTAGTAGTTGATTGTAACGTTGGAGTTTGGGAAGTACATCTGTGGCATTTGGCTTGGCATGGAATTGTGCTGGATGTTATGAACAACACTGTTCAGCACAGGTTGGAGTGGTTCTAGAGACGTTTTCTCCAGCTGATTTCCAGGGATTTTTTGCAGGACTTTTTCGGTTTCATCCAGGAACTGAGAGAGTTTCTCATCTGAGATTTCATCCAGTTCAAACAAGTCTATTGTGGAGAGATCCAGTGGTTTCTCTGATGATGTTGTGGGTTCAGGTTCCATTTTTTCATTCAGAGTTTCACTCATTTCACGCTTTTTGGACTCAGGACATTTCTTTGCATACGTTTTGATGGTGGATTCAGAATGGTGGGAGGACACTGCCATAATGTGTCTGCTTTCAAATCCTGCTTCATCCAGTGCTGTAATGCATGTGGCCCTGATGCTGTGGTTTGTGTAGCATTGAGAGAGGCATGCATCATCTAACAGCTTGCTCATGATGGATGACAGTTGATTGCAGCCGATGGGTGCCTTGTCAAACCAAACAGGATCAGAGAACTTGACATTTTTTTTGGGCTGTTGCCACAGGTTGTTGATGTCTGGATGAAGCTTGGAAGTCATCAGTTTAAACAGGTTCACTGGACAAATGTTGGAACCTGGAAAAAATGATTGGGGGAGGTTAGAAAACATGCCTAGGGGGGTGTTTCTTTGATGACAGGAGAGAAATGTTTCTTTCATAGAGGATTTTTTTGCAAACTTACCAGGCTTTGCAAAAATTTTGCCTTCATTTGCCAGTTCAGTGGAGTCTTCACAGTGATTTTTGTTAGCTTCATCTTGGAACTGCTGCACATACTCCTTCCCAGAAATATCTGTGTAGATCTTGTAAGTGTTCTTTGTCATTTCATGGAGATTTTCTTTTCCATGTCTGCAGGTGTGAAACATCAGGTGAAACTGCACTGCCTTTTGCAGTTTGAGCACATCAACAGGAGAATTTTCTTCCAGGTCTTGCTGAAAATAGGCACCAAGTTTTTTCAGATCCTCATCTTGAATCACAGGGAAGCTTTTTGTGTGTGCCAGTCCCTTTCTTCTTGTCAGAGAAGACACTCTGCAAAACATCTCATTTGCTTTGGTAAACTTTGGATCACTGATAATGTCAATGCCTCTTGTTTCTTTCAGATGTCTGTTGATGCCTGCTCTCACACATTTCAAGCTTTGCAACTTGTACATTTCTCCATTTGCTTGTCATAACTCAGCATAAAATGTGGTCAAAATTTCTGGGAGATCAGCGTCTGGAATGTCCTCCAGTTTTGTAGATCTGTGTCTGCAGAACATTCAAATATCTGTCATGCTCCACGAGGTCAACTGCACCTCATTCCGTCAAAGTTTAGTGAGGAGAGGTTTTCAAGGCCTCCTCCAGAAATACTTTGAGAAGCACGTTTTTTTTGCAGTGTGGCCTTTCGCATCTGACATTCAAACCCTTTACCCAGATGCAAACAGTCATAATTCTCCTGCAGGAACAGAAAAGAAAAACACCTGAAGGGTTTGATTTACCGATTGTTATCTCCAAAATGTTAACGAGAGTGGCGGAGTCAACAGTGCGTGAATTTACACGACAGCTGCTAACGCGAGTACTCGGGAAGTACTCGGGAGTACTCAGACGCAAGTTAAACGCCCAACATCTTCTCAATTACTCCAACACAGAATGAGCAAGTTTCCACCCGAGAGGGTGAAGTGTATTGATGAGGTCTATCAATTCGCGTTTGCGCTCACTCGGCTCCGGAATCCCTGGACCTGAAGAAACAAGTGCGGGATTTAGTATGTGGGTCAGAAAGGGAAGCCTGGAGTCGACTGATTGGAGAAAATGCATAGGGAACAAAGACAACCCAGACACTGCACACTTTGTCATCAAGAAGGGAACGCAAAACTGTACGCAAGGATTTACGACTGAAAACCGGAAACTCTGAAAAGCTGGGGATTGAGGATGTCCACTGATTTTTCGAATATTTTGGGCATTCCTTTTTGGTTTTTGCATGCCAGCGGACGTGGCTGCTTGCAATTTTTTCATGCAAGGGAGATTCCAGCAGGAAGAGCCCAGATACTGAGGATATATTTCCTGAAGAAAAACAAAAAAAAAAACTTTCTTCGTCACAGATTTTCTGTTTTTTTCGTTTCAGATTTTGAAGCTGGCCTTTCTGCTTGCCGTGCTGCAAACCTTTAGCCCAGGAGTCCTCGCAGGAAAAGGCATTCTTGGTATGTACACGTGCCTCAATGATTTATCATTGAGCCGTGAATCCCTTTTCCATTTCTAGATGGGGGATTCCATCTTCGCAGAAATGTTCTGCCTCAGAATAAACACACAACAGGACATAACCACTTCACCCACAGATAATGGCTCCATCATTGTACAGCGTCTTTCACACTCGTGGGTCACGCAAGGGTCTTTCTTCCCTTTGTCTCAAAAGGTCTTCGCACGTTTTTTCTTTGAAAAAGGCGCGAAGTAGTAGCTATTGGAGCTCCCATGGTTTCAGGCTTGAGAAGACCTTTGTTTACTTTAGCCCCCCCCCCCATATGGATGTTACCCCCCATCACTGGTCAAGATGTTACCCCCTCAGGGATGTGTTACCCTCCCCACAGATGTGTTCCTCCCCTCGTACTTGTTACCCCCCATTAATGTTACCCCTTCCTCTAACTTGTTACCCTCGTCTGTGGTGGATGACGACAGAGGCAGCGAAGTACCTTGGCCTCTTGGGCCAAATCACAGTTTGGGGTTTCTTTCTAACACTCTTTTGTGCACACAAGATCTAGAAGAATGCTGTCCGTGTTTGTGCACAAAATTGCCATATTGAAAACAAAGAATAAAATTCTCTGCATTGCACTGCAGAATGGACATCTTGACTGGAATGCTGCCTTTCAGTTCTTCTGAACCTTGCCAAAGGTTAAACACACGCATCAATCCTGCGCGGTGTTTCCCTTCCCTGGTCCTGCTTTCTCCTTGACAATTCAAACCGATGCAAATTGCAGGGCAATTGGTCACGAATCTCGGCTTAAGTTTCTTGTTTTCTGCCAAAAGCCACCAATGCAGTCGAAAAGGCCAAGTCAAAAATCTCTTCCTGTCCCTGGGAAAATTGCCAACAATAAAAATCACTTAGTCAATTTGGAGGGCTGGGAGACTGGGCCGGGCGTCTGGGAGTCTCACTGCGCCTGTATCACACTCTGTATCACGGAAACTGCCGGGGACAAAACCAAGCTGAAATCCACACTGCTGCATTTCTTGATTTCCAATTGCTATAAAAATACAGAGTGAAAAGACGCCTTGGTCACGTGAAAGTTCATTCGCGTTGGATCCATTTGGAGGAGTCTTGCATTTTTTTCAACAGGAATAGAATTGTGACAAAAATTAGTTCTGTGTCATTTCTCAAATCAAAGTGGGTCCATGTGGGCACATGAGACACGATTCTTCCAATTTTAAATCAAACGTTCTCAGCATTTCTTGCAAGATTTTAAACTCATGAATTGGTCCATTTAATGCAAAACCAAACTTTGCCTTTGCACACGGCATCACTCCCACAGGAAAAGCAACGTCTCCGCCCCTAGCCCTGGCACAGTGTCCTCGCCTGGCTGGCTGGCGGAGGACGCCGGACGCAAGCGCCTTGGTTGGTCATTCAGCCCGTCCGTCAGTATTGCGCCCAAAGCCGCGGTCCTGCCGTTAAAGCGGTTGCCCCATTACCTCAGCCCGGACCCCGTGGGCAGCTTTATTTTGATGAGAACGAGATACAGTCGGCAGCACGCAGCAGCGCAGTGACAATGCGGCCCTTGTGAAATCAGATTTAGAACTGGCCCATCAAGAGGTGCCAACAGCTCCAACAGTGGTTTCCATTAACCCAGCTGCCAAAAAACGAAACTGCTAAATTGTCAATTCTTTCGCCATTACCCACACCAAAAACAGCCAATGAAAATTGATGACTGAATCCATAACGGTCACAGTTCCCGACCAATGAGAATGGCTGACCAAGTTTTTCTCAAGTGAAAGCCAAGAAAAAGACGTGTTTTGGTTGGAGACGCGAGTTTCAAAGTTGTTTTCTTCGTCCTGCGTGGACAGAGTATTTACACAAGCAAGACCACCCTAAAGTGGACATAATGTGCAGACATGTCCCACTGTGTGCTCAATAGAGACTCCTGGATGCAGGGCTCACTGGATGAAGAGGAAGTGAATGGCTTCTCTATCTTTGTCAGCTCTTCTTGATTGGATGATTCCTGTATGTTCCTGTGTTGATACTCACTCTGCAGCACTTGTGTTTGATTGCTGACTGTCGCATCAACTTTTTTTGCCAAAACAAAAGCCTTTTTCAAGCATTGTGACACAAGATATCCAAATTGATAGAGTGTTGGCCATCTACAAATGACTTCAGAGATGTCTTGTGCACCCATCGTCCCAAATTCTGTGTGTGCCAGATATTCAAAACAAGAAGCAGTGCAGAAACACTTTGGGTGCGATGTCCCCCTGACCAATTTTGGAGAACATGACCCTGCATGTGGAGAAGGGAGACGATGCCCCCTTTGCATAACGGAGAACATGACCCCCCCCCCCCATGGAGAACTTGACCCCCTGTGGAGAATGGGGATGTTGAAAACCATGGAACATGCTGGCCACCCTGCTGTACAAACCACTAAAAGTGCAATTAACGTCGCACAAAAAATCCGGGGTTTTTTTTCAAGGACTCTGCGAATTTCCTTCTCCAGTTGGAAAACCTCGCAGGTTTGACCACGAGGGAGATTAAAAATTGGCAGGGAAACTCTTAGATTCATGTGATCTGACCTGTAAGCTGTATTCACACTTAGAGGTAATTTTCTCAGAAGAGCCAAATTTTTTTGCTTTGTTTTCCAGGTGCGATGGCGGCGGGGCGGTTGCGTAGCCTGAAGCGACCCTGCACCTCGGACAGCCAGTGCCTAGGGGACGAGGTCTGCTGGTGGTTCTACGACGGCTGTTCCCACGGACAGTGCATGTGCGATCCCAGAACCCACTTCCTAGACAAGTCAGGCCACTGCAGACAAGGTGGGTTCTGTGTATTTCTTGGCACATGCAGCCTTTGGGTTGCATTCAGTTTTCTTTCAAGCGAAAGCACATCCACCGTACAATGTAATTGCCCTAAGAAAGACGCATCCACACATGAAACCCCTTGTTTTGGCACAATATTGGGACACACTTTGGTTAAACATCTGATGCAAAGTTACCCTCATAAACGACACACACACCCCTACTTTTACTTTTGAAGCCATTTTTTCGGCACAAAAGGTGTGTCTTTGCACGAGTTATTGTTATCGTACACGGAAAGTCCGATCCGGGCTCAGTCACCTCCAGATTGGTGAAAATCACTCACTTTGCAGCAAAACTTGGAGTTTCCCTTGGTGGCGAGAATAACACTGGAGTTTCGGACCAAAGGTGGAAGAATCTGGGTCCAGGCTCTACAGAACGTTGGACCAATCCGCTTTGAGTCTTGGTGGCATGAAAATTTCCCAACTATTTGCACTGCAGTGAGATACGGCGGAGAGACGTGCAGTGAGGGCGACGCGTGCCCAGACCGGATGTACTGCAAGGACGGCTTCTGCGCATGTCACGACGGTCTGCGCATGACAAGTGACGCGCGCTTTTGCCTCAAGGACCGGGAGCGTCTGTTTGGGGAGACGTGCAACCCTACGACTATGGTCTGCTTCCAAAGCATGGGTAAGTGTTCGGGGACCAGGGAAATGTTAGTTGCGCGCAGGCAAGCGCCAAGGATACCAAAAAAAACAGTTTGAGGGTTTGAATGAAAATTGCATTGACAAACTGGAAAAGGGAACACGTATGCACATGCAAGTGAAACACCATGAAAAAAATGGCCCTTTACACAACCATTAGCTATGGCGGCTGGTCAAAAATGCTTTCTGGAAGGGGACAAAGGAGGTTGTTGTGAATTGGAAAAAAAAATATCATTGGCAGGAACATTGTCCAGAATTAGAAATATTTTGCCGACATTTGTTTGTGAGTCCTTGATATTTTTCAGACTTTTATCAGAATACAATCCAGAGG
>JAAUYG010205072.1_pt1 | contig 10189 bp, 5 predicted proteins | sample 7278091 | NCBI WGS metagenome assembly JAAUYG01 (sample SAMN14350201, study PRJNA611818) | marine sediment metagenome | isolation source: surface marine sediment (0.6m) | place: French Polynesia: Moorea | collected 2018-08
ATGTTTTGACTTTTATTTACTATGTTATGACTTACGGAATGCTTTTTTGGGTAATTTTTGCTCAAATAACTCAATGACAAATGACCTCAGCCAAACCATTTTTAACTGTCCCTGTAAACTGTCCATAGCATGTTTCTGTAAAATATCAGCCCAATCGGACTTTTCATCACTATGTTAGGACTTACGGAATGCTTTTTTGAGTAATTTTACTCAAATAACTCAATGAAAAATGACCGCGCCAGAACCATTTTTACCTCGATCTGAAGCATGTCCATAAGTACGGTTGTGCAAAAATTTCAGCCCAATCCGAAGTCAAAAAAAAAAAAATGACCATCGAAGGCCAGCAATTAAGTGTGGCGGAAGAAAAAAAAAGCAACAAAAAAAGTCGGCAAGGCCATAGCTCCATAGGGGATCCCGTCTGCGGACAGGATGCCCCCAAAAGTCTCTAGAGAATCCTACCCTGAGGATGGGATGCCCAGTTCCGAGGACGAAACTATATATGTACAGATTGATGACCCGACAAACACGTTTGGAAGTCAAATACTTCCAATGCTCGAGACCCTTAAATACGCGATACATAGCCCTAAAATAGCTCTTAAAATGGCTCCAGAAGATCGTTATGTGTTTACCCTTGAAGATTGATTCCTCGTTAAAAGGTCTTTTGATCCTAATTACATCAGAAACGGCGCATATTAAGTTACTGGTGCAACGGTAACGGCGCCTGGCGAGCAATTTTGCTTTAATCACTTCAACTAACAATTCCAAAGATTATGTATTGTGCCAGGAGCCCGGGCCGGGAGGCACTGGCGGGGCCACTGGACAGAGAAACTATTACAACAAGAAAGACGGCTGGATAACGGAAAACTCCACCACCCACAGATTTTCTTACGTGCTTTCCAAATTAATACGTTAGCAGCAAATAATATGTAATGAACAGATCTCTTAAACATTTAAAATGTAAACGACCATTCAAGGCCACTCTTGCCGAATGTAATGGTGACAGTGGACTCCCTATATGGTTTCCTATTACATACATGTCTGTAGTGTTTAATACAATGGTCCCTCTTTTAAAGGACACTGTCTAGCTCTCGCCAAAGGACACCTTGTTACTAATGAGGACAGAATTATTTGGCGGAAGGGATAGCCTTATTAAGCTCTATTCGAGGGGGACTACTGTAGTGACATGTCCTAACTGGGCTCCTTTAAGACATGTATAACACTTCAAAATTTCGTGCGATGTTACCTTTGACCTTTCAAGGTCACTCAAGGTCAATTACATCATAACAAGAGCATGACAATAAAACCCTGACAGAGTTTAATGATAACTGTTACCAAACGGACACCATCACGATGGGTGAAAACCAGTCTTTCCTACAGTCTGCTACAATACCACAGAAACCGGCGAGAAATACAATATGATTTCAAGATGCTTGCGTACTTCAAGAAGCATTTGAGGCAACCGTCGATATACTTATGCACTTTTATTTGGTATAAGTGCCTGCAGTACATAATTATGCACCTTGTGTATTTCAGGCCCTGACCTCTACAGCAGCGTTCTCATTAAGCAACTTACTATTCGGGGATTTAAAGTATATTGGTTCTATGCCCAGTTCCCGGATGCCCTGACACAAATGGCAAAATGGATTAAAGAGGTAGCCTGTATTTTTCATGTATTTATTTTGTAATAACGGCAATGCGTGCCCTGCAACGTTAGTATTTTTGTGGCAATACTTGTAATATTTAGAATCAACCAATTACAGTGCATATCCAACCTAAACAAAATGCTGAAACACAAACGAAACATAAACCAAGAACACATTTTGTATGTTTTGTTTTCTTGTTTAAAGCCTGCGGTCCTTAAACTTTTAGACTCTTTAGACTTAATCAAGCAAAACCTTGAGCTATATTATACCAAGTTAGAACTCATGAGAATCAAGGTATCAAGGATATTGTCCCAGGGCTGGAGTTCTCGAAAATACTTAATAAACACAAACTAAGACTTGAGTGTTCTTGAGAAGTCAGCCAGGTGTGTTATCTATAGCTATGACATACGAGTTGTATGCGGTTGCTTTCAGGGAAAACTAAAGTACAAGGAACACGTTACTGCCGGGTTCGAGAACATGCGAGCTGCCTTTTATGGTTTATTGAAGGGAGAAAACATTGGGAAAGCAGTCATCAAAGTATAGTGATCCAACCATGCCAACTGTACTTACGATATCACATTTGTTCATTTTCAAGTTTCACGGTGTCGCCCGTTTGTCACAAGACGCCGACTGTAATTGCACTTTGGTAATTCTATAATCATGATACGCATGATAGTTTTCACCATCGAGAACAATAACAACAGTCTTCTAGCCAGGTGTTTTGGCAGAACGGGATAAAAGAATTAAAACACATTTACGTTCTAATTTAATACAAATGCCTTGAACTGGAATTTGAAACAGTATCGCGAGGACAAACACGGGAATCCTATGTAGAATATGCCAATAAAGTTATTGAAAACCTCGCTAACAGCCGACTCTAGTTCATTGGTCCACCTGCCGCTCATTTTTAAAATGCCTTTTCTCAGAAAACTACCCACTGAATATCCCATGTATATTTACGTGTTTCTTTTGTGATGGTTTTGAATGAAGTTGAATGATGCCTATTACGCTTATTGCATTGCCATTAGCAAATCCACGGTTCTTGCAAAATCTTAGTACTATATAGGCACTTGTTGAAATTGCTCCTGGCCTACTCTGGGTGAATGCAGTAGAGGAACGGTCACACCTGAATGTGAGATTGTAGGGCATGGTATTCATGATACAGCCTTTAAGGCTTTAAAGTACGGCCCAGGGCAGAGGTATTATACATGTGTACTTTTTTAATAATTTTATTTTGTAAAGCGCCTTAGAGCATGCTGTGCATGATTAGGAGCGCTATATAAATTCTGGTATTATTATTATTTATTACTAAGTAGTATTGTGACTAAGAATATCAATGATGTTCATATGTGATGCGAAAGAAATGTGGTGTATATTTCGGATCTGAATAAACATATATATATGTATATATATCCAATCACCAAACGAGGCTTTGTCAGTGTTTATCTTCCTCATCTTAAGTGCTTAATACCATTAAGGGAGCTATATCTTAATTTTTCATAGCTTCATGAAGTAAAGTTATCAACGAATACATCAAGGCCAGCGCATCTCTGATTCAAACTTTTTAAATCTGTCAAACCTACAGTATATTGACCAAGAGCAATGAAGAAGGCATTTGAGAACATTAATTTTATTTCACACTTCATACAAAGGTCATGATGGCTATATATCCAGATCATCATCTGGATCTTCCTCATCAAAATCGTCGGCTTCATCCGGCTGGTAAAATATCTTTCCTGACCCCACAGATTTCTCCAATGTAGCCTCCTTCCTGTAATCACAGATCAATTATACATTCAGTTAGTGTTCATAAGACCACTCAAAGTTATGGCTTGTTTCCGTTTTAAGCATGGCAAGACTGCTACCAATGGATGCATATGGTAATGCGTCAATTCAAATAAAATTTATTCGTTTGTTTCCTGTATACATTAACTAAGCACATGGTGGCTTTAGAAAATCTCAAATGGTTGGGTAAGGAAAAACATTGCTTGCAACTGAATGTCCCTTGCTGATCAAACTGTAGAAGAAGGTTTCAGTGAGGTCTACAGAAAGCATTATTATGCATTTATTCATTTCATTACAGCATGTGCACGTAATTGAATAGGTATTGTACTTCTTAATTTGTTCAAATTTTTCAAGAATGAACAGTCTTAAAGTGTAAAGACTGCAGTAAACCTTGCAAGCACAGCCGATATATTGCAGGTGTACCTTCACATTTTCAAATGGCTAAAGAAGACTATCTTAGGAAGAAGCAATAGAAATTTTAAACAGTATATAACTAAATGGATGGTTCTCCCATTCTTTATATGATTCAACTTTACAGGAAACAACTCTGAGAACAGAAGTCTGTCTCAAACCTTAAAAACATGTTCATATATGCAACGGCCATAATGGTAACTTTCACGGTTTACACAAGCACGCAAGTTCACAATTGAAGTGTAATTGATAAGTAATACATGCTGAATTTAGAATTTAGTCTATGGGCATTGTTGTAAGCAGCCATGCCTAATTGACCACACTGTGTGACATCCCTAGTAAATTTTAACAGTTTTAACATGAACATTATGTACTGACATAGGACGAATTAATGCTCACCACTTATTCTATGTTGCAGAATTAGCTTATTCCATGTTAAAGAACCACCCTAGCACATTTATCATTGGATTTTCTAAAATTCAGTCCACTCCACCTAAAAAGTCTCTGCTTGTCTGGTTCAATACATACTTTTCCTTGTCGTATGTGTAAGGCAATGGAACACTGGCCCTGGCAGTTTTCTCCCTCTCCGTCAGGGTCAGGTTGAAGGTTAGGTTGGCTGTGGGATCAGGCTGAAAATATTCATGGAACCTCTGTTGATAAGTCAGCATGTGAAACAGACAAGTATGGTAGCCCTGGTAAATATCGCATAATGTCAATATTTTCTTCTGAATGAAGTTACACTTGGAATGATATTTTTGGTAATTCTGTTATGTAAAAAGTGACACAAACCTTGTGGTCTGCATCTTTGCTGGAAAAGAGTACAATGTTTACTGCCAGTTCTACATGCTAAAACTTGAAGTCTCAATCAAAAGCTAAGAACTTTGTTAAATGCGCTCTTCTTAGTCTTCTTGCTGTAATGAGTACAGCTGTTACAAGACGCAGCACCATATGACATGATAATCTACTTCAAACCCTTTAATTTGACCCTTCAAGGTCTCCCAAGATCAAATCTCTAACAGTGCAGTTGGACTCTCCATATACCTAGTACTTCTTTAAATATAAGTCGTTCTTTATATATAAGGGCTTGCAATATGTGTGATCCTAAACTTAATCTTCAAGGACATACCTAATGGCAAAGTGAACGTCCCCATGTACGACATATCAGTGTTCAGTAGCAATATATGAACTAGCTCGACTGCATTCTGTGATACATTGTATAAGGTTTCAGATATTTTCTTTTAGTGTAATAGCAGACGTGTGTATCAAGAACCAAAAATTCTGATGCTTCACTCCCACCCCTTCCCCAGAACAATTTTCTCAAAATCAAATAATCTCATTCCTGGGTCCCATCAAATTTGAAGTCCATTGGTCAAATACTTCGCGCAATATTTTGTTCATGAATGGATGGACACAAAGGAAATGCAATAAACCCCACCCAGGCTCTATAACTTAAAGGTGAATTTTTAAATAATCCTGAATAACATGTTTGAAGTGATATAACTGATGGCAAACATGTGTTGCGATCAGTAGCACCGATTACACTAAAACCTAACAATTGCAGTATGCTACTACTGTATTACTGACTTTAATATTCACAACTGTTTGTAGAACAAAACAACATGCAAAAGGAAATATTCCCTTTACCTCTGCTTCTGTGGAACCAGACTGACGGCCAGAAAACGAGATGATCTCCTGCGTTTCATCCAATGAGTAGTCACTGTTTAATCGAAACTGTTCCTTCTGTGGGAAAGTAATATGAAACAAAGAAGTCAAAACAATTATTTTCTAAATATAATAGTTACTATGAAGATGGTAGAATACTAGAAGCTTATGTGTAATTTTGAATGTGCATGCATCATTTTCACTGAGCAAAATAAATTCCATTCAAATATAATACATGTTATTGTACCATAATAGTATTTCATCACCAGTAATGTATCACGATCCTGAAAATGGATACATGTATTTTTATTCAGTGTTGACAGTGAGTGCTCTTGTCATCAACTGGCATGTTTAAAAAGCATGACAAGAGATCTCCAAATACTGAGTTTGTCACACACAGACTTTCACAAGTGACCTTGCCTTTCTGAGGACTTTCCCTGAGGGTCTCTTGTGAAGCAGCTCACAGCTGGCTGAGAAAGCTGATGACACTGGTGGTGACAATGACAGTATTGCTGATGCCGTGTGATGAAGCATTCTCAGTTCATTGTCACTGTGAAGCCCAAAGTGCACTCCGGCTACAACTTGCTCTATGCCGGAACCTGTGCGATACAAACACATCATCATTTACATCATTACAGATATTCAGAACTGGTGTATGGTGATACCACATGGTCTATTCTGCTTCTATAAAATAAAGGCACTAATGCTCCGCCGATGTACATGTAACGATTCAAACAGATAAACCTTTTTGCTCATATGGTCTACATGACGATCTCTTTTGACAATGAATAAGATCACCCATATGCATAGTTAACTTCAGGATACTGTAGTGTAACCAGAAATTCTGTCAAAAAAAATTACAATAGCCTGGAATTAATGATCTTGATTGTATGGTACCGGTGGGGTCATTTTGGGGAATATCTTAATGGCTTAAGTTAGCATTTCACTGTACAACATGCAGATGTTGTATTAACTCAGTGATTATCAAAAATTCTAATGCTGCCATTACCTTGAACAACACCACACCTTTCCCTTCCTGCAGTTTTGGTTCTAGGATTTTTTATTTAATACAGAAGATATCAAAATGAACTGACCACTCGGAGATACCATCTTCCTCAAACTCTGACAAACATATGCAGCGCCATGATAATTAATCAGTGGACTCAGTGAATCAATAATGACAGCAGTTTTATTTTCCAGGGCATCACTGGACGGGAGTAGCTGGTGCAAGTCTGTGTCAATTGTGGGACCTCCACTGTCGTTCCAACCCAAAGGATCCTGGGATATGCAGTGTAGCTTTAGCCTGAAATCCAGTGCCGAAAAGTTTATATAATTTGCAATAACCTAAGGATTCATTTTTAGCTCTGCTTGACAATGTCAGTAGAGCTCATGAAACCAAAATTCGTCCGGCATCTGTCCGTCTGTGGCATCGATTATCTTATCTTATCTTATCTTATTTTGAAGGCTTCTATGTCATAAATGAGCCAAGATAGACCAAGTGTTACTAGTAAATAGTAATAGGAAACCATATATTGGGAGTCCAATAGTATGATTACATTGACCGTAGTGACCTTGAAAGGTCAATGTCAAGGTCCCTCAGATTTTGAAGGGTCATATCTCATAAGGAGATGAGTTAGGTCAGATGTTACTATTAAACACCAATAGGAAATCATATACCTAGTATGATTACATTTGACCTTAGTGACCTTGAAAGGTCAATGTCAAGGTCACTCGGATTTAAGGTTCATATCTCGTAAAGGAGCCGAGTTAGGTCATATGTTACTAATAAACCCCAATAGGAAATCATATATGAGGAAATAATATATATATACCACCATCACATTTGACCTTGAATGACCTTGTAAGGTCAAAGTTAAGGTGTTGAAAACTATCTAAAATTGATACATGCATAGCGTGGTACTGTGTGAAAGTTTACCCAAGATTTCAATTGATTTAGTCTGCAGCAGTGAGTTTTTGATACAAGTCTACAGAAAATTGCCAATGACATACCAACTGCAGTTGTCAAACAGAGCGCCAAGGTCCATGGACCTCTTGTTACTGTTATCGCAGTGTAGTCATTCAAGGCTTCATGATTACAGTGAGATCTTAAAACCAGGTCCACTCGCTGTACCAACCCACTGTAATGTACAGAGAGCTCAAAACTAATAGAAATGTCTGTACAAAATCTTACCTGTCTGCAATTTCAGGAGACAGATCCTGTGTGACAATCTTCACACTGTATTCTAGCAGTATCACATGGACGTCATATAGCCTGGAGAACATGAAACACACTACACTGATTCAAACAAATGTAATCTCATGATCTGCAAGTTTAAAATCTGAGCCACCCATATTTCAAATTCATATGAATCACTAATACTTGAAACTATTACCTTTGTAAACAAATTGCAGTAAGTTACCACAGATTGTTTCAATATGTTTCCAACTCTGTTGTGAGCAAGGTCAGAGCCAAAATATGTCAATTCTACCACCCTAGAATATTACACCTATAAGAGAATTCCAATACCCCTCAATCATGTACTATACCTCTGAAGCAGATGTACCATGAATGATTTCAGCAGGCTTACTCCACTGGTCTGCAGGGTATCTGGAAAGGAAAAATCTCAGAACAGTAGAACCAGTCTTTAAACACCACCCCATCAGGCATAAAAATATGGTTGGTCTCTCAAGACCAGTTGTCTTTCATGACAGGTTCAGATGAAATAAAATGTAGAATCTTCTGCTACGAATAAGTGGTCCTTTAAGACAGGTGGTCTCTTGTGACAGTGGTCTGTCAAGACAGGTTTCACAGTACTACCTCCATCCTACCTCCACATGGTATACAGCAAAATATTTTGCAGGAAAATTTGAAAAAAATGCTGCAAAAGCACTGAATCTGTACAACAGCATGGTACCCATGGTTACACACCAATTGAAAGCTTGGACTACATAAACATAGACGAAAATTATTCACACATTTAGAAATGCCCTAAAATTTCATCCGGCTGAGAAACACCATCCTTGGCTGGAGGCAAGTCACATAAATAAAGAGGCCCAGGAACCTGGACGCTCTGCTTGTGACTTGCTAAGTTTACACCTAACAGCCATGTAACATGAAAAAATAAGAATTGCACCAATAACCTTGGACAGAACTTAAACATTTAACTATCACAGTAACCTGTACGCATGAATACTTACCCACAAGGCCCAAATTTTAGTCTATTTCCCACTATGATCAGTGTTTTTCCAGAAACAAGGCTGTTGAGAATTGGAAATGCACTGAATGACCTCAGACTGACCTCGAATACTTTCATCTGTCCTGAGACATCATTTTTTATTGCAGTTTTCAACCTTAAAACCATTAGCTTTCCAAAAGTTGCAATTTCACAAATTTCTCAATTATTTTTGGACAGTGTGCTGAACCTCCTTAAGTTGCATAGAAAGGCACATCTATCAGTGGTCCAACCCCTATGTGATGTCTGTTCTTTTCAATAGTTCATTTGCATATCCTATATATTGTGACTTGTTAAAAAAGTAGTATAGAGCATTCAGTACCATTTACAGAAACTTGACACAAAGAGTATATTTGGGTGTATGGATATTTGACTACTTGTATTTAGGTGTATATTCTCGTACTCTTACAAATAAATTATCACTTGTTGATATCACCTATACATTTTGTTCTTTGCCATGTTTCGGCTATTAATAATGTCCTCAACATTGTCAGGTCTTCCTGAGACAGAAATAAAAAACTTGTGACCATATGGATTGTCACAGAATTCGGTAAACTAGATCAGTTTTCACACATGCCTGACTACCACATACAATTTTACAACTATATTAAAAATTGTGTTGGTGATGAGATTATTTGACCCAAAAAGTACTGATTTGCCACTGTTTAAAGAAATGCTTAAACTTTCTACAGATACCCTGCTTGAAGCTGCTGTGTTAAGTCATTTGTACTACATGTACTGTATTAATCGGAGACAACATTCCCAGCTCAAATACACTTTCTGATAGTGTTGAGCAAGGAGAACCTCGTACAACACTATCAGAAAGTGTATTTGAGCTGTGAACATCGTCTCCCGCTAGTACTCTGTCTTCTTAAGGGTGGGGACCCGAGGCCTCAGAAAACCGATTGGTATTCCTGGGTTTGGGGGTGGAGGTGAAGGGAAAGACCTACCCATTGGTTCCAGGTCTCTAGACCCGACTTGTCCTAATGCTCTAGAAAGTGAGGCCCACACTAGCCAAACATAAACATATGTGCTTCATGTGGTAGCACTCAATTCAGTGTTTCAAGCACAGTGGAAATTTGGAAGTCTGAATAATACACAACTCAGAAACTTGCGACTGGTTCTTCTAGCAGAGAGTTTGGAAGTTGATGGGCCTGTTTGGATTTCCCAACTTGTCAAGACAAGGTTGATATAATGGATACACAACACAATCAACCAATATATCCAGAATTCTCTTACTTGACAGCCAAATCCCCAGTTCAAATTTCCTGGGTCACAACCACGACATGCACAAACCACACTCTATCTATAGCAGACTCCTCCGTTGCAGACTTGGAAGGGCAGGGTAGAGGTACATGACTGCGAAGTTGTGTGACGGTTCGGGGGGGGGGGGGGGGGGGGGGGGGGGGGGGGGGGGGGGGGGGGGGGGGGGGGGGGGGGGGGGGGGGGGGGGGG
>JAAUYG010208029.1_pt1 | contig 10189 bp, 12 predicted proteins | sample 7278091 | NCBI WGS metagenome assembly JAAUYG01 (sample SAMN14350201, study PRJNA611818) | marine sediment metagenome | isolation source: surface marine sediment (0.6m) | place: French Polynesia: Moorea | collected 2018-08
CCTGCAACTCTTTGTGCCTACAGATCGACCCCACATGCTAGTACAGGAGTCAGCCCCCACAAAATGGTCTACGGAGTGGAGATGACCTTTCCCTTGGGTTTAATGCTGGGAGACATGGGGCCCGAACAGCCCGAACATGAGTGTCCCTACTAGTATGTGGAATGGATAAAGGATTCTCTATGTCGTGCCCATAGCAGAGCCCGCAAAACACTCAAGACTTCTGCCAAACGTCAGTGTCATGGATATGGAGAGCCAAATTGAATTGTTCGATTTCACCACGGCAAATGGGTCTGAAGAGACTGCCCCCAACAGGGAGGCAAATTACGCTATACTAACCAAGGACTCTTGGTTAGTCTTAGCCAAAATAAGACCAGTGACGTACAAGATACAATGCCACCCCCAGGCAGATCCCGAGGTCGTGCATGTGGAAAAAATTGATGCCATACTACCCCGATTTTGGAGAGAGGCTGCATAGCTGGATAGACACTGACTGCCTGACGCAGTATTGAGACCAAGAGGCACAGACCTCCAAGCCAGTCCTCCAAGACCAGACAGTAGCTGTAGTGGGCATCCCACTGCCAATATGTGACCCAGCCCCTGCACCCGAACCCGCACAGCCCCATCCCGATGTACCTAGCCCGATAGAGGAGCCAGTTGAGACAGACGAAACCCACACCACCAGCCCCACCGAGCCCGAAGTTCAACCCGCAGTGTTGGAGACACCGTCGGATTCGACCCCAGACCCCAACCAAGAGTCATTCGCCGGATCGGCCAACAGCCCAGAAGCAGAGACGGACCTTATATTGTGTCCCGAAAATGTGCCCGACCGGCTACAGCCCATCCCTGCAGACTCCGATGGTCCCAATGCCGACCCAGAGGTTGAACCCGCAGTTCTGTGTGATGACTCTTGAACAAAGTTATCTGAGACATCAACGGGAAGCTGATCACTCATTCCTTTACCTCACAGAGGCACCCAATCGCGCAAGCAGCCAGAACAATACACCCCGATCCGCAGGTTACAAGTGCTACCAGGTAACCAGGCACAGACTGGATCATATGTATGGCTGTTCCCAAAACTTGGAATAGCTATCACGCTCAGTAAGTGTTTTCCCAACCCGCAGTAGAGATTTCATTTATACCCGATGAGAGATAGTAGCCAGACATCTCTATGTTGACCAGCTACAAACCCCCCTTACCAGCATTGGGAATTATAAAGCTTGTTGAGATGCCGAGACAACTATGTGACGACGCCAAGGGGCCTGCACTATAGAGTGTGGAGGGTAAAACTTGGATGTTAGCAGTTATCGGGGAAGGACCTGTGCCACTCTGATTCCTTGAAGATGTCGAAGATTTACCACGGTGAAGTCGAGGACGAGGACTTTGCCACACAGGGAGGGATCTGGGAGTGTCCTGTCACCAAAAGTGGGCACTGCCAGGATTCTCATCGACCAGCTACGCAGGCAGAGGTGGCTAGTCCTGGGACACACCAGCCACGTGTCCCAGTATTGGGTGTAGGCTACATTCTATGCTGGAAAATTTACAAAGTTCAACGTTTATCGGGCCTCTCTGGTTTCCTGTTGCAGCATGTTCCTGTTCCTGTTCATTTAGTTGGAAGCTGGAGTGGACCCGTTGTGATGTTCCTAGACCCGCTAAGATGATGAATGCGTGTGCAGACAGAGCCTGAGGGATGTGAGTAGTGTTTGATAGTATGATTGGTGGTCGGGTGATGCCGACAAAGAAGAGGGTACCTGAGCTAAATGGCCAAATGTGCCGTGGGAGTGGCTTTGCCTGACCACCAAATACCTTTACCCACCGTACACCTAAGGAAGGACTCCAGGAAACTTTGTCTGCAGATGGGGAGATCGAATTAAGCCCCGACGGAAGAATTGTCTAAGGATCGGGGCCATGAGCCCCAACCCCGTGAACAGAGGAAGCATGCGTAGATGAGTCGACCGGGGACGGTCGGAGTCTTTAAGGAGGGAGGAGAAAAGAGGAGAGAAAATGTTAGGCCATGTACCCCCTCCCCCCCCCCCAATTTTTCAGTTTTTATCTCCCAGTGTGGGATGGAATTGCCCAGTTGTAAAAAACTTGCCTTGGCGAGAGCGGAGGTCACGTGTATGTCACGGGGAAAACTTCTATCTGGAGCCCAGGATAAAGACGTAAGGCCAGATAAGGAGCCATTCTGTCTGGAATGCCTGCAGTAGCTGATGCTCTGATACTTGTTGCTGTGCTGTGCACGTTAGGCCCCGCTCCGCAGCCTTTCCTTGACCACAGACCTTTATCCCTGATTCCAGAAGGAATAGTCTACACCCCGAGTAGAGAGGGAAGGATAAAGACGTAAGGCCGGACCAGGAGTTATCCTGTCAGGAATGCCTGCAGTAGCTGACTCTCTCTTTCTGATGAAGTAAGGGTGGCCCGATCTGAGATATCGGGGGCCCCAAAAAGCGATGGACCAGAATATATACCTGTGACCATGGGCCTATTTCTCCTGCCCTGTGTGTGCAGATGTTAGGATTCGGTGCCAGTTTTTCACATCTAGGACCTGTGTTAGCTGAGAGACGGCCACCCCGATAGTTTGTGGATTTGCAAATTTCAGCCTTCAATGCGGCGTGACAGGACCCGTTCCCATGACAGCAGCACACGCTGTAGAAGGCTGGTGTGTGTTGATCAGGGGTGTGTAAACTTGATGAGTAGCGGCCACGGCCAGAAGAATTAGAGTCATGTTATCGAGTCTACAAGCTGATTAAGGTGGCCTTTCTGGATTCAAAAGACTGACACTTGTAAGGGACAAGGCAGATATTTGCCAGCAGACTACCCTGCTGAGTTAGTTTTCATCCTGACGGCATGATGTGAGCATGTTTAGGGATAGGACTGCTTCATTAATTGAGAGAATTTTAGCTGAAATAGCAACCCCCGCACCTTATCCTACATCTCGTGTTCCTGGGCTGAGACGATCGGGAGTTTAAACTCAGGAGAAGTGACAAGACTCATCCCCGATAGAGACTCTGCCGAGAAAAGGAGAAAATGAACCTAAAGGATTACCTGTTTACACTACCCAGATATGTATGATGAATGAAGGAATAGACTGACAGCAAGTCTACGCCAGAATTATCGGGAGAGTGCTGAACGATTGGAAATCGTGTGCGTGGTGTACAGAATGTTTACAAGTTATTTATTCAACGCTAGCTAAGGATATTGAACTATGCTGTTTACCAAGGAAAACTTATGTACAGAGGATGGATGTTGGCCAGTTGGCCAGTTAAGGCAATTACCTGTGTACTTTTATCAGCTATCGGACAGGAGCTGAGTTTAGGGAGTTTGTGGGATTGCCTTGAAAAACGACGCCGTGCAACGCAGTGAAAGCTTTGGAACATGCCACAGTTAGAGCTCAGTTTCGAGACGTCTGCAAAACAAAGTTGGAAGCGTGACCCCATTGACCCAACTTGCTTGATTGGCGACACAGCACGGGAAAACCCCGCATCTAAAAATAGCCTGCAGCACCGCCTGGCACCGGAGGCAAGTCCAATTTGCTGACCAGTCCACCATTATTTTTCCTGGCCTGGCTGACCTAAGCAGGCTATGCTAATGAGCTCGGAAGTTCCAAGGAAAGTGGCACTGACCTCGAGTTTTCAACATGCCATAATTTTGCCAGTCGCAGGTGGAAATACGCAAGTGCGGTAGCAAAAGGACCAGAGGGAAGGTGACTCTTTGTGGATCCAGGCAGGACATGCCCAGGAATTAGCTGGTGCCTGGAAATCAAATGGGAAGGAGGTAGCTGGTTGAGGGTAATCGCTCTGTCACGCTAATGGCTGGGTTGCCCCTAGCAATGGACTGGTATAAAACAGGCCAAGGGAGTGAAGCCAGGTTAGAACCTCGCTGATCGGTGAATGGGAAAGACATCTCTTAACTGACAAACAAAGAAACGAGGAGTTCCTTCTGTACCAACTAGCCGACCTGATGTAAACTCATAGAAGCCCGATGGGAGCTGCTGGATTAACGGGTTGGTGCGGGACAGTTTGGTGAACCAGTAGGAGTCTCAACTGTTGGCCTCTCTTCCTTCTGTCCCAATAATGACTGACCAGAACGTGAATAAGATAGACCTGCAGGCTCAGGTGGAGCCCATCCCCGATGATGATGAGGTTCCACCAACAGATGCCCCACTTGTGGGACCCATCCCCGTGGGTGACGGGATTCCCCCGCTCTCCGACAGTGCCAACCGGGTGGCCGCTTCAGGTGCAATGCCGATCACCAACCCTTTCGAGGATGTAGCCGAACCAGCTCCACTGGAGGCGGACTTTTGTGACCTGGCTGCCGGCAACCCTGGGGTGCAGCTGACAGAAGTACATCGTGTTCATCTGGGGAACCCCACCCCGATGCCGTCAACAATCCAGTCGGGAACTCAGGAACGAGAGGATAAGTTGGCGCACATTGGGATGGCAGTGCGAGTCACGTGCAAAGGCAAGGCAACCGGGGTGCCTGTCACCGGGGCACCAGCCACATCGACGGGAAATCCCCCGACACAGACTGTCACCACCCATCAGGAGATAAGAGGAGTAGTGGTAGTGTCCTGGATGGTCTTTTGTCGGGCCAACAACCTAGCGAGTCAGAGGGAGATGATCTGTACGAGATAAACACGGATTTCATCGGAGATCTGCTGAGAGACGGTGGAGAAGAGGCCCTTGCCGAATTAGTAAATATGTATAGCTCCTCGTTGAGTTCGCCGCCTGAGTTTCATGATGCCCCAGAGTTGGAATTGGACTATAACCAGCTGGATCTGGAAGAAGACGACTCCGATCGGGAGGGGACGTACTATGGGCCGACCGACACCAGAGAACCCGAGCAAGCCGAACAGGCTGCCACAGACGAAACGGGAGTGTCAGAGGGGCAAGGGGAGCCCCTCCCCTGGCAGCCAGGCCTCAAGAGACGAGAAAGAAAAATAGAGATTTGGAACATCGGCGTGTTTTGGCGTCACAATGGGCAACCCATCCGGCTGAGGGCGTATCCCTATGTGAGGCCCGACCCAGTTTCTGTTGTGAGGGGGTGACCTCAGGCTTACCGGGGACAAGATCACTATAATCCCATCTGGACTCATGTGCGCGGTACCCGACGGGAGAGACTCTAGGCTCTGGTAGTGGCACGGACGGGCTTGGGGGCCCCGAACACCAACGATGACCCCGCCCCGACTTTCAAGCTGCAGCTATATGCGTGGAAGAACCGTATTCTGCAAGAGGCCCAACCATGGGCTGGGAGCGTTGGTCCTGAGGCGGAGTATAATATGTTGGAGGAATGTGATTGTCTCACCATGGAAGCCATCTGAAAGAGCGGCCAACTGTCATGACTAAATTGAGGATTTAACCTCGTCACCCCCAGCTATCTCACCGTGGTGCTCCCTGGGGACACGGCTATGCTGACTGCCCGAGAAGCTATTGAGTTGAGTGTAGCCTTCCCAATGCCAGAGCACGTTACCAATTACCGTTGGGAGAAAGAGTCTTGGTGAACGACCTCTGTGGGACTCCCTTGTACCAACCGGCCGAGAGGGAACTCAAACCCAGTCAACCGTCCGGGGTTCTCGCTGCTGCTGCAGTCATCGAGGCCACAGGGGCGGACCCCGAGTTCGTCTTTGACTGAGCCATCATGCCCCCCACGGGACCCCGAGCTTATGAAGTTGAACACCGGCCCTGACGTAACCCTGTGCCGATGCAATATGTGTGCCACGGTGAAGATTGTCGTGCTTTCCGGGCGCCCTGGTTTGGTTTTACCACAGAGGACGAATTCATCAATCATTGGAATACTTTCCATGTGGTGGTGATGCCTCAGTTCGTCTGTCAACACCCCGGCTGTGGATCTACGTTTGCCGCTGATCCAGGTGCATTGGATAGATTCTTGGACCATGTTACGTGGAGAAGGAGAGAGGAGGCCGAGACCTACATCCCACTTCATTGAAGGCATCCCCTGTTGCCGAACCCTAAAGCTATGGAGCTGAAGCCTAATCCCTACTATCGGCCGCCAAATAAACATGATGAGGTGCCACAGAGGCTCGGTGATGTGAAAGCCACTCCAGAGTACCTTAATGACCAGAACCCGGAAGACAGCACCTTGGAACTGCGTTGGGCCTTTAGAAAGCTCTTTGAGAAGAAGATAAAACGAGCCTTGGTTCGGGCTGACGCCTCTGCAGCCAAGAAACGGCAGCAGGCTGACACCGTGGTCTCCGAGACCAGGAAGCTGAAGAAACAAGCTAAGTCCAACTCTGGCCGAGGAGAACGACTGGAAGTAGGACACGGCCGAGACCTTGCTGCCCCGCAAGTGCCCCCGCCTGGCTCTGAGCCCAAGCTTGATATGGCCCCCGCTGTCTGGCTGAGACGTTGTGAACAGGCTGGGGAGCGTGAGGATGCTGCTGGCACCTCGGGGTCACAAGAAGACACGGCAGCCTCCCGCCCAACGACTGAGCCACCAGAATCCTCAAGTGAAGTCAGCCATCACCAACCCGAGGTATCGGGGCTCCCGACTAAGGAGGTTGACGGGGCCGATGCTGATTCCCCTACAGGGGAACTAACTGAACGCTCCTCTCTGTGGGAAGGAACCGCCCCAGCTGCATTACCCAAGCCGATTCAAGAACTCAGATACCGAGAAACCTGCGATGAGCTGTGCAGCGCCACCAATTATGAGATTGGACAGCTGCGGGGGGATGTGGGAACCCCCAAAGACTCCCTGTTCACCTATGAAGAGGCAGTGCACCATCGCCATGGTAAACGGGGGCTGACAGTATATGTTGGCAAAGACATCATCCCGGTAGAGGGAGATAGGCTCACAGAGATGTCAGAACGGAACCTGAAGAAACTTCGGAAACAGGTTGACGAAGCAGAATTATCAGAGCTGCCAAGGGGCTTGTTGCCTGGAGGGTGGGATGCCCTTGGGAGGCCATGGGCCCCCATGGACTGTCCAGCGGAGCGAGTGCCCCAGATTCCCAGCATTCGTGGTTGCTCCAGGATTACGATTGCGGTACTGGTCAGCTTTCCTCCGGAACCTTTCTACTTCGCCAACCTATCCCACCTGGACAGTCATTAGGGCGTGGAACAAGGTATCTTACAAAGCAAAGGCTGGCATGTCGGGAGAGCTGTTGGAGGGCGGGTCGGTCAAGACAATCACAGTGACATATTCTCATCTGTGGGTGCCTAGGTATGGGCACAGTGTGCCGGTACAGGAGCTGTTGAAGGAGCCATGCTGGGACGCCTTTAGCAAGGGATGATGGGGGAATCACCCAAACCCCACAGCTCCCATCTGGGATGTGAGACCCGAGGTGACAGTGAGTGTGCCTGTGGGTGAGAGATCGATGGCCCTTGTCGCATCCATGCCCTCAACTGAAGAGAGCTCGTCCAGTTCCAGTTCCAGCTCCATGCCTAGTTCCGACTCCCCTGATTCCAGCTCTGGCCCCAGGCTGCAGACCCGCTGACTGACTGCTTGGATCCTGACGTCTGACCCCAAAGAAGCTTCCACAGGGACGGGGGAAGGAGCTGCCTCTGCCTCGACCCCCCGGTTCCCAGCGCTGCGGATCACCCCGACTAGCTCCATGACTCAGGCAGTAACCAGTTCAGACATCTACACTAGCCAGATGGAAGCTAGCGCAGATACTTCATCTACGATCGTTTGGACCAGCAGAGCCTGGGAGAGGCTGTCCAGGAGACAGTGGGGGACTGAACAGCTGAATAGGGACCGCTGCGAGTCTGTGGCCATGAGCTCCGAGCGCTGTTGAACTCCATCTCAGTCGGCTGTCCTGACAGAATTTCCCCAAATTGAATGGACGCTGATGGGGGCCAAGCCTGGGTGGGTCTCAGTAGAGACCAATTCGTGGGAAGAATTTGAGGAAGCGGCCCAGCAGATTGTACAAGGAATGACAGAAGAGGCAATGGACTACGCCTTGGATGCCCTGGACCGGCTCTGGACTGAAGTGGAGACTAGGCTGGACAGCCAGGCTGAAACCCTCCGGGCTGCCTGAAGTAGGGAGGACTTTGGCTGATCCGATCAAGTTAGAAATTTGATGGGACAAATGCGGCATGTGTGGAACCGTAACATCAAGCTACAAGAACAAGTGGAAACCCTGGAGATGGAGAAACAGGATCTGGTCGCCTGGCAAACAGAGGCTACGGATAATATGCTGGAACTCCGCAGCTGCATTGAGGAGTTAAAAGGCGAAGAGGCATGGCTCCAGCAGAAGCTGCAGTAAACACAGGCCCCACCACCTCCTTCGGCTGCACCACCTGCTTCTGGCACAGCCTCTGACAATACGAAAATTTTCAAGGATATGGCTGACCGACTGGAGCAAGACTGCAGTCGAATTCGGGAGGAACAAGGCCGACTGTGACAACAAGTGAAGGAGCTGCGAGCGACCAACATAGTTGGGTAAGAATTTGCAGCAAGCTAACCTGGCTATTGATCTGTGTCAGGCTCAGCTCTCAGCGTTACCAACGACCCCCATGGCTATTGACGCCCCCCTACTGGCTGTGTTAACATCTTTCGGAGATCGGTCGTTGAGTAGCCCAGGACAGGGCAGCCATGCTCGGCCACCCGTTATGGTGAATCCCCTTCCGTCCACCATGGATACCCCTAATAGCCACTCTACGCCTCCCATGTTAACTCCTGTTGGAAGATGGTCCCTTCAGCCATCCTCAGGAGGTACCTCGATGCTGCCTCGCCTTACACCTAAGCCTTTGGCCAGCCTCGGCACTCCACCCCCACAAGGCCAGGAGGAGGACATGGACTCTGAGCCCCAGGAGGGGCCAGAGTCCCAACAGTAAAGACCACCACGGGGCCGGGGAGCAATCTCTCCTGTTGCTCCTCGCACACCCCTACTATTTATAAGGAGAACAGGGTTAAAGGAGCCAAGCCAGCTGCCTAGTGAGAGATCCGACCATGGCTGGACCTTTAGGGCTCAGGGACTGACTGTCAACCCGGCATGTTGGCCCCGCCCCGGGTTGTCGACAAGCAACGTGAAAGATAAGACCACCAGGAGAAGGATTGGGGATAACGCCCTGTAACAACTTTGGACTTCATTTTGCCCAGCCAAGTGACACCACGCCGAGACCGTGGAAAGAGCCTCTAACAGCCACCCCGCTAGATCCCCGCTAAACCTTCCACCCAGGCAGGGGTTACGGTCGAAAGAGGGAGGAAATGAGAAGCTACGATCAAAAGAGGGAGAAGTTACAGTCGAAAGAGGGAGGAAACCCGATTTACCAACTACAAGAGGACCTCCAGGAAAGATACAACGGATCACAACTGAGGATGAAACAACAAAGGAAATATGAAGCCTCTGCCAGGGCGTGCCCGAGGTGATGCTGGAAGACAGAAAGACAACACGCAAGCCTTCACTCTGTATCGAAAACATGCCCTACAGTTGACTCTACACGGGACGGATCCTTGATTTTTTGTTTGCTTTTCGCCTGCATAGCTATGAGTTACCAACAGCTGGAATGACGGGACCTTTCCATGCTGCTTCCAGAAGGACAGAAAAAGAAAGAGAATCATCCATTGTCATTGGTATGACTGTATGAGCGAACTTGTGAAATCAACGGGAACAACCGAAACCTGTCACTGATTGAGAGACTGTGGAGGCAACCCCAGACACCCCTGCCCGTGGAGGACGCGGGCCTATCAACCAATAGCCAAGGACCCCGAAAGGACACTTCATTTTTGCCAGTCAAGCAGATCATTGGACCCCCCGATGCGAGCCTAACGCAACATGTCGGACGCCCCAACATAGGTCCGATCTTGCAATATGCCTGAAGGAACCGGATCCCTGAAGGAAGAGATACAGGACTCCACAGAAGACAAACTTTACAGGACCAAGGACTCCTCGGAAAATAAAACTTCGCAGGATACAGGACTCCGCAGAAGATGGACTTCGTGGGATACAGGACTGTGCAGAAAATAAACTTCGCAGGATTCAGGACTCCGCAGAAAATTGGAACTTCCACACATCTTACAGGAATATTATATATATATATAGATAGATTTATTTTCGTACACGTAGTACACAATGAACAGTAGAACAAAAAATGCACGATTATTTACATATCAAGATCATAAAATATAGTTCAGTATCTCCTGTACATCGCACAAAGGGATATCGTAGTTACGGGGGTTTCTAAAAATATCGTCTCTCAGATGAATGAGGTCTCGTATGAAAGTAACATGA